>JAEIGA010013955.1_pt1 | contig 12214 bp, 5 predicted proteins | sample 9270691 | NCBI WGS metagenome assembly JAEIGA01 (sample SAMN17057246, study PRJNA624740) | gut metagenome | biome: biome; isolation source: fecal sample | host: Bos grunniens | place: China: Xizang | collected 2019
GCAGGTATGGGCGTTGATATTCAGCAAAAGTGGATTGACGCAGTTGACGTTACATTAAATAAATACGAAACTTTTAGTTACGAATTTGATTTACTTCCTGAACATAGTTACTTTAGATTTAACGTATATCAAGGATGTACAGCATATATCGATAACGTTTATCTTATTGATGCTACAGGTGACGAAATTGTAAAGTTTAACTTTGACGAACCTGTTGATTTCAGGGGTTCTTTTTATGAACAAAAAGGTATTCCGAAAACAAAAAAACTTTCCGCAAAACTATATAGAAGTTTGCTAAATGCTTCAAATGATAGCGATTATGCGCTTTATATTGATAATTCTGCAAATGATAAACAGTCTGATGCAGTCTGGTTTAACCTATTAGGTATGCAACAGTTATCACTTGCCCCCGGTAAAGAATACACCTTAAAGTTTGACAACTATGCACTTTCTAAAAGTACAGGCGGTCATTGTTATGTAGGTGTGCACAGTACAGGTGGCGGTATAACCGGTCAAAATTGGTTTGATACATCCGATATTGTTAACGGTTGGGCTACACAGTCTGTTAAATTCACCTTTACAGGTGACAGTAATCTTGCTTTTCATACATTACACGTAGGTAAAGGATTTAAAGGTTATCTTGACAACTTCTGCGTGTATGAAGGTGACAAGTTAGTTGCACAATTCGATTTTGATTCTTCTTGCAACGGTAAAACAAGTGCCGGTGCAACAGTTGTTGCATTACCAACCGAAGTTGAATCTTTAAAGAATCCTGATTATGCAATCTTAATTGATAATCTTGATAACACTGGTTATGGTGAACTTTATTCTAATGAACTTGATATGCCTAAGATTAATCTTCCTGCGGGTAAATATAAAGTTCAATACGATTTCTATGCTATTGCAGTTGGTAATCAAAATATGCATTACGGCTCTAACACCGAAAGTTATGCTAGTGAAGCCGTTAGCCAAAAATGGAGAGAAAATGTTGGCCACGTTGCTAACGAATGGGTGACTCGTAGTTTTGATATTACCGCAAATGATACAATGGTTTACCAAAAGTTATGGATTGGTGCCGGTATTAAAGGTTATTTAGATAACTGGAAGATTCTTGATGAGTCCGGTAAGGTTGTATACAGTTACGAAGGTACTGCTAAAGAACTTGGCAAGGTAAGCCACATAAGAAGTTCTGTTGTTGTATTACCAGTTGACGTTGCTAATGCAAAGCCCGCTGAAAAATCAGGAGATTATGCAATTTACTTTGAAAGCGGTACTCAAAATAACTTCTGGGTAACCAAAAAGGATGCATCTCATCCTGAATTGGGTATGGAAGAAATGAATCTTCCTGCAGGCAAGACCTACACTGTTGATTTTGACGTTTATGCTTTGACAACGGGTTCTGATGTTGTTTTTGGTGCTACAAAAGGCACATGGGACACTGCTGCTGCAATCGAAAACGGTCACCAAGTATGGAAGAAAGCCCCCACTTCTTTAAATACATGGACACGCTATTCATTTAACGTTACTACAACTGAAGAATGGAAAGGCGTAATATTCTATGTGTTAAATTCGGGCTTTAAGGGTTATATTGATAACCTTACCATTAAAGAAAATAAAAGTGTAGTTGCTTCTTACGAACTAACGGATACTACTTTAACAAGCAACTGTGCTTCTATTGTTGATTTACCGGTTGACGTTGCTAATGCAAAGCCCACCGAAAAATCAGATGATTATGCAATCTTAATTGATAATCTTGATAACAGTGGTTATGCTGAACTTTATTCAAACGAACTTGATATGCCTAATGTAGAGCTTCCTGTGGGCAAATATAAAGTTCAATATGATTTTTATGCTATTGCAGTTGGTAATAAACATATGCATTATAACTCTGCAAAGGCAGGATATTCAGGTGATGCCGTTTCTCAAGTTTGGAGAGATAATGTTGAACTCGTTGCTAACGAATGGGTGACTTGTAGTTTTAATGTTACCGCTACAGATACAATGGTTTACCAAAAGTTCTGGATTGGTGCTGGTATTAAAGGTTATTTAGATAACTGGAAGATTCTTGATGAATCCGACAAGGTTGTATATAACTATGAAGGTACTGCTAAAGAACTTGGAAAGGTAAGTCACGAGAGAAGTTCTGTTGTTGCATTACCGATGGACGTTGCTGATGCAAAGAATAATACTCCTGCTCCTGAGGTGCCAACCACAAGCGGTATGAAAATTACTGTTTTAAGAGGTAGAGCAGACGACAATGGCGCTTCTATAAAATTGGGTGGCACTAACAGTCCTCTTACTTTGGAATCCAATAAATCTTACAGACTTTCATTTAAATATTATCAAGCAAATCCTACTGATTCAGGTATCCTTAATCTTTTTGGTATTGATGCAGGATTTGATAATGATATTGTTTACTTCAAGAAAAATAACACTGAAGGTTGGGCAAACGGTACTGTTTACTTTACAACAGGTAAAGTGACTGATACTAATGCTGATTGGCTTGAGATTATCCTTAGTCCTAATGCTTGGGTTTACTTTGATGATTTCAAGATTGTTGAACAAGAAGCCGATAATAATAAGGCAGTAAGTGTTGTTAAATTTGATAAAGCAGATGATACTATTTATCCTACTGTCTCTGCTGAAAAAGCGACGTTTGCTTATTCTAATGAACACGGCGGTACTTTTAAGGTTGTAAATGCTACTGAGTACACCAATACTGATAAAAACTCCAATAGAAACTACACCTTTAAAGGCATAAAGATGAAGCCAAACACTACCTACAGAGTTTCTATCGATTATTACAATGCTGTTCCATTTACTGATTATGCCGCAGCATTTGGTTTCGATCAATCAGCTTTAGGTACAGGTACAGGTGCTTCTTGGCCTTGCTATATCAATAATGTAACAACAAGCGGTTGGCATACAACTTCGTTTACTGTTACCACAGGCGACGTTGTTCCAAACGGAAATTACATTAACTTAGCATTCTATGACGTTTTAGATAGCGAAGAGCCCCGTGTAATGTACTTTGATAATCTTTCATTTACCGAACTTTATAGAGTTGACACATCGGTTAATGATATATCTCTTGGTACTGTTACAAAAACTTTAACTCTTGAAGGCGGCAAAGATGCAAGAGTAGTTGCTAATGCTTTCGCAGGCGCTAAATTTGAGGGTTGGTATGAGTACGGCGATTTGGTTTCTAAGGAAAAGACATATCGCATTAAATGCATAGATGACAACCACAGACTTCAAGCCGTTTTCAGTGGTGAAGCTAAACCTGCTACCACCATTGTTCAAAGTTTTGAAGACTACGACCTTGGCGATAGAGTTATGCCTTGGTATGAAATTGCAAATAATTCTAAATATGTAATGGACGGTAAACAGTCATTGCATATTAAGCCGGATAAGATTACTGAAAGTATAGAAGCAAGTATTTTCTTCCCACTTGTTTCTAACAAAAAGTATCAGTTAAAAGACGACTATACCTACGATGTTTACGTTTGGATTAAACCTGCTAAAGAAAGTACATCTGTTACATATTTCGCACTTGTTAACAGTATGTCACGTGACCTTTCAGATATGGTTTACAGCGGTGAACTTGAAGGTTCAAATATGTCTGCCAATATTTCACCAATGGCTACTTCTGCATTAGAAGAAAAGAACGGCTGGTTGAAATATCGTTTGGGTACTATTTCTAAGAAGGTTGCCACAATGGACGGCTTTGCTTTCCAAGTATGTAAGTTCCACGCTAACCGTGCTGAAGGCGCTTCTGTTGATGATTTGTATATCGACCGTGTTGAAGTTGTAGAACGCACACCTGATTTTGCAAATCTTAAATATACAGAAAAATTCTTTAACGAAGTTACAAACTCTAATTTCGAAGAAAAAGTAACAAATGAAAATTGGGGACCGTTAACAGACGGTATGTCAATTGAAAAGATAAAAAATAAAGAATTTGATTGGCAAGGTAATTATAACCTTAAGTTTGATGCTGAAAAATCAAACGGTGAGGAATATGTAAGAATTATTCCTATTTCAAAATCAGGCAAAAACTACACCTTTGCTGCTTGGACTAAGTTATCAAAGGGCAGTGATATTACTGTTGGTCTTTATAAAGACGGACGCTATCAAAAATTCACAAACATTGTTAACGCACAAAACGGTACATTACCGCTTATTGACGATGGTAAATGGAACCGTGCAAGCTTTACCTTTAGCAGTGGTACCAGCACTGAAGCTTACCTTGTAATCAAAGGTACTAAGGGTACGCTTTATCTTGACAATGTTGAATTGTTTATAGCCGAAAGAGGTTACTTAAAGGATCCTAACAATTATGGTGACGGCAAAGTCGATTATAAGTTATTCGATCCAATTGCTTTCCCTGATGAAGTTGTAACAAATGTAACCTACGTTGATAATGAAGTTGAAGACGTCTTCTTTGAAGAAGTCGAAGAGGAAGAAGAACTTATAGAAGAATTTGATGATGATAAACCATCAAAGAAGAAAAAAATCAAGGTTGTTAGAAGGCGCAAAGCCAACGATTCTATGCTTATTCTTTGGATTTGCATTGGCTCGGGAGTTCTTCTTTTAGCAGTTGGCGCAGTTATATTTATCCTTTTCAAAAAGGGCAAAATTTTCGTAAAGGGGGTTAAATAATGAGTAAAAAAATAATTGCTTTATTATTAGTATTATGTATCTTGTTGTGTACTGTTGCTTGTGGCAATCCAAAGAAAAAACAAGGTAATAAAAAACCTCCCGTTAGCAGTGATGTTTCATCGAGTGATACAGTATCTACTGAATCTGATTTAGTTGATGAAGATGTAGAAGAGGGTGAAGAGGTTACTATACCACAAAATACCACTTCAAAAGTAACTTCTACATATACAGTATCACAAACAGGTATTTTGAACCTTAATATTGATAACAGTAAGGTTTTCAATAAAAATTGGAATGGTATCAATGCAATTCATCAAGGATTTATATTTATGCCTGATGAATATGGCCGTGAATACAGCGATGCCCAAATAGAAGAAGAACTTAAGAGAATGGGCGATATGGATATAAATATGGTTCGTTCTTATATGGATGCCGGTTATGCTTTTGAAAAACGTAGCGGCAAGGAAGTTACATACGATTGGGACAACGAACGAATGAAGGGCTTCTATAAATGGCTTGATGCTATGGAAGAACGTGATATTGAAGTTGCAGTTCAAATGGGTTGGTCAATCGGTTCTATAGGCGGCGCTACCACACAGGACTCCGGTGGTTATAAAATCCCTTGGTATGAAAGCGGTAAATTAAACATTTACTCTGATATGATTAAAATGTATACCGATTGGGTTGAGCTCTTTATTAAAGAGGTTATAATCAAGCGTGGTTACGATATTGAACATCTTGTAATGTTTACCGAACCTTACCATTTTAACGAATATACATTTTTTGTAGCCCCCGGTAAAAAGGAAACTAAAAACGGTTGGGAAGTAACGGTTGACGTAATTCAAGCCACTCATAAAGCGTTGAAAAAAGCGGGTCTTCGTGATAAGGTTAAACTTACAGGTCCGCAATATGGTATGTCCAGCAAGTTTTTCGAAGGTGAAACTTTAGAGGAAGAACTTAAGTGGTGGATAGACAGAATTGACGAATGTATCGACGTTTATACTTTCCACTGGTATATTCCTACATGGCCGGGTAACGGCAGTAGTTCATCATCAGCAAATTTAATGGATGATAACTACGACCTGTGGATTTACTATTTTGAAGAAATGGTTAGAATTATTGGTAAAACCGGAAAACCTTTCTGGTTTGACGAATGGATGTACGGTGGCTCCGCTGAAAAACTCGCAAGAGAAATTCAAGTGCAAGACTTCTATCCGCAACAAATTGCTCAAACATCAATTGCGGCTATGAATGCAGGACTTAACAGCGCTCTCTTGTGGCAATTGTTTGAAATTGTTTGGCCAAACAGTCTTCAAAATAACCATGAATTTATTGATGGTATTCACAAGTTAGGTACCGCACCTTCGCTTTATGAAAGTGCAATTCCGTATAAATATTACTACGGCTTTAGTTTGTTAGCAAAATATTGCGGCGAAAAAGGCAGTAAGGTTTATTCAGGTGAAGGCGAACGTGGTGTTTATTGCTCAATGGTTGAATACAAGAAGAATGGTAAACAATATCAAAACGTTATTGTTGTAAATACTTCTTCACTCGAGCAAAAAATGAGTATCAACTTCAAAAAGAAAATTGGTAAAAATATGTATAGATACTTATTTGACCCGATTAAAATCGTGCCGGATACTTCTGCGAAGATGATACCTGTGGATAAAGGATTTAAAAATGTAAAAACCATTTTGCAGGATACAATTCCCGCAGCGTCAATAGTAGTTTATTCTACTGTTAAAGATTAATTTTCATTAGCTACCTCGGGTTTTATATTCGGGGTAGCATTTGTAAAATATAGGAGTTGATTTTATGACCAATAAAGAATGGTTTAGAGAAGCAAAATTTGGCATGATGATCCACTGGGGTTTATATTCCTTGCTTGCAGGTGAATATAAAGGTCAGCGTTATGATTATAATGATGAATTAGTAAAGGGTTGGGATCCTGTTGGCGAATGGATAATGCCACGCTATGAGATTCCGATTACTGAATATGAAAAATTAGCGCAAGCTTTTAATCCGGTTTTCTTTGATGCTGACGAATGGGTAGCACTTGCAAAAGAAGCAGGTATGAAATATATTGTAATCACAAGTAAACATCACGAGGGTTTTGCTTTATTTAAGTCCGAAGCCGACCCATTTAATGTTGTAGATGCCACTCCTTTTAAACGTGATATTATTAAAGAACTTGCCGATGCTTGTAAAAGAGCAGATATGAAGTTTGGTCTTTACTATTCACAAGAATTAGACTGGCACGAAGAACACGGTGGCGGTTATAATATAACCGAAAAGGATTTAAAGGGTTGCCGTTGGTCTAATCATTGGGATTTCCCTGAAGGCGAGAAGGATTATTCAATTTGCTTTGAAAAGAAAATCAAGCCACAGGTTAAAGAAATTCTAACAAAATACGGTGATTTGTGTCTTATTTGGTTTGATACTCCGGGCGTTATTACTCCTGAACAAAGTATGGAACTTTATGATATGGTTAAAAAATATCAACCTAACGCACTTGTTAACTCCCGTATTGGTAACGGTGTGGGTGACTATTTCTCATGTGGCGATAATGAAATTCCGGATGATTATATGACAACACTTTATGAATCTGCTTGTACTTTAAATGATACTTGGGGTTATAAGAGTTTTGATAACAACTGGAAATCAGCCGAGCGTGTGTTTGAAATTAAGGAACACCTTAATGAACGAGGTATTAACTATTTATTAAATGTTGGTCCTGATGGTCTTGGCAGAATTCCTGCACCTACAATAGATATTTTCAAAAAACTTGGCGCAATGCTTAGAGAAAAAGAAAGTAAATAAGGGGAAATATTATGGCAAATGTTAAAGAAGTTTCATTAAATATAAATAATGAAAATTGTATTCAGGAAAATTTCCGTGGTGCAGGCGGTATATATCACGCTTATACCTATCGTGCTGATTTTCCTGATAAGGAATACAACGAAGAAGAACGTAATATTGAGCTTCAAAGAGTAAAGGATATGGAGCTTAAAATTGCCAGAACATATTTCGACTTGGTAGCATATAAAGACGGTAAATGGGATTGGGAGTGCGATGAAATGCGTGCTCTTTATAAGTGGCTTGCAAAAATGCAGGAATTTGGCGTTGAGGTAGCACTTAACGCTGCTTGGTGGATTTCGGGTCACGTATTTTCCGATCCAAACTCTCCTTTATATAATAAGGACCCCAAAATTGCCGCTAAAAATTACGGTAAATGGGTTAGTGAAGTTGTGCATCAACTTATTGAATTGCGTGGCTTTACCAATATTAAGTATCTTATTATTTTAACCGAGCCGAATGATGGCTGCTGGAAAATAGCCCATGAGCAAAGCGGTATGCACAAATATGAACCATATAAACTTTGCGCAGTTGCCGTTGATAAGCAATTACGTGCTGATAATAGACGTAAGTTGGTTAAATTGGTGGGTCCAAACACAGGTATATGCGATTTTGGTGACCCAACAATGCTTGATTGGGTTGCAAAAAATGTTGGCGACAGTATAGATATTTATTCATCTCATACCTATATGGATTATTATGCTAATCCTGATTTGGTTCGTGAAACTCATTCGGGCAAAGGTTCTTTGGCGCTAAATATACCGGGCTTTAGAGCACAACAGTATTTAAAACTTGAACCTAATACCGAGTATGAATTGTCTTTGTATGCTAAAGCGGCAAATGGCAGTGATTTGTCAACATGGCAACGCTGTTTTATGTTTGGTGCTTTTGAAGCAACCGAACTTGAGGGAAGACTCATTGCGGCCGGTATGGAAGGTATAAGTTATCTCACCGAAAATAGCGTTGTTTCAGTTCCTGTAAGTGAAATTACAACCGAGTGGAAAAAGTTCACAATGAGATTTAACACAAAGGAAAAAGATTACGCTTATATTGGTATATATCACGATGTTTTACCTTTGGAAGCGGTAATGTTTTATGATTCTGTATCTCTTCACAAAGTTGATGATACCGAAGAATTGCTTGAAAACGGTGATTTTGATGACCGTGAAAGCACCGCATGGCTTGCTTTTAAGGGCGGTATAGGTTATACTGATGATAAATTACCGCTATATACCAGCGTTAAAACAATGTTGAAAAGATATTGGCGCTGTGTACCTGAGGGAAAAGAACTTTGGTTTGATGAATACAATGCCCGTTATTATGATATGTATCGTGATCCGAAGCAGGGTATTGCCTTGGCTGAAATTCAAGCAGCATTTTTGAATATGGGTGTTAACTGCAATTTGCTTTGGTCACTTTTTGACCAAAGATGGCCTTTCTGTAAGTGGGACGGTTTTGATAATTTTGTTGATGGTGACCACCGTTTCGGAATTATGCCCAACCTTAAGAGAACAAAAACTCCTTATCCTGCTTACTATGCTTTCACACTTATCAGTAAATATTTAGGCGACCACCATTCAAAAATCTTTGAGGGTGATGCTAAAGATACGGTTTGTATTTCATCCGTACTTGGAAGCGACGGCAATTATACAATAATGGTTGTAAACTCCGGTTTTGAAGAACGCCAAATAGACGTGAAATTTGAAACTGCATTAAATAAAACTTTGCACCGTCATCTTTATGATACAAATACAATCAAGCCGGATGATAGCGGAGAAATTATCGGTATTGATAAAACATTTGAAAATGTTGAAAACAATATTGTTGATATATTGCCCGCACAGTCAATGGCAATATATACCACAAGAAAGGATTAATGAGCTATGATTAAAATATTTGGTATAGGCAATAGCTTTACCGAAGATGCTCATACATTTTTAAAGGAAATATGCGCCGCAGACGGAATTGACGTTATGTTGGTTACTCCTTTTATTGGTGGCTGGACATTTAAAAGGCATTGTGATAAAATAAAAAGTAACGAAGCCGCTTATGACCTTGTTATCAACGGTAAAAATATCGGCAAAAAGGTTACTTTTATGGAAGCGCTTCAAATGGAAGACTGGGATATTGTAACCTTCAACCAAGGCAGTGTCCAAGCGGGAAGACCTTTTACATATTACCCTTATATAAACGAACTTCGTGATTTGGTTTTAAAGCATTCACCAAATGCAAAGTTTTATATTTATCAAACTTGGGGTTATGAAATTGATGCTGAACATCCGTATTTCCCTGTATATAACAGTAATCAAAAGGAAATGCACATAAGAACTCGTGACTGTTATAAATTGGCATCACGTCTTATAGATGCGCCAATTATCCCTGTTGGAGACGTTATTCAGTATTTGCGTGAAAACGTTAAAGAATTTGATTATAAAAACGGCGGAATGTCACTTAATCGTGACGGATATCACTTGACAAATATTTATGGCAGATACGCCGCAGGACTTACTCACTATGCAACGCTTTTTAACGGTAATATACTTGAAAATACCTTTATGCCGTCGTATAATGGTGAACAAGCCAATACGGATATTATCCTTAAAATTAAAAAAGCAGTATATGAAATTGTCAATACCCCATTAGAGCAAGATGACGATTAAATTTCTTTTTCAGGAGTTATAATATGATTTCAAATAGCCCTCCCATCTATATGGAAAGTGATAAACATATTGCAGTTAGTCGTTATAAAACATCTTACGGTATGAATCTTCATACACACTCTTACTTTGAAATTGAATATGCAACAACGGGAAAATGCAGTCAGATTTTTAAAAATGATTCTTATGAATTTGGGCGTGGCGACCTTGCTATATTTGAACCAAATTCCCGTCACGAATTTTATGCTTTAAGCGAACTTGAAATTCTGCGTATTGTAATTAAACCTGAAATGCTTCCTAAAATTTATTATGATAATCAAGATGCATTTGATATGATGCACATTTATCATCTGCCTCCAAATGAGGTTAGAAGAGTTGAAAATATTCTGATTGAGATAGAAAAAGAATATAATTCACAAAATGATTATTATTTAGAAGTGATACGTGGTTGCTTGGAAGTTTTTTTCGCAATACTCATGCGTGTTAAAGATACAGTTGAGCAAACAGTGCAAAAAGATAGTTTAATTGACTTCAAAGTTTTCTTGACTTATATTGAAAACAATTTAACAACAGTTACTCCAAGTTCTGTTGCGGCATATTCGGGTTATAATTTTCCTTATTTTTCAAAACTGTTCAAAAAGAACGTTGGCACTAATTTAAGTGAATATATAAACAATAAAAAACTTGAACGTGCCGCAAAGCTTTTAACCGATACAAGCAAAGGTATAGAAGAGATTGTATACGAAGTTGGGTTTAATCATAAAAGCTATTTTCACCGTATTTTTAAGCGATATTACGGTGTCACTCCTGAGGAATTTCGCAAGTCAAATTCAAGACAAAAAAGTATACTGAATAAGCAATAAAATGCATTTAATATTGGTGCGTTTTGTTGTAAAATCATAATAAGATGGTTAAATAGTGATAATTTTTGTTTAATCATCTAAAAATCGATGTTAATACATCAAAAAAGGAGAAGTGGAAAGATGAAAAACAAAATCTACAAACTGATGAGCGTAGTTCTCGCACTGGCAATGATTTTATCAACATGCATCAGCGCAATTACTACTGTATCAGCTTCGACTGCTATAGTACCTACTATGGTTCAAGGTACTATTGACGCCGCTCAAAGTGGTGCAATCAATACTTCGGTTGCAACCCGTATTCACACGCAAGATTTACTTGCTGTGGCTGATTATGAAACATTGACAGTCGGCGCGAATTACAAGGCTTGGTTCCATTATTACAACTCCGAGGGTACTTGGATTAATAGTTGTGGCGCATGGATGAATGCCAATACATACACAGTGGCTACCATGAAGGATCTACCAAAGGCTGCAACTCATTTTAAGGTTGTTGTTGGTCCTACGGGCAGTGAGAATCTCAGTCCTTCTACTTTGCCTGCTGATGCATTTTATTTGATGCCGGCAGCAACAGAAGAACCTGAAGTAAAACAAGATACCATTGTTGACGGAAAATTATACCCTGCATTAGGTATAGGTACTTGCAACGGTAAAGATTTAAGCGCAAGCGATTTGATAGGGCAAAATGAAAAGCGTTACTACACAGTTAATACATATCAATTAGCTGATTATGTTGACATTGTGGTTCCCGCCGGCACGAAAGCATACGTGCAAAATTTCAAAGCTAACGGTACTTATGCAGGTGGTTCTACAGGCACTTGGATACAAGCTGGAACTCATAATTTGGCTGATATCGCTCCTAATGAAGCTGCACAATTCAAAGTAACATTTGCTACCGCTGGCGATAATGCACTTCCTTCAAAAGACGGTTTCTATTTCACTTTAGCTGAAAAAGAACCCGAATTTGTGGGCTCTGGCGATTATGCAATTTATTTTGATAATACTTCTAATGGTAATAACTTCTGGCTCAATCCGCTTGGTATGGAAAGTCCAAATCTTCCTGCCGGTAACAACTATACTGTTGAATATGATGCTTATGCTCTTACTCAAGGTTCTAATATCGTATTTAATGGTGTTAAAGCTTACCAAAATACAGCCCAAGCAATAGATGGTGGTCAA
>JAEIGA010013956.1_pt1 | contig 12214 bp, 12 predicted proteins | sample 9270691 | NCBI WGS metagenome assembly JAEIGA01 (sample SAMN17057246, study PRJNA624740) | gut metagenome | biome: biome; isolation source: fecal sample | host: Bos grunniens | place: China: Xizang | collected 2019
GGAACGAGCAAAACGTTGCGAAGAGATTTTATCTATCCAGGCATACGCACTGAAAAAACGCTTAGAGCACACCAATTGCAAGCATGCAGTTATCGGTATCAGCGGTGGATTGGATTCCACGCTTGCACTTTTGGTTACAGCCAAAGCATTTGATTTAATTGGTCTGGACAGAGCAAATATTCATGCGATTACTATGCCATGTTTTGGTACAACGGACAGAACATATGACAATGCATGCACATTGACCAAGACAATGGGAGCTTCTTTGGAAGAGATTGATATTAAAGAATCAGTAACCGTACATTTCAGAGATATTAAACACGATATTAATAATCACAATGTAACCTTCGAAAATAGTCAGGCCCGTGAGCGCACACAGATTCTTATGGATATTGCGAATCGTGAAAATGGTATGGTAGTTGGTACAGGCGATATGTCCGAACTGGCATTAGGCTGGGCAACATACAACGGAGACCATATGTCTATGTATGGCGTAAATGCCGGGGTGCCAAAGACATTGGTTCGTCATCTGGTACAGTATTATGCAGATACCTGCGACAATAAAGAACTTGCAAGAGTGCTTTTAGATGTATTGGATACTCCGGTTAGTCCGGAACTTTTACCGCCAGTAGATGGTGTCATCAGCCAGAAGACAGAAGACCTGGTAGGACCTTACGAACTTCATGATTTCTTCTTGTATTATATGCTTCGTTGCGGCTTTACACCTGCCAAGGTATATCGTGTAGCATGCAGGGCATTTGAAGGGGAGTATGATAAGGCGACTATCCTCAAGTGGTTAAAGACGTTTTATCGTCGTTTCTTCACCCAGCAGTTTAAACGCAGCTGTCTGCCGGACGGACCAAAGGTTGGCAGTGTGGGTGTATCACCTCGAGGCGATCTAAGAATGCCAAGTGACGCCTGTGCAAATCTGTGGCTGGCGGAATTGGAAACTTTATAAGAATATAATATGCCGGGAAAGTGAAAACTTCCCGGCATTTTGATTGTCAAGCAATATCAATTTATGTTATACTATTACTAATTATAGGCAATAAATAAAAGAGAGGATATTTATGCATTTGACGGGAAATATCATTGTAGGACAGTCTGGTGGACCTACTGCTGTAATAAATGCGTCTGTTGCCGGTGTTTACGCCGCTGGTAAAGAATCGGGAGCAAAGGTTTACGGCATGGTAAATGGTATCCAGGGTTTCCTCAAAGAGAATATTTTAGATTTGGACGAGTATCTCGCAGAGGACGAAGGCATTGAGCTTTTGAAGCGTACTCCGGCGGCTTTTCTGGGTACTTGCAGATATAAATTACCGGTTCCGGAGGGACATGAAGATATCTACGAGCAGATTTTTGCGATTATGGAGAAATATGATATTACGACCATGCTTTACATCGGTGGTAATGACTCCATGGACACCGTGAAGATGCTTTCTGATTATGCTTTGGCGCAAGGTAAGCCACACCGGTTTATAGGTATTCCAAAGACCATTGATAATGATTTGCCGGTGACAGATCACTGTCCGGGATTTGGCTCTGCAGCCAAATATATTGCTGCATCTTTAAAGGAAATCATCCGCGATAACGAAGCGTATGAAGGGAAGACCAAACTGATTTTAGTAGAGATTATGGGCAGACATGCCGGCTGGCTGACCGGTGCCGCAGGTCTTGCAAAAGGGGAAGATTGTACCGGGGTGGATGCGATTTATCTGCCGGAGAGAGTGTTTGACATTGATGCATTCGTATCCAAAATTCAAGAACTGGCAGCTAAGAAGTCTTCTGTTGTTATTGCTGTATCGGAAGGTGTGAAGTTGGCAGATGGCCGATTTGTAAGTGAATTTGCAACAGAGAGTACAGATATAGATGTATTTGGTCACAAGCAAGTGGCGGGCAGCTGTGCTACTTTGGCTGACATCGTAGAGAAGAGGACAGGAATCAAGGCGCGTGTGATTGAGCCATCTTTACTTCAGAGAGCGGCTACACATATTGCATCCTTGACCGATATTAATGAAGCTTTTGTTGCCGGTTACGCAGGTGTAAAGGCGGCGGTGGAAGCTGGACGCACAGGTGTTATGATCACACTGAATCGAGTGAGTGATACACCTTACAAGTGTGAAACGGCTGCGTTTGATATCCACGCGATTGCAAATTTAGAAAAGATGGTGCCGGAGCATTTTATCAGCGAAGATGGTTGCCAGATTACCGAAGAATTTTTAGCATATTTACGACCTCTGATTCAGGGGGAATTATATCCAATATTTAAAAACGGCCTCCCAGCACATCTGGTGCGCCGTAAGTAAGGAGTTTTTTATGGACAAGATAGCAGTATTAATTCCATGTTACAACGAAGAACAGACAATAGGAAAGGTAGTACGTGATGCATATGCCGCGCTGCCAGAGGCGACTGTTTATGTATATGACAACAATTCCAAAGACCGTACCGTAGAATGCGCCAGGGAAGCAGGTGCTGTAATACGTTATGAGTACAAACAGGGCAAAGGCAATGTTATCCGCCGTATGTTCCGAGAAATCGAGGCAGAGTGTTACCTGATGATTGATGGTGACGATACTTACCCATTAGAGCACGCCCGTGAGATGGTAGATTTAGTGCTCAATAAGCATGCAGATATGGTAGTAGGCGACAGACTTTCTTCTACATACTTTGAAGAAAATAAGCGCCCATTCCACAACTTTGGCAACAGCATTGTGCGAAAGAGCATTAACGTACTTTTTAAATCCGACATCAAGGATATTATGACAGGCTACAGAGCCTTTAATTATGCATTTGTAAAGACATTCCCTGTTATTTCCAAGGGGTTTGAAATTGAGACCGAAATGACAATCCATGCTGTAAATTATAACCTGCAGGTGGAAAACGTAATTGTAGATTACCGTGACAGACCGGAAGGAAGCGAGTCAAAGCTTAATACTTACTCCGATGGTGCGAAGGTACTGTTTAAGATTTTACAGTTATTCAGAAATTTCAGACCATTCCCATTCTTTGGTGCGATCAGTTTACTTCTGTTTTTAGGAGCAGCAGTGTTGTTTGCCCCTGTTTTGGTGGAATATCTGGCAACCGGACTTGTGCCACGTTTCCCTACCCTGATTGTCAGTGGCTTTATGATGGTGGCAGCATTGCAGTCCTTATTTGCAGGTCTGATCTTATCTGAGAGCTGTCACACAGAACGAAGAGACTTCGAATACAAATATACAGAAATGACAAAGCGAGCATTGGAGGAACAAAAAGATGCGTAGAAGTGGTGTTTTAATGCCAATATCCAGTTTGCCGGGATCTTATGGCATCGGTACTTTTTCCAAAGAGGCGTATGCGTTTGTAGATTTCTTAAAAGAAGCAGGGCAGAAGTTATGGCAGATTCTTCCATTGGGACCGACCGGTTACGGTGACAGCCCTTATCAGTCTTTTTCAACATTTGCAGGAAATCCGTATTATATTGATTTGGAAGCTTTAATTGAAGAAGGACTACTCACAAAAGAAGAATGTGATGCTTTAGACTGGGGCGGACATGAAGAATATGTAGATTATGGTACTATTTATACTTCTAAGTTTGAGGTGTTAAGACTCGCTTTTTCCAGAGCTGATCTGGAAAATGACAAAGCTTTTTTTGAATTTGTTGTGCGCAATCGTGACTGGGTAATCGATTATGCCTTATTTATGGCAGTGAAAAATGCTCATGGAGGCGTATGCTGGAGTGAGTGGGAAGAAGATATTCTCTTCCGCAAGGAATCCGCATTGGAAAAATACCGAAAAGAATGTGCGGAAGATATTCTTTTTTATGAGTTCCTTCAGTATGTTTTTGACAAACAGTGGAGTGCATTAAAGAAATATGCCAACGAAGCAGGTATTAAAATTATCGGGGATGTGCCGATCTACGTGGCATTTGATAGCGCTGATATCTGGGCAAATCCTGAGTTGTTCCAGTTGGATGAGAAAAATATGCCGGTAGCTGTGGCAGGCTGCCCACCGGATGCTTTCACAGCGACAGGTCAGTTATGGGGCAATCCGTTGTATGATTGGGAATACCATGACCGTACAGATTATGCTTGGTGGATTAAGCGTATGGAGCACTGCTTTAAAATGTATGATATTGTGCGTATCGACCACTTCAGAGGCTTCGAGTCTTATTACAGCATTCCGGCAGGAGCTAAAAACGCCATGAGAGGCAAGTGGAAAAAAGGCCCTGGTCTGGAACTGTTCCATGCGATTGAGGATATTCTTGGTGAAAAAGAAGTAATTGCAGAAGATTTAGGAATCTTAACGCCTGAAGTATTAAAGCTCTTAAAAGATTCCTGCTATCCGGGCATGAAGGTTTTCCAGTTTGCATTCTATGAAAATAGTGACAGTGCATATTTACCGCATAATCATATCGAAAATAGTGTAGTATATACAGGGACTCATGATAATCAGACCACTCTTGGCTGGTATATGGATTTATCCAAAGAAGATCGTGATTTTCTGGAAGATTACACTGGTATTACATCCTGGAAAAATGTTTGCTCAGTCATGATCAAACTTGCTATGATGAGTGTGGCTGAAACTTGTATTATTCCTATACAGGATTATTTGGAATTGGATGATCGTGCGCGTATAAACGAGCCGGGCACTACAGGCAAAAACTGGAAGTGGCGTATGAAAAAGGATGTCACCGCTCAGTATAAAGCAATGGCATCCAAGATGAAAAAACTGACAAAAATGTATGACAGATAATTAAAAAACTTTGCGGCTCATGTAAGAATTGTGATACTCAGGGTTGTGCGTAACATCTTCAAGGAACCAATCAGGGGCGATGAAAGCATTGGCAGCCTCCAGACTATCAAACTCTACCTCAGCCATGATCAATGGTGCAAATGGGGCATCGAACACGTCAAGTTCGATCGTAAGGTCGCCCAATGGAATAAGATAGCGCTTTTTGGAGATGATGTTACCATCACATTTGCTTTTCAAATGTACATAGCTTTTTTCATTCAGTGGCAGGTTGTATTCTTCACGGGCAAGCATACCCTTACCTTTATAGGTCAGGACGTATTCGTCGTTTTGCTTGCGGATGCGCACTACCGGGTGCGTGTTTAAGTAGCCTTGTTCGATGTGAAGACATGGGTATGAATCTAAGTTTTCAGGCAAAGTTTTAATTGTAAATTTTCTTTCGATTTCCATAAAAAGCTCCTTTGAAGCATTTTTTATTTATTTTAGCACAAAGAAAGGCTGGTAGACAATATGAAAAGGATTGCAATCTTTTTTGCAGAAGGTTATGAAGAAATTGAAGCATTGACCGTTGTGGATTTGTGTCGTCGCGCGGGTATCCAGGCAGACATGGTCTCTGTAACAGATTCTTTGCAGGTGACAGGTGCACACAATATCCCTGTTATTATGGACAAGTTTCTTGCAGATGTTGATTTTAGTCAATTAGACATGATGGTTTTGCCTGGCGGTATGCCTGGAACGATCAATCTGGAAAAAGTTCCGGAACTTATGGAGCAGGTAAAAGCATTTGCAGCAGCAGGCAAGTACATTGCGGCAATTTGTGCGGCACCTTCTGTTTTCGGACATTTAGGGATACTGGAAGGAAAGACAGCTTGCTGTTATCCGGGTTTTGAAGCAGAACTTACAGGCGCTGATGTAACATTTAATTCTTGCGAAGCAGATGGCAATATTATTACAAGCCGAGGTATGGGTTGTGCGATTGATTTTTCTCTGAAAATTATCGAAAAGCTGGAAAACGGCGATAAAGCATCCGAAATCGGCAAAAAAATCATCTACTAAAAAATTTTTAAAAATAATGTGTGACAAAATGACCTCCTTATGCATATACGTAATAAGGAGGTTATTTTTTATGCAATTTTTAAAAGGAGAATCGGCAGAACAAGGCAAGGTTTCCTTTGTCCGGGAAGAGCCTTTTACCTATTTTAGTGGGTACCATGTTCTGGAGCCCCTGATAAAAGACAGGGAAATTTCGGACATCAAAATCATTTCTTACGATAGGATTCGAGTCAAGCGCATGGGACAGCGTGAAGATAGCGCAGTATGCTTTAAGAGTCCACAGGAGCTAAAGCAATTTACAGAATTTGTAGCAGCCAAAAATCAAGTCAGTATTTCCAGAGCCCATGCAATGCAGAGCTTTACGGACAAAGTCAGCAACAAGGATTTTATCCTTCGTTTCAATATTAGTCAGTCCATCATTAATTCGGTGGATACTCCCTACATTCATATTCGTAAAATTCCGAAGGAAAAGCCGAGCCTAAAAGATTTACAGGAACTTGGCATGCTTTCTAAGGAACATGCGAACTATTTGAAGAAGCAAATACGGAAAGGATATATCCTGATTGCTGGTAAGGGTGCCAGTGGCAAAACCACTTTGCTGAATGCACTCTTAGATGAAATACCGAGAGATAAATCTGTTTTAGTTATTCAGGAGAATGAAGAACTTTTCAGCAAGGTACATCCTGATATGATGTTCCAGCACATCCTGGAACAAAAAGGCGAAAGCAAGGTACGTTATGGTTTAAAAGAGTTGAGCATCAATGCCCTGTTGATTGATCTGGATTACATCGTTATTGGTGAGATCAAAGGTGGCGAGGCGCTTTATTTCCTGAATGCTGCTTATACAGGACATTTGGGTTTGGCAACTGTCCATGGGCAGGATGGTGTGGCTGCACTCTATAAACTGGCGGACTATGTAAAGTACGAATCAGACTACAGTCAGGAGGAAGTCAAAAAGATGCTAGGTTGCATTTCCACCATATGCTATATGAAAGACTTCAAGCTGGCTACCATTACAGAAGTGAAAGTAGATGACAAAGGCATGCTGACGACCAGAAATGTGTATGAAAGGGAGACTGGACATGGTACTACTGCTTAATTGTGTTGTTTTAGGATTCTTAGTAGCGGGATTTGTTTTGCTGGTAGGATGGCTGTGGGATGTAGGTGTGAAGGAAATCGTAATTTATACGGAAAATTTCCTGCTGGAGGAAACAAAGAAGCTGCGAATAAAGGTTCTTCCGGAAATAAACAGCACAAAGATGTGGGACAAGTTGGAATTACTCTTGTTTTACAGTGGTATCCGTAATCATTTTCCCTTTGTCAGCGCAAAAGTATGGATGTTGTTTCACACGATTGTACTAAGTTGTTGTTTTTTGACTATCGAGTTTTTCAGCAGAAGTATGTGGCAGGCGACTATTTTTTGCGTTGCCCTGGGGATGTTGATGATGCAGATGCTTGGAATAATGCGTCGAAGTAATTTGAGAAATACGGAAAAGTATTTGCTGGAATTACTAAATGTGACAGAGAGTTTCGCTGTAACAGGAGAAGAGCCAGTAGCAATCTTAAGCCATTGTAGCATTTATATGAAGGGACCTGTGGGACAGGCACTCAAAAGCATTGATAAATATGTCAATCAAGGGTGGTCCAGCCGCATGATTCTGGATCAGATGAAAGTCAGACTGGAACATCCAAAATGGCAAGAATTTATACATAACCTGAACGTTTGCAGCATGTATAACAGTGATTACAATTCTGTGTTTCGTACGTCACGCAAAAGTATCCAGACTTATCTGACAAGTAAAAAAGAGAGATTGAGCATCAAGCATACCGCAGAGATGGAAATGGCGGCGATTGTAGTTTTGAGTCTTATGATTCTACTGGCCTTAAGCAAATTTCTTGCTGTTCCGGTGGGCGAGCTTATGTGGGGAAACAGTATCAGTAGAGGATGCACCATGTATATGACAGGTATTGCGATGTTGTTTTTCTGGAAGATAAGCGCTTATGAAAAGGAGTAGACCTATGGAACAGTTTTTGAAAGGGTTTAGGGAAGAACTGAATGATTTTCTAAAAGGTTACGGCGCGGATGCAATGCGCGAACTCATTATTTATCGGAGCCCGGAACATTTTCTGATAGGTAGTGGATTGATTGGAGTTGCTGGCTGTGCCATCGGAGTCCGGTGGCAATGGATGAGTGGTGTTTTAGGTTTTATTATAGGTATTTTCCTTCCGGCAGTGATTTTATATATGTCTAATGAAAGAGACAACATAGTAATTTTGAAGGATTTAAAATGGCTATATGAAACGATCGCTATTCAGTTGCAGGCAGGGTTACATATTCATCAGGCGTTGTCAGAAAGTGAAGAACTTATTAAAAACAAAAGATTAAAAAGAGCGCTTCACGAGCTGGTAAAGAGATTAATTAATGGCGAAGATCTAACGATGTCTTTAACCAGTTTTGAAACCAGTTTTCGCAATAATTATATTAGTAGTTTTTGTTTGATTTTGCGACAAATGCAGGATTCCGGGTATGCGGTGAAGCTTTTAGAAGACATACGTTTCCAGATAGAAGAAATGGAACGTATGCAATTACACAAAAAGAAAGAAGCGTTGGAAATGCAGCTTCAAATATTTCAAATGTTACTTTTTATCGGCGTTTTAGTGCTGGTAATGCATGGCTGTATATTGGCAGCAGTTCAAAATATCAATTATTTATAAAAAAAGGAGATTAAAATTATGAGAACATTTTTAAACAAAGTATTTATGGCAAAAGATAACGGAGATAAGGCAATCGTAGTAGAAGTAGGCTTAGCAGTAATTGCAGTTGTTTTATTAGTTGTATTCCAGGGCGAAATGAGTGGCTTTATCGAAAGTTTAGTTGGAGAAATGACTACAGAGATTACTACAATCTTAACAACTGGTGTAGGTGCAGGGGCCTAAGTGAGATGAAGAAAAAAGATTCAGGTTTTGCTGAAAAACTGTTGCCGGTGCTTTTAAGCACCGGCATGGTGTTTGGTCTTGTGCTGTTGTCCGGTCAGCTGGTGGAAGCGCTGCGAATAAGGGAACAAATTAATCAGACTGCCAGGGGGTATATGTTAGAGATGGAAACTGTAGGGTATTTGAAAAGTGCATCTATTACTTCTTTGCAAAATTCGTTGGAAAAAGAAGGCCTTACAGATATCAGTTTTTCGGGGACAACTATCACGCCGGCAGATTATGGTGACGATATTCAGCTTGTCATTGAGGGTGAGTTGAAAATGAATTTGGATGTAGCAATACCGCTTCTTTATGAAAGCAGTAAGGATTGGGTTATTCCAATAAAAATCAGTTTACATTCTACAGCAAAGCATTAGGAGGTAATCGTGAGGAAGAAAGATTCAGGTGCGATTCATAAATTTCTGGCAATGACAGTCCTTTTGTGGGCGGTGATCTGTTGGGGAGTTTTATTAGATGTAATGCGTGCAGGGTATGTAAATCGATATTTGGAAGATTGTCTCACACAAGCAAACCTGGCAGCAATCCTGATAGACCCATATCATTATGGGTCTACAGGAGAGCTGATTTTTCAAAATGCAGAAAATACAAGAACTGTTTTTGAGGATTTCCTGGAAAAAGGTTTGGGAGACGATGAAATAAAACAAAGACTTGGAATCTTTGAAGAGGCGCAGATTCTGGATTTCAGGATATATGAAGTTACATCTTGTGGAACTACCGAGTTTATGTATGATGTTTACAATCATTGTAGCCAGAAGCAATTTGAAAAAGATGCTGTTGTAACAGCGCCGGATGGAACCGTTATTCAAACCAGTTCCATTTATGCCAAGATTGCGGTGCCTATAGAATTCTTGTTTGGGGTGCAAATAACTGCAGTAAAGGAGCATTGTGTAGATATTGTAAGTGAGGAAATTATGTATGAATAAAAACAAAAAGTTATGGATAGGTGTTATTAGTTTTGTGTTAGCGTTTCTTGTGTTCGTGGTGCTTTTGACAATACAAAAAAGCATGAATGAGGATCCAGTGTATGAAGAGGTTGTGTGTGCCAAGATTTCGATACCGCAAAATATCAATATAACAGAGCAGAATGCAGATCAGTATTTTGAGTGCAGGGAAGTTCCAGTAGACTGGCTCCCGGAGGAATATTTTTTAGATGTGAAGGATTTATACGGCATGGTGTTGAAAGCGGATATTTCCGCAGGAAGCATTATGACAAAGTCGTTTGTGACGGAACGCAAAACTTACTATAAAGGATATCAAAACCTGACATGGATCAGTGTGCCTATAGATGAATTATACAAGGGAGTGGCCGGAAGGCTAAGAACGGGAGACTACATAGATATTTATATGTTGAGTGAAGGGGAGCAAGGCTACCGTTGCAGTCTCGTTGCAGAGAAAGTGCGAGTGGAGGCTACGTACAGCGATCAAGGAATATCAATAGAAGAAAACAGCGCGGACGGACTGAGCCAGTTGATTATTATCCCGATGGAAAGGGATCAGGTGCCGGTGTTTTATGAAATTTTAGCACAAGGAAATATCAGGATAGCAAAGTATGAGGAAGTATAAAAAAGGTACGTTATTTAAATGTATATTTCGTGTTTTCTTGATCCTGCTGCTGGCAGGGATTTTGAAAAGCGGACATACAATAGTCGTAAGTGCAGCAACTATTACAGCAGAGGATATGGCAATATATGAGGGTATCACCGTCAGTCCGGATCGTTTGGCATGGACTACGGATTACATGGATCAAACGAATGAAAAATTGCCGGAAGGATATACGATCTATACCGGACAGTCATCCAATCTGCGTGATTTGAATAAAGGAGAGCACTATTATAAGGCTTTGGCAGAAGGAAATGTTAAGGTGGAGAAGTGGGTAGTGGCATGGAAAGATGCACAGTGTATTCACGAATATCCTGCTCAAAATTATAAAGGATTCCAGACTTCGGGAGGAATATGTGAACGGTATTATAATAATGGCTGGAATGCTTATTGCGCAGATTGCAATGAAGTGGTGTCAGATATGCACATTTATGCAAAAAGTGACACAGTAAAGGGGATTTTGACTATGCCTGCCCAATCATGTTATGTGTACTTGTGTCCATATTGCCATGGACTGGAGCAGGGGAGGGATTATTATCATATGTGTGACAAAATATCCTATAACTATTATGAAGTCTGTTATGAGAAAAATGCACCTGCAGATGCAAAGGTAGATGGTGATATGGCCGTTACAAGACACATGTACAATAATGCTGCCATATATGAAGGGGTGGCAGCAGAGCGATTGGGATATAGCGACACCCGATTACGCAAATCAAATTTTCATTGTGAAGGTTATATTTGGGCGGGATGGAATACGAAAGCAGATGGAAGCGGTGAGGCATTTACAGATGGCCAAAGTGTGATGAATCTGACCGAAGAGAACGGTGCGGTAGTAACGCTTTATGCGCAGTGGGAACAGGCCAAGGGTACGTTGATCATTGATGCCAATGGGGGGACCTACGATGGAGAAGAAAAATATTACATAACACAAGATTGCCGGACTACATTTGCCGTGGATAATAGTAAATTGATTCCGGCATCCGGATATACAGTAGAATTTGAGACAAATGGTGGAAGTGAAGCAGAAAGCATTGTTACAAGCAAGCGTTTTTTGTTATGGGATTTGCAGGAAGGAGCAAAAGGGAGTTTTAAAGAAAATGTATATATATTTTCCGAGGTAGTGGGAAACGTCGATACACTAAAGGCACAGTATGCGGACGTTTCTTTTGCATTACCGGATAGTAAGAAAGAACATGAAGCTTTGGTTGGGTGGTATAGAGATGCCGCGTGTACAGAGGAACAGTTTGTGGGATTACCGGGGGAAGAAATCAGTGTTTCGGACAATACGGTCTTTTATGCAAAGTGGGCAAATTTGTCACTATGGGCATATGATGATTATGAATCGCATGGCGGTGTGGGTGCGGTGGACCTTAGATGGGAACAAAAAGGCGGCCAAGGTAAATTTTATAAATTATATCAGTCGAGAAATAAAGAAGCCTGGAGTCAGTTATATGTAGGGGATAGTGAAACTGAGACAGAAACTGTCTTTGAGCGCTTTGAAGCATCTGACCAAGGAAAGAAATATATTATTCAAAAAAACGGATACTATAATTTAGTGGCAGTAGGAGCAAAGGGAGCTGACTATAATACAGAGTATGTAGGAGGACGTGGTGGCAGTGTCGCGGCGGAATACTGGCTGCAAGAGGGGGATGAACTGCTTTTTTTTGCAGGAGCAGAAGGAACTGGCTTGAGAGGAGGAGACAATGGGAAAGAAGCGAGCGGTGGCAATTCCCTAACAGAGGAAGGCAGAGGCGGAGGTGCGGCTTCAGCAATATATCTGGTACGGGATGCTGAGGTGACGCCTTTACTTATTGCAGGTGGCGGCGGTGGTGCTAC
>JAEIGA010013957.1_pt1 | contig 12213 bp, 8 predicted proteins | sample 9270691 | NCBI WGS metagenome assembly JAEIGA01 (sample SAMN17057246, study PRJNA624740) | gut metagenome | biome: biome; isolation source: fecal sample | host: Bos grunniens | place: China: Xizang | collected 2019
CACCCTTCGAGTAGGTCTGCTTGTAGATCTTGCCTCCGCGGTGAATCTCCGCAATCAGCAGGGTCGAAAGGGCATTCACACACGAAACACCCACGCCGTGCAGACCGCCCGATACCTTGTAGGACCCCTTATCGAACTTACCTCCGGCGTGCAGCACAGTCAACACCACCTCCAGGGCCGACTTACCCTCCTTCTCGTGCCAATCGGGCGGAATACCGCGACCGTTGTCCTTCACCGAGATCGAGTTATCCTCGTTGATCGTAACGAAAATATCGGAGCAGTGGCCCGCCAAAGCCTCGTCGATGGAGTTATCGACCACCTCATACACCAAGTGGTGCAGACCCTTCTTGCCGATGTCGCCAATGTACATCGCGGGGCGCTTGCGCACTGCCTCCAGGCCTTCAAGAACCTGAATATTCGACGCGGAATACTCCTCTTCCTGTCGTTTTACATTTTCCAAATCCGTACTCATTTTCTTTGTATCGAAATAACGTACAAAAGTAGGTATTTTTTTTCAATTTTGCAACACCTTTTTAGCATAGCTAAAAATATTTGCAAGGCTTAAATTTTCAACAAATCCTCTACGTCGATCTCCTGCATTCGCCCCTTCGCGAAGAGCAGCGTACGGGCAGGGTAGTCCTCAATGAGGGCCGTATTGTGGGTCGACATCACCACGGCCGTTCCCGAGGCGGCAATATCTTGAAAAATCTTCATGATGCCGTCGGCCGTCACCGGGTCGAGGTTGCCTGTAGGCTCGTCGGCCAACAGCAACTTCGGTTTATTGACCAGCGCACGAGCGATCACCAGGCGCTGTTGCTCGCCACCCGAGAGTTCGAAGGGCATTTTATAATCTTTGGTATCGAGTTGCACCAACCTGAGCACCTCGTCGATGCGTTGGCGAATGGCCTCCTCCTTTTTCCAACCCGTGGCCCGCATCACATCGTATAGGTTGCGGAATACATTGCGATCGGTCAGAAGTTGGTAGTCCTGAAAGACAATACCGATGCGACGGCGCAGGTAGGGGATTTCGCTTCTTTTCAGCCTTCTCAAATCAAAGCCCACAACCTCTCCTTCTCCCACCAAAAGTTGCAGTTCGGCATAGAGTGTTTTCAGAAGTGATGATTTTCCACTTCCCACACGCCCAATGAGATAGACAAACTCACCTTCACAAACTTCGAGGTGAATATCCGAGAGTATCATCTCTCCCTCCCGAACCAATCGCTTGGCCGAATATTGACCGAAGTCTCCTCCGGCATGATAGATCGAAACATTGCGCAGGCTCACCACGCGTTTTGCGGTTTGCTCCATAACGAACCTCCAAATGATGATTGCAAAAAAAGAGCGGTATGGCGGGGTTGCGCCCGCCATACCGACCCATTAACGACTACTCCTCGACAATCTTCACCGAGAGCATACGATCGCCCGGGCAGATGTCGTCAATCACATCCAACCCCTCGATCACCTTGCCGAAGCAGGTGTGGCGGCCATCCAGGTGCTGCGTATTCTCGCGGCAGTGGCAGATGAAGAACTGCGAGCCACCCGTATCCTTGCCGGCGTGGGCCATCGACATCACACCGCGGTCGTGGTACTGACGCGGAGCCGAGGTCTCACACTTGATGCGGTAGCCCGGGCCTCCCGTACCATCGCCTCGAGGGCAGCCGCCCTGAATTACGAAGTCGGGGATCACACGGTGAAAGGTCAGACCATCGTAGAAGTTGTGGTTGGCCAGATCAACAAAATTCTGCACCGTGCCGGGCGTTTCGTCCTTGTAGAGTTCGGCCTTCATCACACCCTTCTCGGTCTCGATGATGGCATAGAGTTTCTTTTCGCTCATAGTATCTTGTTTTTGAATTGTTTTTGCCTGCTCCAAGGCCTCGATACGCAGCACCGCCCCCTCGAAAGCGGGCTTTGCGGCCTCCTTTTTCCCGAAGGCCCACTCCCCAAGGGCGATCAAAACACCCACCGCGAGGAGTAACAGCATAATATTTGCAAGTCGTTTCATCGTTGTTACCGTTTAATTCGGTCAAAGATACAAAATATTTTTGAATTTTGAATTCCAAATTTTGAATTTTCACTATCTTTGCACCTGCAATCAGGGGCTGACCGGTTTTGACAGCAGGTAGAGTTTGATTGTAAGCACGTCGAGCGCTGTGTGGCGGCTCGTTAATCCCGACGCTCAAACTACAAATGGCAATAACAGCTATGCACTCGCTGCCTAATTTCAAGGAAATGGAGGCTTAATCGCGTGGTTCAAGGATAACCGTGCGACGAGTATCCCGGGCGACAGTTCCGCTCCTTAACAGTGGCTCATACGGGGTATCATCAATTTGGAGATCGTGCGATATGCGCCTCGGTTATCGTGCTAAATTTAGAGGCTGGGCTTCCGATTAGGCCGCCGCCTGCCGGGTCGGAAGAGAAGGACGAAATGGTCGGCTAAACGTGTAGAAAGCTTTCGGGTTCCTTGTTTGGACAGGGGTTCGACTCCCCTCAGCTCCACTTCAAAAAGAGGTCATATTCAGACCTCTTTTTTCGTTTCGCTGAGGGTCGCGCTCAGCCGGTGGCGCCTCGGACAAATATAGGGTCATTTGCTTAGATAGCAAAACGCGCGACTTGCAAGCAAGTTAAAAGCATTGGCGATAATGCCGAGTAAATAAATTTTCTCGTCACCATCGCCAATCCTTTTAGCCATAGGCTTTACGCCCGTTTTGCAATCCAATGCCTCCCTTTTGCCGCTCGGCTGCGGCGGCCGTTCGACTCCCGGTCGTGAGGCGTTGTAAGGTTGAAAGTATAATGGAGGGCTTTGAGGACCTCTTTTTCGTTCGGAGTCGGAGTCTTTCCACCAAAATTTATACTCGATTCACAAAAAAATGCCCGAACTCCTGATTGAGTTCGGGCACCAACTTATTACTTGAAGAGTGCGACCGCCTATTAGAATTTCACACCCAATTTCGCATAGAACGAGGTAACCGACATTTTGGTTTTAGAGCTATTGCTGTCCACTCCGGTTCTATTGTTATATTGCTCTTTTTTCTGCACAAGTTTCAGCCCCTGATGCATCAGACCGAGGTTAAAATTGAACTTGCGAGCCGTAAAGCCTACACCGAAATCGCAGTAGAAGCCACCTTTAAGTTTTGTTTCCGAGGAGTTGCTCCAATTGTATTTATCGATGCCGAGTCCTTGATGACCGGGGCGTGAGCCCGAGTTTGATTTACTTTTATTCATATCCGAAGCGAGAACGGCGGTGGCACCAAGGCTCAATGAGATATAGGGAGCAAAATGCTTCTTTATCGGGTAATAACCCTTCAAGTTAAAGAAGATCGGCATCATGGCGGTATCCCAGTCTTCTGAATGTACGACCTCCTCGCTGAGATCTCCATGGGCATACTGCACACCGAGACCCAAACCTCCAAAGAGGTAGTCGCCTACACGCACACCATGAATGGTCTCCAAAAGGGGGCGTGAGAAATTGGTCTTGACCTTTTCGTTTTGACCATTGAAATCCATCTTAAGTTTGCCTCCCGTGGCATAACCTAAGTTCAACTCGCCCTGGTAGCGGACTTTCCAATCACTCTGCGCAAAAGAAGTTGCGGTTACGCCACATATAAGTAGCATCAAAAGGAAAAGTTTCTTCATCGTTTTGTTTGTATGAGGTTAAAAACAAAGTTCTTTATTGGGTTGATAGCCGGCTTTGTGGTTCGGACGAGAAGCCCTTTCCACTCAGCAAGACAAAGATAAGAATATTTTTTTGTATTTGGGATGAGAAACGAAGATTTATTTTCGGGTTTCGGCTCTTTTTACGCTCCTCGCAAATACCTTTACTGACTCTAATGCCTCATGGTTGCGAGTATAGCCGATTAAAATCCGATACGGAGGAATATCCATTTGGGATCAACCCAAAATTTTGAAATTTGAAATTTGATTTTTGAATTTCCGAAAAAGGTTTGGTTATTCGGAAATTATGGCTACTTTTGTGGCCAAATATAACACTACTAACGGTTTCGAGGTTTGGACGGCCGAAAATCGAAACACAAAACCCAACAAAATGGATTGGTTATACGCGCTTTTTTGCGGAAACGGCATTGCTCACGCAGTGCTGACATTGGCTTTGGCCATCACGGGTGGTATTCTGCTCGGAAAAGTTAAGATCGGCGGAGTCTCGCTCGGCATCACCTGGATTCTCTTCGTGGGTATCTTCCTGAGCCACTTCGGAATGACCATCGACGACGAGGTATTACACTTTGTCAAGGAGTTTGGTCTGATTCTCTTCGTCTTCTCGATCGGCTTGCAGGTGGGCCCGGGTTTCTTCTCCTCTTTCAAGCAGGGGGGTATGACCCTCGTGTCGCTCGCCTCGGCCATTGTATTATTAGGTGTGCTGACCGCCTACATCCTCCACCTGGTGACGGGGGTAGATATTCCGACCATGGTGGGTATTCTCTCGGGAGCCGTAACCAACACCCCGGGATTGGGTGCCGCCCAGCAGGCCTACACCGATGCTACGGGCATCAACGACCCGAACATCGCCCTCGGTTATGCCGTGGCCTATCCGCTCGGTGTGGTGGGTATCATCCTCTCAATGCTTATCGTTCGCTATGTGATGCGCATCAACTTCAAGAAGGAGGATGAGGGGCTGAAGGCCATCAGCCAAGAGCACAAGATGCCCGAGCGCGTTTCGCTGGAGTTTGCCAACGACATCCTCGATGGCAAGACGGTGGGCTATGTGCGCCAGTTGGTGAACCGTTCGTTTGTCATCTCACGCATTCAGCATGCCGACGGTTCGATCACCATCGCCGAGGCCGAAACCGTGCTGAAACTCCACGAGAAGCTTCTGATCATCTCCTCGCCCGAGGATATGCCGGCGGTGATCGCCTTCCTGGGCCACAAGGTGGAGATGACCGACGAGGAGTGGGGTAAGAACACCCCCAACTCGGAGCTTGTGTCGCGCCGTATTCTGATTACCCGCTCGAGCATCAACGGCAAGCGTTTTGCCGACCTGAAACTCCGCACCCGCTTCGGCATCAACATTACGCGTGTAAACCGTGCCGGTGTCGATCTGATTCCCTACCAGAACATGGAGCTTCAGATTGGCGACCGCGTGATGGTGGTGGGTACGTTGAAGGGGATCGAGAAGGTTGAGGCCCTGCTCGGCAACTCGCTCAAGAAGCTCAACGAGCCCAACCTGATCACCATCTTCATCGGTATCGCCCTGGGTGTGATGCTCGGCTCGATTCCCTTGATGAATGTACCCCAACCCGTGAAGCTCGGTTTGGCCGGCGGCCCGCTGATCATCGCCCTCCTGATCGGTCGCTTCGGACCCCACTTCCACCTGGTTACCTATACCACGATGAGTGCCAACCTCATGTTGCGCGAGGTGGGTATCGCCCTCTTCCTGGCCGCCGTGGGTATCGGTGCCGGCGACGGATTCTTCTCCACGATTGCCGAGGGCGGTTGGCGTTGGATCGGCTACGGAGCCATCATCACGATTCTTCCGTTGCTGATTGTCGGTATCTTCGCCCGTGTGGTGCTGAAACTCAACTACTACACGATGATGGGTCTGATGTCGGGTGCTATGACCGACCCCCCGGCCCTGGCCTATGCCAACTCGACGGCCGGCAACGATATGCCCGCCATCAGCTACGCTACGGTCTATCCCGTTGTGATGTTCCTACGCGTATTGACGGCGCAGCTCTTTATCCTATTCTCTTTTTAATTTTATAGGGCATATTTTGCACCTCAATCATTGGGGCGAATGGAATGTACGATGAGTACTATCCATCCGCCCCAATTTCATGTCGGCGCAAAATCTGCTCCTCTAAAATTAAAAATGGGGGGGGTGAAAATCAATAGTGGCGTTAAGTCGAAATCGGCTCCCTATAAGTCGGTCAATGCGTGGAGCCGAAGGCGACGTGGCAATCTCCTGCAAGCCCCACAATTCCAAGATCAAAACTCTTTTATCGGCACCCGTAGACCTTAAACCCCCTTCGCCTCCAACACCCCGAATGCCCCTTATTCTGTATCATACGTTGCAAGGAGAACGACCTATTGCATCGTTTTTCAGCAGTTGATCAAAGTACGAGCGCATAAAGAAAGCCCGAATGGATTCCATTCGGGCTTGGCTTAAGAGGAGCCGCCGAGGCGGCCCTATCTATTTAAGATTACTTCGCGGGGCGCATAATCACCTTGCTGACATTGCCCTCGCTGAGGAGCAAGCCGGCCATGGCCTTTACGTCGTCGACCGTGATCGACTTGAGCGTCTGCTCGTAGTCGTTCACATAGTCCAGACCCGTCTCGTTGTACTCGATGAGGTAGCTGAGCCAATCGCCATTCACCTCAAGCGTACCCTTGTAGTGCTTGAGGAGGAACTCGCGCGTCTTCTCAATGTTCTCTACCGAGGGGCCATTGAGGTAAATCTTGGCAAGCTCGGACATGATCGTAGCCACCACATGGTCGGCCTGACGCTCGTTGGTGTCGCATCCAATCTGTACAAAGAACTCCGAGGTGGGGTAGTAGTCGATCATACCCGAGGCACCAATCGAGTAGGTGGCACCCATCTGCTCACGGATAATCTCGCGGTACTGGCTCGACATGGCCTCGGTCAGCAGGCGCATCGTGAGCTTGTTCTTGAGCGTGTAGTCCACATTACCCGAAAGACCTACGAAGAGGCTTACCTTGGGCTGCTGCATGGCTACGTTGAAGTCCTTCTTCACCTGACCCTTCACCAGAGCACGACCGTCGTCTACCTTTTTGAGTACTTTCGAGGTGGTGGGGATCGAACCGATATACTTCTCTACCAAGGGCTTCAGAGCCTCTACATCCACATTACCCACGAAGGTGAAGGTGAACTCGTTGGCATCGGGGAAGAGCTCGGCGTTAATGGCCGAAAGACGCTCGAACTTCACCTTGTCAAGCAGCTCGGCCGAAATGATCTGCGAGCGGGGATTGCCACCATAAATCGTACCTACGAGCTCCTTCTGGAAGAGGTAGTCGGGGTTCGAGTTCATGTTCACCAGGTAGTTCTTATACTGGTTGTAGAAGGTCTGGAAATCACCCTCATCGAAGCGGGGAGCCGTGAAGTTCAAGTAAACGAGCTGCAAGAGGGTCTCGATATCCTTGGGCGAGGCGTTACCGCGCAGACCCTGGGTGATCTGACCAACCGAGGGGGCGAGGCTTACGTTCTTGCCCGAGAGCTGCTTCTGGAGCTCTACGGCCGAGAACTTCGATACACCCATCATACCACGCAACGTGGGGAGGAACTGCTCGGCAATGGCCGCCTCGTCAGCATCGGCAATCATCGACGAACCACCGTTACCACGGGCGAAGAAGAGTACCTCGTCGGCCTTGAAGGTAGTGGGCTTCACCACGATCTTCGTGCCGTTCTTGAGGGTCCACTCAATGGTACCCAGCGTCTCGTTCTTCACCTCGCTCTTCACGGCCGAACCCTTCAGCGGAGCATCGGGAGCCACCAGCGGCTCGATGACCGTCGTGTCGGCATAGGGCTCCACAGCCTCAGCGGGCAGGGCAGCCACAGCCTTGAGAATCGAGAGCACCATCTCCTCGGTGGGGTTCTGCAAGCCCTCCTTCTCGGGAGCGTTGATGCATACCACCTGGTTGTGGTCGGTAAAGAGCTCCTTCAGACGGGCGTTCACCATATCCACGGTGATCATCTGCAGCAGCTGCGAGTCTACCTGATACTCCGTCTCGGCATCGGGAATCGCCGAATTGAGGCGGAAATTATTCATGTAGCGTTGTACATAGTGGTGGTGCATGTTGTCGTTGCGGTTGGCATACTGACGGTCGATCTGGGCCTGGATCTGCGCCTTGGCACGCTCAAACTCACCGAGCGTGAAGCCGTGGCGACGCAGACGCTCCAACTCGAGCAGTGCGGCAGCAAAACCCTGGGCCAGCTCACCATCCTTGGTCGTTACACCCAACATGGCGGTCTCGAGCGTAGGCATGATACCCACCGAACCGTTATAGATGTAACCACTCAAGAAGGGAGCCTCGGGCTTCATGGTGATCTCCTCCAGGCGGGCGTTGGCCATCACCGAGAGGTAGCTGTCGATCATGCTGATCAACGAGGCCATGATCGTCGAGTTCACCTCCTTCGGGAGGGCCTGGTGCTTCACATAGAGCGTAGCCTGCGAACGCTGCATCTCGGGATCGGTGAAGATCGAGATGATGGGCTCCTGGTTGTCGGGGATCATGATCACCTCCTTCTGTGCCGCATCGGCAGGCGATACGGGCACATCGGCCATCAGAGCGCGGATTTTCTGCTCAATCTGATCCACATCAATGTCACCTACCACGATGAAGGTCATCAACTCGGGGCGATACCACTTCTCGTAGAAGTTGCGGATAGCCGAGTGGGGGAACGAAGCCAAGCCATCGAGGTGACCGATCAGGTTGCGCTCGGCATAGCGGGTACCCTTGCCAAGCGACTCGATGAGCTTCATCGAGGCACGACGCTGAGCACCGTCCGTGGTACGCAACTCCTCCATGATCACACCACGCTCCGAGTCGATCTCCTTGCCCTCGAGGGCGATGAAGTGCGACCAGTCGTGCAAGATCAGGAGCATCGAATCAACCACACCCTCGCGCAACTCACCGGCACGCTTTACGGGTACATCGTTGAGCTGATAGAAGGTGTAGTCCCAGCTCGTGGCTGCGTTCAGGTTGCGACCAAAGGCCACACCCACCTTCTCACAATACTCGATGAGCTGCTTACCGGGCAGGTTCTTCGTGCCATTGAAGGCCATGTGCTCGAGGAAGTGAGCCAGACCCTGCTGATCGTCCTCCTCCTGGATGGCACCTACATCGTAGACAATCCAGAAGTTGGCCAAATCCTTCGGTTTCTCATTGTGACGGATGTAATAACGCATGCCATTCTCCAGAAGGCCGATGCGTACCGCCGGATCATTGGGCAAGGGCTGCAGCATGGGGTTCTGACCCGCCTCCTGTGCCCAAGCACCCATTGCTGCCACCAAGGCAACAATGCTGATTAAGAATCTTTTCATAGTACGTTGGTTAATTGGTTTAGTTTTCTGTTTTCTTGGTCTTATGATTATATTGCTTTCTCTCTGTCGTATCTCTCTTTTTCGGTCTCCAACTCGAATCGAAATTCTGAATTTTGAATTTTGAATTTTGAATTTTGAATTCTCCCTGCCTACTCCTCTTCCCGATACTCAATGATGTCCCCGGGCTGACACTGCAATTCACGGCAAATGGCCTCGAGGGTTGAAAAACGGATGGCTCGTGCCTTGCCGTTTTTGAGGATCGAGAGGTTGGCGGGGGTGATATCCACGCGCTCCGAGAGCTCGCCAAGCGACATCTTGCGCTTGGCCATCATCACGTCTATGTTGATAATTATCGCCATATCTAAATTCCCCCCCCCTTTATTTTCGTGCTGTTTATCATGGTATTTCTACGAATCATATTAAGCCTTGAATTAAATCGTAAACTTCTGCTCTTCGCTCAAGCGGCTACCCACGGCGAAGATCTCCGCAGCAAAGAGGATCAGCAGACCCAACACGGCCGTATAGTAGTCGGGAATCACACGGGCAAAGGCCTCGGGCATCTCCTCCGAAACCAGGGCGACCATGCGGTGGCCTAGATGGAGCACAATCCACTCGAGAAGCACATTCAGAATCACAAAGCCACCGATCAGACGCATGTAGAGGATGTTCTTGGCCGGCAGGGGACGCTGGTCGCGAATCGAACAACGCATCGAATTGATGATCAGCGCAATCAGTACGATAAACACACACCAAACCAACATCGACAGGAGGTTCAGTCCAAAGATTGTGATCGCGTATTGATCCATCTGAGCAACAAATTCATCCGACACATCGGCACGATTGACCCGGATCGTGGCAAAAGCCTCATAGGGGGTCAATTTCAACGACGAATTTTCCAGAGCCTGCACCCCGGGGTCGGAGAGGTGATCGAGGGGAAGCGGGCGTACGGCCACCATATAAAAGTTCTCTCGATCGAACGAGCGGGCCTCGGCACTCCCCAAATTATAGCCATTGCGGAGCCCGATCTGCCAAAGGGGCAGAAAACTGTAGATGAAGGCGGTAGCCAACAGCAAGAAATAGCCGACATAGATCAACATCAGTCGGCGATTCAGGGCTCTCTTTTCACACTTTTCCATTTTTTACACATTCGAGTTTTCTTTTCACCTACGTGGCGAGAAGATTTCTTCGGCAAAGATACTCACTTTATGCCGAAAAACAAATATTTTTTATTGTTTTTCGATATTTTTTATTGCTTTGCCAACTTTCTCGGTATAAATTTACAAAAAAATCCCTACTTTTGTTACAAATTAGAGAAAAAAACAATGGCAGAGAAGACACATTACGCCTATCGGGTCGATCCGCAGTGGGTTGATTTCACAATGCGTGCCTCGGTAGCCGCTTTGACCAACGCGGTGCTGAGTGTGGCTGGAGTGGATGCCCAACGCAAAGGATTCGGCACCGACACCTTGAATAAAGAGAATTTTTCGTGGGTACTGCTGCGCATGGCCGTGGAGTTTGACCACCGCCCCGAGCAGTACACCGATTTTTCGATCACCACCTGGGTGAGCGACTACGGTCGCATGATGTCCACCCGTAATTTCACGGTACAGGACAACGAGGGGAAGATCTTCGGGCGCGTGGTAACTCAATGGTGCATGATCGACCTCACCACGCGCCGCCCAATCGACCTGACGACCCCCACCATTGCCGAGAACTACGGAAAATACCTTGTGGAGTGCCCCTCGCCGACCGAGGCCCCGAAGCGTCTTGGAGCCATCGACGCGCAGGTGAAAGTCGTTCGTGATGTGGTATATAGCGACATTGACTTCAACCGTCACGTTAACACGCTGCGCTACCTCGAAATGATGCTCGACCGCCTGCCGCTCGAACGCTTCGAGCAGGATCGCCCGCTGCGCCTCGATGTCAATTTCCAGCACGAATGTCGCTACGGACAGACTCTCGAGATCGGTTACGAAGAGCGCGAGGAGTGCGACCTCTTCGAGATCTCAAGCGAAGGAACCGCCGCCGTTCGCGCCCGCCTGGAGTGGAGATAACCCATATTCAAAACAAAACAAACCAAACAAACAATGAAACGATTTTTTTGGATCCTGATAGCGGCCACACTGCTGACGGCCTGCAAAGAAGAGGTACTGATCATTCCCGATCAGCCCACCCATATCCCCGAACTTCCGGAACTGACCGAACCCGAGGAGCTTCCCCTGGTGAACGATGTGATGGAGGTAATCGATGACCCCTACTTTGCCCGCTACTGCCTGGTGCGTTTCGATACGAACGGCGATGGCAAGCTCTCGATGGCCGAGGCCGAGCGTGCCGAGCGTATCATCTACGACGAGGATACCCCCGAGCAGCAGGCCGATTACAGCCGTTTTATCTCGATGAAGGGAATCGAATATTTTAAAAATCTCGAGGCCTTAGAGGTTCGCTCTTCGGTACTTACGGAGCTTGACCTCTCGCACAACTCGAACTTAAAAGAGCTCCGCTTCTCCCTCGCCCAAGGGCAGTGCCACCTCAAGCGACTCAACGTCAGCCACACCCGCCTCGAGGAGTTGGTGATCCCCTCGTCGGAGATCGAGGAACTCTTGGTGAGCGGTTCGCGTCTGAAGCGCCTTACGATCTACACCACCGAACAGCACCTTAAGAGCCTCGATGTACGCTACTGCGAGGAGTTGGAGACGCTGGAAGCCTACAATTGCGCCTTCCCCTCGCTTGACCTCCGCTACTGTCCTCGGCTGCGGACCCTTCGACTCTTCGGAGCCAAGTTGCAAACCTTGGATCTATCACAAAACGCAGCCTTGGAGACGCTCGAACTGATGAGGTGCGGCCTCAATTCAATCTCCCTGAAAAACAACAAGAAACTTGCATTTCTTGATTTGAGTAGCAACTCGTTGTATTCGATCGACCTCTCTGCTTTGAGCGAGTTGGTCAGCCTCGTTTTGTCTGAAAATCCCATAACCTCAATCGACATCTCCAAGAACGAAAAATTAAGGTCGCTCGGGATGGACTCCACGGCAATCTCGACACTCAACACAGACAACAACAACGAGTTGAACACCTTGACATGCGACAACGCAAAACTTACGAAATTAGACCTTTCGACCAATAGCCGATTGGAACTTCTCTCCTGCTCGGGGAATCAGTTGAGCGAACTCAACATCACTCCACGAGTTGGCGGAAACCTCAA
>JAEIGA010013958.1_pt1 | contig 12212 bp, 10 predicted proteins | sample 9270691 | NCBI WGS metagenome assembly JAEIGA01 (sample SAMN17057246, study PRJNA624740) | gut metagenome | biome: biome; isolation source: fecal sample | host: Bos grunniens | place: China: Xizang | collected 2019
GTCTTGACCGGCCAGGTCTTGTAGTGCTGACCACCGTTGGAAGTATTGGAACGCCACAGATAAGTAATCTCGCCTACCGGCGTCTCCCAGTGGATTTCCTTTTCCAGTTCGGAAATCTGCTTTTCCCACCGGTTCACCGGAACTTCGTCATACCGCTCCACACAGCCATTGAATTCATAGGCTCTGGGAGAAACATCCAGTTCGCAGTACAGGTCATGGCGGTCAAGTCCGGCATAGGGGCCTTCCAAGGTGCCGTCACGGAAGATACGGTCATCGTACCAGCAATCGATACGGGGTTGGAACAAAACCTTCTTGCCTGCCTGTCCACGAATAATGTCTCGGTTAAGAGTCGTAAAGTCACGCTTGGATTTCATCATATGTTATTCCTCCATATGGTTTTTGGTTTTAATCAAGACCAATCGGTATCGAAGTCGCCACTACGGTCGCAAATCAATTTCCCGTCCACCACTCTTAATTCCGCCATCTGCACTACACTGACGGCAGTCTCTGCTGTTCTGTTCATACCTTCACCACCGTTAGGATGGGTAAAGTAGATGATAAATGCCCGGTCACCCACCGTAAATACATCCGCATGAGCGCCATGTCCCCAGTCCATATTTCTTGTTCCGGTATCACCCAAAATATCTTCCGATTGCCGGGTAAAGTGTTCCAAATCATCGGAACTGTACACCGCCTGCGCGACCCAGTAGTCGGCAATCAACCAATATTTACCACCCAAGGCAAATACATTTGGTCCTTCCTGAACGCAGTCTCCCGTGGCAATGCCTCGATACTGCCAATTGTGCAGATCCGTGCTGTCGGCATAGCAGGTAGCGGAATTCTGATTCTCATCCTTGTACCACATCCTCCAGGTACCATCCGGCAGACGGTAAATGGCCGGGTCAATAATCCGGGAGGAATCAAACTCAAGGGTTCCCAGATGCTCCCAATAGAACAGATCCTTCGACACATAATGCTCAATAGTAGCCTTTCCGCTCCAATCAATATAAATGCCCTGGATGTAGGATACATACATGTGATAGCGCTCTGCAGTCTCGTCATAGACAACCTCCGGCGCCCAAAAAGTATTGTGTCCAAACTCAAAATTCAAATCCAGCGCACCCCGGTAGTGCCACTGGCTGCCATTTTCCGATTCCGCCACACCGATTTGGGTGCCGTAAGCAAAGCTAACACCCGTCACCTGCTGATTGGCACGGCGCTGGGTATAAAACATGTAGTACTTTCCATCTGAAACCTTCCGGATAATCATAGGATCTGCCGCTCCATCATAAATCGGATCCCGATAAAGTGGTGCAGGAACCATAAACGACGCTCCTCTCAATTCATAGCATCCATATACTCCCGCAGCCGACCGCGCAGCAACCCAACCGCAAAATACATAGTTTCATAGCGCAGATACTGCAGTGCGTTTTCGTCCCACAAAAAGCGGATTCTTGGATAAAACTCCTCATCTCCATGCCAGAATTGCACGCAAATTTCCAATCCATCAAACAGTTCAAAAGCATAGCCGATGTCGCAGTTAGAAACGGGTTTGCCGCCCAATGCCATGCAGGCGCTTTTGTAAAACTCAGGGGTCCGGTCGATCCGGTCCGCCAGAGCATCCTTTTTCTCCTCCAGCAAATTCTGATGAAACTGGAGTCCAAAATCCGACATGCTTCTCCATCTTCCGCTGATCCGGCGATCCGTCCGGCTGTCGCATACTAGATCCAGTAAGGTCATCACTTCTTCATAGCTGTTGGCATCCATCCATACATCCTGCACCAGGCGCCGGATATCCACTGTCTGTCGGTGAATGCGGTACGAATCATTCAAAAATCTCACATAGAGAAACTGTTCATCCATTTCGGCACCGAGCTTATCTGCCAGCAGCTTTTGATTATAGGTCAGAAAGTGTTGCTTAGCTTGCTGTGCCTGGAGAAGGTAATTATCTTTTCTTTCCACGCAACCACCTCCTACTGACTGTTTACATTCTATCATATCTATAGAAACTGTCAATTTGATTTGGTTTACTTTTTCTATAAGATGTGATAGAATTAATATAAAATAAGTATATTTTGGAGCTGATCTCTTTGAATTACGACAATACTTATGTTGAGATCGATCTGGATGCCATTTCCGCCAACTTCGATGCCATTTATGAAAAAGCTGGTGTAAAAGTGATGGCCATTGTAAAAGCTGATGCCTACGGTCACGGTGCCATCCAAATCGCCCGGCTGTTGGAAGAAAAGTGCAGTTTCTTCGGCGTATCATCTGTGGCAGAAGCGCTGGAACTGCGGCAGGCCGGATTGACAAAGCCTATCCTCATCTTGGGTTATACCCCAGTGGAAACATTCCACTTAATCCTCCCTCAGAATATCCGCCCCGCTATTTTCCGCTATGAGGATGGTGTGGCACTTTCCAAACAAGCCGTCAAGCTGGGGCTGACGGTGCCATTCCATTTCGCGGTGGATACCGGTATGAGCCGGCTGGGTTTCCAGGCTACAGAGGAATCCGCAGATGCCTGCGCAGCCATTGCCAAGCTGCCCGGACTGTATGCGGAGGGTCTGTTCAGCCATTTTGCTACTGCTGACTGTGAAGATCTGACCCGGGCAAAAGCCCAGGCAGAACTGTTTGACCGTTTCGATCACATGCTTCGACAGCGGGGTGTGGAAATTCCTCTTCGGCATCTTGACAATTCTGCCGGCTTGATGAACTTTACCAACCACTACGAAATGGTTCGATCCGGTATTGTAACCTACGGTATGTACCCCAGTGACGAAGTTTCCCCTGACCTGTTGAATCTGCAGCCTGCTCTGCAATGGCGCAGCCGGGTCACCCACATCAAGGTCTTGGAGCCGGGTCGGGAAATCAGTTACGGCGGCACCTTTGTCACCACCCGCAAAACAAGAGTCGCTACAGTTCCCGTAGGCTATGCCGACGGATACCGCAGAAGTTTGTCCGGTAAGTTCTATGTCCTTATCCGGGGCCGCCGTGCCCCCATCCTGGGCCGGGTCTGCATGGATCAGATGATGGTCGATATTACAGACGTTCCCGATGTGCGTGTTGACGACCCGGTGGTCCTTGTGGGCAGCGACGGCAACGATGTGATCACCATGGAACAGATCGCAGCGGCAGCGGATAGTTTTAATTACGAATTTGTATGCGGCATCAGTCGCCGGGTTGCCCGCCGCTACCGTCAGGGTGGCAGGATCGTAAAGACAGTCCATTACCTTTTGGACGATTAAAACAAGCGGAACACGTTACCGTGTTCCGCTTGTTTGATAACTGCTTGACACCAGGATAATTCAACGATATTATAGATTTATCATTTTGAAAGGATGTATGTACTATGAGTGTTGACATCTATCCCGTTATCCCCATTGAAGACCGTTGCCATGACTATACCGTCAAGATCAACGGGCAGGTCGTCACCGCTGATACCGCCCGAGTTTCGGCTTTCCCCTTCAACCGCCGCTGGCCCGGTCATCAGCGCCCGATCGACCAAAGCGAGCTGAACAATTTCATTTCCTTTGCCATGGACGAACCGGTGGAAATCGAAGTGATTCCCGCAGTCCCCTTTGAAACCGTTCACATCCGCCCCCTGGCCTTGGGTATCGTTCCCACAGTATGCGATGGCAGCATCAAGTTCCGCTTGGACAAGCCCGCCTATTTCACTGTTGAGCCTTTCGGCCGCAGTCACCCCCTTCACATCTTTGCCGATTCCATAGTCGATTATGGCATTGACCCCGCCGATGATAATGTAATCTATTTTGGCAAAGGTGAGCATGATGTAGGCCTGCTGGAACTCAAGAGCGGCCAGACACTCTTCCTGGATAAAGGCGCTGTGGTATATGCCACCATTAAGGCCTATGAGGCAGATAACATCAGCATTCTCGGCCATGGCATCCTGGACAACAGCCGCAACAAAGAAACCATCTTCTTTGAAGCCTGTGAGGACTACAATGATGAAGCCGTTAATAATGCCCACCGGGAACACACCGTCCAGTTGGAATACTGCACCGGCATCCATATCGATGGCATCACCATCCGTGATTCCCTGGTATACAACATCCGCCCCGTGTGCTGTAAGGATATCGACATCCGCAACGTGAAAATCATTGGCTGCTGGCGGTATAATTCCGACGGCATCGATATGCATAACTGCGAAAATGTGGTCATCGACAACTGTTTCCTGCGTACCTTTGATGACTGCATCTGCGTTAAGGGCTTTGACTACACCCAAAACGAAGCCGATATGTACCACAACGGCATCAGCTATGACTGTTTCCGCAATGTCCGGGTCAGCAACTGCGTCCTTTATAACGACTGGGGCAAGTGCCTGGAAATTGGTGCAGAGACCCGGGCAAAGGAGATCTGTGACATCGTCTTTACCGATTGCCACATCATCCATGTCATGAACGCTGTTCTGGACTGCATGAATGTGGATTATGCGGATGTCCACAATGTCACCTTCGAAAACATGACCATTGAGTATGACGATGTGATTCCGCCTCCCGATGTTCAGCGCACAGAAGATCAAAAGTATTCCGTCTTCACTAATGACTATGCGCCCGACCTGCTGTGTGTCCATGTTCAGTACCACCGCGAATACTCCGCTGACGCGATTCGCCGTGGCCTCAACAGGGATTTCAAGTTCCGTAACATCCGACTCTATGGCCGTCAGCGTCCCGCTTTCTACTTCGCAGGATACGACGAAGCACATCAGACCAGCAACATTCACATCTCCGGTCTGTACCACAATGATGTTCCGGTCACAGATTGGTCTGCCTGCAAGACCAACATTGGTCCGTTCTGCCATAACATCATACTGGAATAACCACCGATTGGAAGTTGGAAATCTTTCTTTATTGACAGCAATCCTATATTATTATAAAATAATATAGTTAAAGTAAGGTAATTTTTACATCGACCATCCCATCAGAAAGGAGGGCTTCTATGCAGGATACTTCGAATGTCCCTGCCACCCCAGCGCAAAACGAAAAAGATATCCCAGTCCTGCAAGAAAAGCCGATTTACGAAATATGCAAGCGCCTTTTTGACATCATCGTTTCCGGCTGTGCAATGCTCTTGCTTTCTCCGATATTCTTAATTGCGGCGATTGCCATCAAATGCCAGGACGGCGGAAAGGTACTGTACGTCTCCACCCGACTGACAAAGAATAACCGCGAATTCAGAATGTACAAATTCCGCTCCATGGTTCCCAACGCAGAGCAAATGCTGGACAGCCTCTTAGACCGCAACGAAGTCAACGGACCGGCATTTAAAATCAGAGAAGATCCCCGCATCACAAAAGTGGGCCGTATCCTTCGAAGAACCAGCATAGACGAGCTCCCTCAGCTGTGGAATGTTTTCAAGGGTGATATGACCATCATCGGCCCCCGGCCTCCGCTCCCCCGGGAAGTGGCGCAATATACTCCATATCAAATGCATCGTCTGGATGTCAAAACCGGTCTTGCCTGCTTCCACGAAGTGTACGGTCGCAGCGATGCCACCGATTTCGATGAATGGGTAGAAGAAGATTTGCGCTACATTCGGGAACGAAGCATGCTTACCGATCTGAAGGTTATGTTCAGATTGGTAAAGGTTGTAATGGTGGGCAAAGATGCCTGCTGACCAAGTTTAAGCCACACCAAATAGCACAAAGGCCATGGACATAAATGTCCATGGCCTTTTACTTTTCACGCTGTTTGAGAGCATAATGATATGCCATTTTATAATCTTCCAACATTTGATAGCAGGTTTCCAGTTTCGGCCACACCCGTTTGGGATAATGATCCTCTGCGGCAAGATAGCAGGTCACCGCGTGTCCATAATCTCGCTGGGCAAAATACGCCTCACCCCGCAGAAGCTGCCATTGGGGCGCTGACCAATCTTCTGCCGCATCCAAGTACTGCACACAGCGCTGAAGTTCGCCCATCGTCAAGGCTTGCTGCGCCCGCAGAAGCAGCTCCCGGTCATTTATCGGCAATTCAACCGCCTCGCCCGTTTGCGCCAGAAGAAGCAACCGTTCCCGCTCCAGTTCCGGACCCACATAAGCAGACATCTTCCCTGCTAATTCTGCCTTCTGCAGCAGTTCCGCAGCATAGGGCATTCTCTCATGAAGGATTGCGTTGGATGCCAAAGCCAAATAGCATTTCACCTGAAGCAACAGTTTTTCATCGTCAAAGGTTTCATCCGGCGTTTTATATTCTTCCAGTTTTTCCAACGCACCAGAATGGTCGCCCTGGCGGTAACACTGCCGGGCAAGTAGCATTAGCTGAAGGTTCGGTGATGTCACCGTTGTCTCATCCAAAAAATAGCTTACCGGTTTTCCCAGTCGCTCCGCTAAAAAGCGCATCGTTGTCATAGAGGGACGGACTGTGCCGTTTTCAATGCGGGAGAGCATGTTTCTGGTAATGGTACCCTCGCAGAGCTGACGCTGAGACATACCGGCAGCCAGCCGCGCCTCTTTGATCCGCTGACCCAACTCCATAACAATGCTCCTTCCCTTTTATTAGATTATTTCATTTTCTTCCAGGCCGGAATACAGACCAGGCAAAGTGCAGTACCCAACCCAGCCATTCCCAACCACAGCAATAATGTCACATTCCATCCCGCGTTTTCAGTAGCCAAAGGAATGACATAGGCAGACAGAGCGCTACCCACATAAGTAACGGAATTCATCAAACCCGAAACGACAGATACCTTGCCTCCCTTGGCAAAATACGGCGGAAGCATGCACACCAGCAGCAGATTCACGCCGTGCATGGAGCCAGCCAGCAACGAAAGGCACAGCACTGACAGCACCGCGCTGCTGCCCGTCAGCAGGCACAGAAGCAGTGCCGACACAGCACCGGTTCCAAAGATCACTGCTGCACACTGGAACATATTTGTAAACTTCTTACGGCAAAGCACTTCCGTGACGCTATGGCACACAATAGAAAAGATCGGGAGTATTACACCCACCAAAATTGCGACTTCATTACTCAGCGAAAATACTTCCGCAATATAGGATGGCATCCACGTGGTAACACCATCTCTCAGGGTACCCTGAACCAGGATTGCAAAAAGAGTAACGAGCAAGACCGGGCTAAACAGCCGAATTCCAGCAGTACTTTCCGTTTTTCGGGGTTCTTGAGCAGATAACTCGATATTGGGGCAAAGTTTCCACCAAAGGCTTACACCAAGAACACCAATCAGCGCTGACATCCAAAATACGCTACGCCAACCAATTTGGTTGATCAGCAGCGGCGACACCAGGTAAATAAACATCGTACCCAAAGAACCGCCCCAGGACACCCGGACACAGCCGGTGTTATAATCCTGCGCAGACAATAGTGTCGCCATCAGCTTCACCAGCGGCGGCCACATAAAAGACTGAGCAAAGCCGTTCACGCACCACACAGCCGTCATCTGAGCCGTATTGGCGCAAAACGGAATGATGGTGTTCATGACAATGGTCGTCAACAAGCCCAAACTGATCAGCAACTTGGGCTGCACCCGGTCACCGAAATAACCGCTGATCAACTGACCTGCTCCGTAGGTAATGAAACTACCAGTCAGGGCGTAAGCCAACGCAGACTTGCTCTGTCCGGTGCTTGTCACCATTTCAGCAATAATAGCACCATAATTGGTCCGTGTTACATAGCTGATAAAATAGATAAAGGAACATAGCAGAATAAATCTGTGCGCATTCTTCTCTTCTCTGATGATCACACGATCTCCTCCAAAAACGCAAGGTTCTACACCAACAGATATCACAACTATAACACACAAACCATGGATGTCAAGCAATACAATATCAAAAAATCCGCTTGTTTCCAACGTTTTTAGCCCGTAACAAAAATTTCATTTGCTATTTCCTTCGTTTTGGTTTATAACATTAGTATTCCTATCTGAAAGGAGCCGTGCTATGGATGTCCGCGACCGCCGTGCTTTAAAGGAAGCCGCCCGGCACTCCCTTAATACAGCGCTGTATGATCCAAAAAAGCTGATTCTGATCCACACCGGGGTGACTATTGCCATTTCTTTAATTGCCACCACGTTAAACTTTATTCTTACAAAACAAATCGAGACGACCGGTGGTCTGAGTGGCCTTGGAATGCGTTCCACACTTTCCACCATCCAGTCTGTGCTAGAGTTGTTTGTGTTGGTCGTTGTACCCTTTTGGGAAGTTGGCCTTTGTTTTGCCTCACTCAATATCGTCCGGGGCAAGGAAGCCGCACCCCAATCCCTGATGGAAGGTCTGCGTCGTTTTTGGCCGCTGCTGAAAGCCTACCTGCTGCAGTGTTTGACCTATTTAGGTGTTGCCCTTGTCAGTTATTTTGTGAGTTTCCAGATTTATCTGCTTACTCCCCTCTCTGATCCTATGTACAATTTGGTCAACTCCCTTGATTTGACCTCTCCGGAAACGGCACTCGTGATGGACGAATCGACCCAGCTTGCCATTATGGATGCATATGCTCCCGCAATGCTGATCTTTATGGCTGTTTTCCTGCTTGCTGTGCTGTTTGTGTCCTACCGGTTCCGTATGGTCAATTATCTGCTGCTGGATCACCCCCAAATGGGTGCACGAGAAGCGCTGCAGATGAGCCGTTACCAGATCCGTGGGCACAAAGCCGATTTGTTCAAGTTGGATTTGAGTTTCCTTTGGTTCTATGTGTTGCAGGTACTGGCTGTCGTCGTCGGTTACGGCGATTATCTGTTGGCTGTCTTCAATGTTCCCCTGGGAATCTCGGCAGAAGTTGCGTTTTTCTTGTTCCTGGTTCTTTCACTGGCATGCCAGGGTATCCTGTATTACCGGGCCAGAAGCCAAATCAGCGCCACCTATGCCGCATTTTACTGCGCAACTCAGCTCCACATCCAGCAGGATGATGTGCCTGATCAGAATTCTTGGACAAACGAATAAACAACGAACAGGTCTGCTGAAGCAGGCCTGTTTTTATTGCTTTTATTGAGAGAAATGTTATAATACAATCAAACAAGAAATAGGAGTGGTACACAATGATCGCTAACTACCATACTCACACCACCCGATGCCGTCACGCTGCAGGTACCGACCGGGAATATGTTGAAGCCGCAATCAAAAGCGGTTTATCCATTCTGGGTTTTGCGGATCACGCACCGTTCCCGGACAGAGCCATGTGCGGAATGACACCAGAAGAGCTGTCCGGTTATACCGACTCACTCTCTTCCCTACGGCAGGAATTTCAAAAGGAACTAACTCTGCACATTGGTTTGGAGTTGGAATACTGTCCCCAGACATTCCCCCGCCAGTTGGAATTTTTGAAAGAAAACGGTGTGGAATATTTGATTTTGGGACAACACATTCTCTTCGGCATCCCCGGGGAACCCGGCATGCACATTCCAACGGATGATGAGTATCTGTTTGATCACCATTGTGGTCTGATTCGGGAAGCTTTGGACACCGGTAAGATCAGTTACATTGCCCATCCGGACTCTTTCAATTTCACGGGAAGCCGTGAGATTTACGATAAACACATCCGCAAGCTTTGCCGCCATGTCAACGACCTGCATATTCCGTTGGAAATCAACCTGCTGGGTCTGCGGACAGACCGATATTATCCCCGAGATCACTTTTGGCAGATCGCTGGCGAAGAAGGATGTCAGGTGGTGCTGGGTTGCGATGCCCACGAACCTCCCTCCTTTTTCGACACAAAAGGCCCGGAAAAAGCCAAATACCTCATTGACACCTACGGCCTGAACGTTATCGATACGGTCGACCTCCGTCCCCTTTAAGCAAAGAGCATCCCTTCCTGATTTAGGAAGGGATGCTCTTATTATCTGGGTGGTTGAATATAACGTTCGTGGCTTTCCGCCGCTGGTCGGGCAAATACGCCCGAAACAAGGCCTAGCATTGCATATAGCGAAACCGTAGATGAACCGCCGTAGCTAATGAAAGGCAGCGTCAGACCGATAACCGGTGCAACACCGACACACATACCGATATTGACGATAACCTGGAAGATCAAAGCAGATGCCGCGCCGAAGCAAATCATTCGACGCATATACTCCTGAGAGCGAACGCCCACATAAATGCAGCGAATAATAACCGCCAGCAGCAACACAATTGCGATCATACAGCCCATAAAGCCCAGTTCCTCACCAATGGCAGAGAAAATAAAGTCCGTATGCTGCGCATTCAACGAATCCGTTTGGGTTCTGTTGCCGTTAAACAATCCCTGGCCGGTCAATCCGCCACCGTTAAGTGACAGCAGACTTTGATTGGTATGCCAACGCACACCAAGTCCTTCCGGGTCAATTTTATCATCAAACAGCATTTGGATTCGCTCTTTTTGATAATCGTCCATAAACTGGTTCCACAAAACCGGCGCAGCTACAGTCAATGCACCGCCAGCCAAAAGGAACCAAAAAAAACTGACACCGCCAGCAAAGGCCATCACAATAAAAATGAAGACATAAACCAGTGAAACGCCCAAGTCACTGGACAGTACCATGTTCAACAGGAACAAGTACACCATATGGAATGCCATATGAAAAACGGAAGGTACAGATGAGATTCGGTTTTGATGTGAACTCATCACCGAAGCCATGATCAAAATGTATGCGATTTTACAGATTTCCGCGGGCTGGATATCGATAGGCAAAAGAGGAATGTCCAACCAGCTTCGGTTACCCAGGTTAGAACCGGTGCCGAAAGGAATCAGCAACAGCAGCAAAAAGGTATTAAAGCCGACAAGAACAGTTCTGTGTTCCGACATGAAGTCCACGTCGATGGCAGAAGCCAAAATATAAAACACGACACCGATAATAACCGCAACAATCTGAACGGTCAGATAGCGGGAAAATCCGACAGGGTTTGTGGTACTGCTGATAACAATACAGCCAAAGGCGGACGTCAGCAGACATAGAAACAACAATACCAAATCTCCCTTACGGAAGAAATTTTTAACTTCAAACAAATAACGGCGCATCTTTTCGCCTCCTTATTTGTTTATTTTATCATTAAAAGGCAGAATTGTAAACCCCTTCAATTGTAAACAAAGCAGGCGGAAGGAATTCCGCCTGCTTTAAAATCATTATGCCAGGTAAATTGCCTTGCAGGCCAGCATGGTCTCATAGCAATCCAGCTTGGAAACCAGTTCCTGAGGAGCATGCATGCTCAGTACAGGAACGCCAGCATCCACAGTAGCAATGTTACGGTTGGCCATATCAGCAGCAACAGTACCGCCGCCGCCCACATCAACAGCACCCAGGGTTGCGATCTGCCAAATGACACCAGCCTTGTCGAAAGTGGTACGAATATGGCTCATAACCTCAGCGGAAGCATCACTTGCACCGCCCTTACCGCGAGAACCGGTGTACTTGCAGATAGACACACCGTAATTCAGCTTAGAATTGTTGCGTCTGTCGCAGGTGGAGGGCCAGTTGGGGTCAAAGGCGTTGGAAACGTCAGCGCTGAGGCAGAAGGAATTGGCGAAGCAATCCTCCAGCTTCACACCCTGAGCATCACACAAGCCGCCCATAAAGTGCTCAAAGTAGTGGCTCTTCATGCCGGAAATACCCATGGAGCCAACCTCTTCCTTATCAGCCAGGATGCAAACAGCAGTCTTGGCGGGAGTAGAAATATTGAACAGAGCATCCAGCTCGGCATAAGCGCAAACACGGTCGTCATGGCCGTAAGCTGCAATCAGGCTGCGGTCCAGACCCACTTCGCGGGACTTGCCGGCAGGAACGATCACCAGTTCAGCAGAGAGGAAGTCCTCTTCAATGATGCCGTACTTTTCGTTCAAGAACTTCATGACACCCAGCTTGACCAGGTCAGAGCCTTCACCCTCCAGGGGTTCGGTGCCCATGATGATGTTCATCTGCTCGCCTTCAATGACCTTACCGGCAGTCTTCTGCATCTGATCAGCAGCCAGGTGAGGCAGCAGGTCAGAGATCATCAGGATGGGATCATTCTCATCCTCGCCGATGGTAATGTTCACAGAGGTGCCATCCTTACGGCAAACGATGCCGTGCAGTGCCAGCGCGATGGTGGGCCACTGGTATTTCTTGATACCACCGTAGTAGTGAGTCTTCAGGTAAGCGATTTCAGAATCTTCATACAGAGGATTGGGCTTGATGTCCATACGGGGAGAATCCACGTGGGCGGCACAGATATTGGCACCGTAGGCCAGGGACTGGCTGCGCATGACAGCCAGGATAATGGACTTATCCCGGTTGTTATA
>JAEIGA010013959.1_pt1 | contig 12212 bp, 12 predicted proteins | sample 9270691 | NCBI WGS metagenome assembly JAEIGA01 (sample SAMN17057246, study PRJNA624740) | gut metagenome | biome: biome; isolation source: fecal sample | host: Bos grunniens | place: China: Xizang | collected 2019
CGATGCGTTTCTTCCGGTTCCGGCGCATCATTCCATACACCACGAAAAACACCGGAATCAACACCCACAAAAGCAAGAAATCTGCTTGTACAAAATGTATCATTACACAATCCTCCGAGCCATAAACAATCGCAACACTACTTCCAGGAACAAAGCCGCCAAGGCTATCCACGCAAAACGCATGAACAGTTCCTCGTAAATGGGGAATGAATCCACCGTTGTCCGGCTTTTCTCCATCTCATTGATTTCCGCATAAATTTCCTTCAACTTGGCGTTGTCGGTCGCACGGAAGTAAGTTCCACCAGTCTGGTCTGCAATCTGTTGCAACAAATCTTCATCAATTTCCACATCGATGTTCTGTACCTGCACTCCAAAAGGCGTCATCACCGGGTACGGTGCCTTGCCATGTTTGCCCACACCGATGGTGTAAACACGCACCCCGTAGGTCTGTGCAATTTCAGAGGCCATCTGCGGGGTAATCTCTCCCCGGTTGTTCACCCCGTCGGTCAAGAGAATGACCACACGGCTGGGAGCCTGCGAATCCTTCAACCGGGAAACAGCCGTCGCCAATCCGTTTCCGATAGCCGTTCCGTCCTCGATCAACCCACACTCAACCTCCTTCATCAGGTTGATGAGGGTCGCTCGGTCGGTAGTCAATGGAGACTGGGTAAAACTTTCTCCAGCAAATACGACCAAGCCAATGCGGTCCGAAGGCCGTTCTGCAATGAACTGAATGGCAATGTCCTTGGCTGCCCCGATGCGGTCCGGTGCAAAATCCCGGGCCAACATACTGGTCGAAATGTCCATCGCCAATACAATGTCAATCCCCTCCGTATCCACTTGTTGAAATGTCGATGATGAGCGGGGACGGGCCATGGCTGCAATCAAGGCAGCGACAGCAATCACGCGCAAGGCAAAAGGCAAATGCCGCAGGACCTGCTTGATACTCCAACGTTGGGCTGCAAACGGCAGAGTGGTCGCCACCGTCAACGAAGGACGGCGTTTCTTCCATTCCCGCCACAGGTACAAGGCTAACAAAGGCACCAGCACCAGTTCCAGGTAAAGAATTCCCGGATATTCAAAATACACACTATCCACGGTTGGGTTCCTCCTCGGTCAAGGTTTGTAAAAAAGTCGCGTTCACAAAACGGACCGCCACCGGGATGGCGCGCTCGTTTTCTTCCTGCAGGGCCACATACTTGGCGAATTTCACCATGTCTGCTGTGGTCAACAAATCCTGCAAGTCAGCAAACTCGGTTGCCGGAATGGAGAAGCCCTTGAGCATCGCCAGGATCTCCGGCGTCGTGGACTCCATCGCACTCACGTCGTAACGGTCTTCGATGTATTTGCGCAACACCTCGGTCACCTCGGTGTAGAACTGCTTGGTCTGGTTGTTTTGCCACAACTGGGCCTGACGGATGCGGTCCAGATCCCGCAAGGCCACCACGTGCGGCGGATCCACGGGCTTGGGCGCACCGAAAACCGGTTGGTTCGCCCGACGACGTTGCCAATAACGAACCAGCACCCACACCAGAAGAATCAAAGCCAACAAGCCCGCACCCCAGGGTGCCACTTCTGCAAACGTGACGGGATACTTCATCTGTGCCTTCATCGGTTGCACCTCAAAATTTGCCGTATCCACCGGAATGGTTGTGTATTCCAAGGTCAAATCATCCAAATGCACCGTGTCCACCTGTCCATCCGGACGCAATAGGTACAACTCGCGCCCCGGTACGACAAACGAACCGCTGTCAAACGAAGTCAAGGTCGAATGGATGCGCAAGTCCAGGGCATCCTTCCGACTCTTCAAAGTATCAATCTTCCAATTTTCGATCACTTCCACCCCCTGCACCACCGGATTTTCCAACGGTGCCACAAGGACTTCGGTCTCCGGCACCACCTGTACCTGAAGCCCCCATTGGGTCTGATCGCCAATCAGCAATGTATCTTTCTTTTCTTGCATACGTTATTCTACTATCTACGTTGGAACAAAGCCACGAGCCCTTTGACATAATCCTGATCCGTCGCAATGCTGACGCTGTCCACCTTGTATTTCCGCAACAGGGTCGCCGTCTTGGCAAAAGCTTCCCGGTTCCAGGCAGCATACTGCTCCCGCACGGAAGCCCGCCCGGTGTCCACCCAGACCTGCTGTCCCGTTTCGGCATCCCGCAAACAAAGCGAGCCCACCGCCGGCAACTCCCGTTCCCGTTGGTCGTACAGGTTGATGACCGACAAATCATGACGGCCGACAGCAATCTTCAAAGCATCCTCGTAACGGGGTTGTTGTTGTGCATCAAAATCAACCAAATCCGACAACAAGAAGGCCGTACAACGCTTTTTGATGGCATTGGTCAAATAGCGCAGGGCTTCACCTATGTCCGTACCGGGATGGCTCGGTTGGAATTCCAACAACTCCCGCAAGATGTGCAACAAATGACTTCTTCCCTTTTTCGGCGGAATGAATTTTTCCACCTTGGTACTAAAGAAGAGGGCTCCCACCTTGTCGTTGTTCAAGGAGGCTGAAAATGCAAGCACCGCTCCCACCTCGGCCATCAACTCCCGCTTCTGCTTGGAAACTGTCCCAAACAGACCCGAAGCACTGACGTCCACCAGGAGCATCACCGTCAACTCACGTTCCTCCTCGAACACCTTCACATAAGGCGTCCGCAGGCGCGCGGTCACGTTCCAGTCCATGTTGCGCACATCATCCCCATACTGGTACTCTCGCACCTCACTGAAAGCCATCCCCCGTCCTTTGAACGCAGAATGGTATTCCCCCGCGAAGATCTGACGCGAAAGGCCCTTGGTTTTGATCTCAATCTTGCGAACTTTCTTCAACAACTCGTTTTCCATACGACTTGCCTCCAACGACTACGGAACTTCTACCGCATTCAGGATTTCATCAATGATGTTCTCGGTGGTAATATTTTCAGCTTCGGCCTCGTAGGTCAAACCGATGCGGTGACGCAAAACTTCGTAGCATACGGCACGCACGTCTTCGGGAATCACATAGCCCCGGCGTTTGATAAAGGCATAAGCCTTGGCGGCCATCGCCAACGAAATGCTGGCCCGCGGAGATCCACCGTACGCAATCAGGTCTTTGAGTTTGCCCAGACCGTATTCCTCAGGAGTACGGGTTGCATACACAATGTCCACGATGTAGCGTTCAATCTTTTCATCCATATAGACTTCCCGCACCAGTCCACGAGCACGTTCGATGTCTTCGGGTTTGAGCACCGGACTCGCCTTCGGAAACGATCCGCTGTTGTTCATGCGGATGATGAGTTTTTCTTCCTCTTTTTTCGGATAGGTCACCACCACTTTCAACATAAAACGGTCAACCTGTGCTTCGGGAAGCGGGTATGTACCTTCTTGTTCAATCGGGTTTTGGGTCGCCATCACCAAGAACGGCTTCGGCAACGGAAAGGTCTCATCCCCAATGGTTACCTGACGTTCCTGCATGGCTTCCAACAACGCAGACTGCACCTTCGCAGGAGAACGGTTGATTTCATCGGCCAACACAAAGTTTGCGAAAATGGGACCTTTTTTAATTTGGAACTGCTCGGTCTTCTGACTGTAAATCAACGTACCCAAAACGTCGGCCGGCAAAAGGTCCGGAGTAAATTGAATGCGGTTAAATTTAGCATCCACTGCTTGAGCGAGGGTATTGATTGCCAATGTCTTTGCCAAACCCGGCACCCCTTCCAACAAAATATGGCCATCGGCCAACAGACCAATCAAGAGATTTTCCACCAGATGTTTCTGACCCACAATAACTTTGTTCATTTCCATGGCCAGAATGTCCACGAACGCGCTTTCTTGCTGAATCCGATCGTTCAATTCTTTGATATTAACGTGATCCATATCTAAATATTGTTGTATTTTTGTGCGTAATTCAAAATCTTACAAATTTAAGTATTCTTTCAAAAATGCGGTATTTTATTTCACTCTCTTATTGCGGAACGCGCTTCTGCGGCTGGCAAATCCAACCCAATGCCCCCAGCATCGAGGGAGAAGTAGAAGCTGCTCTCAGCAAATTGTTGGGGACTCCCATTGATGTCGTAGGAGCCGGCAGAACGGATGCAGGCGTCCACGCCATCCGTTACGTTGCCCACTTTGATGCCGAACACCCCGAACTGGATGCCGACGCGGCAAAGGTATGCTACAAATTAAATGCCATTTTGCCGCACGACATCAGCGTCCACCACATTGGTCGGATGCACAACGAAGCGCATGCCCGTTTCGATGCCATTTCCCGGGAATACCTGTACTTCCTCCACCTTAGCAAGGACCCCTTCCTGACCCCGACCTCGTGGTACTGCAAGTTTGATCTGGACTTTGATGCCATGAACCAAGCCGCCAAATATCTGCTTGGGAAGCATGACTTTAGCTGTTTTGAAAAGGTCAACGGCGGCAATGCCACCTCCCTCTGCGAACTCACCCACGCCCAGTGGCAACCCTACCGTCCCCATTTCTTGGGAGACCGGACGGCACAATTCTTGTCGGATTCAGAAAAATATCCTTATTTTGTGTTTTCGATTCGAGCCAACCGCTTTCTCCGGAACATGGTCCGGGCCATCGTCGGTTCGCTCATCGAAGTGGGGCGAGGCAAACACCGGCCCGAATGGATGTTGGAACTGCTCCAGGAAAGAAACCGTTCTGCAGCCGGACAATCGGTTCCGGGACACGCACTGTTTTTGTCAGACGTGCAGTACCCCTACCCCCTCCCTTGGGAAAATGAAAAATAAATAAAACGTACTATGTTATTGACTTTGCTACAAATCGATCCGGAATTGGCAGGCGCAGCAATGGAAGCCGCCGTTCAACAAGAAGAATTGTCTTTCTCGCTGATTCAAATGGCCCTCAAAGGAGGTTGGTTGATGATTCCCCTGCTTTTGCTCTCCATCATGGCCATCTACATCTTCGGCGAGCGCTGGTGGGCCATCCGCAAATCCGCACAAATTGACCCCAACTTTATGAACGAGATCCACGACGCCATCCACCAAGGTCGCATCAACACCGCCTTGGACCTCTGCCGCCGTTCCGAATCCCCGATTGCCCGCATGATTGAAAAAGGTATTGAACGCATCGGCCGTCCCCTCTCCGACATCCAAGCTGCCGTTGAAAACATTGGCAACGTGGAAGTAGCCCGTTTGGAAAAAGGTCTTCCGATGTTGGCAACCATCGCTGGGGGTGCTCCGATGATTGGTTTCTTGGGTACCGTTATGGGGATGATCCAAGCCTTCTTCAATATGGCACAAGCCGGTAACAACATCGACATTTCTCTCCTCTCCGGAGGTATTTACACCGCAATGGTCACCACCGTTGCCGGTCTGTTCGTCGGTATCTTGGCGTACTTCGGATACAACTTCCTCACCGCCAAAATTTCGGACTTGATCTTCAAAATGGAAAGCAACACCATCGAGTTCATGGACTTGCTCCACGAACCCTCTGAAAAATAAGGAGTTCAACCATGGCCATCAAACGCAGAACCAAAGTTGACCCGTCCTTCTCGATGTCGTCCATGACCGACATCGTTTTCCTGTTGCTGATCTTCTTCCTGGTAACCTCTACCTTGGTCAATCCCAATGCGCTGAAGCTCCTGCTTCCCAAAAGCACCAACCAGGTAGCTGCCAAAGCAACCGTCAGCGTATCCATCAAGCACCACCAAAAGAATGACAACTTCTCGTTCCACATCAACGGACGCCAGAAGCCGATTTCTTTTGAAGAAGTGGAAGCCCAATTGCAAGAACTGCTGCAAGAGAACGAAGACCCGACCTTCTCCATTTATGCGGACAAAACCGTCCCTGTGGAACACGTGGTCAACCTGATGAACATTGCCAAACGCAACAAATTCAAAGTCATTCTGGCTACATCACCGGAATAGGCTCCAACCCCAAGAAGCTATGAACAAAGACAGCATGAAATACGCATCCCCTTTTGACCGCAAGGCCCGCCTCTACGGGGGCATCTTTGCGGTGGTTTTTCATGCTACCTTGCTGGGCATCACCAGTCACGCCGGATTCAAATACATCTATCCCCCGCCACCGGAGCAAGGCATCCTGCTGGAATTCATCGAAGAAGAACAGCCCAAGCCCATCCAAGTACAAAGCGGCCGACAACCCCGTGCGGTTGAAGCCACTCCCAAAGAAGACGTTCGCTTGGTACAGCGTTCGGAAGCCCAATTGGAAGGCATTGCAGAAAACCGTGGGGTTGAAACCACCATGGGTAACGAAGGCGATGTAGCGCTACCCGAGCCCGAACGCAAAAAAGAAATCAACCGTCGCGCCCTTTTCTCCAGCGCGAAAAACAAACAGGACTCCTTGGCGGCACAAGTTGCCGAGACTGTCAGCGACGCCCTTACGGCCGGCCACTCCCAAGGTAACACGGAAGTGGGCAATGTTGAAGGAGCCCCGCAAGCCCAACTCAAAGGCCGTAGCGTGATGGGCGACCTTCCCCTTCCGCAATACGTATCCGAAGTCTCCGGAAAGGTCGTTGTAACCATCCGCGTGGACCAATACGGCAAGGTCCTAAGCGCCATTCCCGGCGCCAAAGGCACTACCCTCCAGGACAAAGCCACCTGGGAAGCGGCGAAAAAAGCAGCGTTGGACGCAAAATTCAACATTGCATCCAACGCTCCTACGATACAAGAAGGCACCATTACCTACGTCTTCCAACTGAAGTAAGTGCCGCTAAACTTCTCGGGTGAGCCACCCTTTCCAAACTAAAGGAGCCAGACCCCAAAACTAAAATAAAGCCCCAGGCGAGGCTGCATACCCCGATTCTGGAAGGCACAATACCGTGTTCCGATACTCAGGTAGGGAACCGCTTTGCCATAAGCCTTTCCTCCGAAACGCAGTCCCAAATCGGCATAATAGTGATCCATATCACTCTCCTCCAGCGTCAGACCGCCCGTGAGGTTCAACTCCATCCGCCATTTGTCAGTATCCAGGAGATTGTAACCAGCATTCAGCCCCAAGGTTGGGGTATCGCGGTAGGTGTTAGAGACCGGGAGTTCTCCAGGCAACAGAAACACATTGAACTCCAACGGCAAGCGCAACGACAGGCCGTTTGCAAACGTACATCCGGGTGCCACCGAAAAGTCAATGGAATGGCACGGCGATTCCCCATAAAGGTCCAAAAACCGGGTCTCCACACTGGAAGAAAACCACAACTTTGATTGAGCTGACAGACTTACCGACAAGACAAACAAAAGCAAACAAAAAATTCTCCTCATGATTGATAAATTTTAAGAAACCTAATATTACAAAAATCTAAGAACAATCTCACTAAGATCGCTTGAATAATAGCATAAAAACCTAATCCGATTATAAGTTAATCAAGTCAAAGTCTACTTCTACAGTCTTAGTTCTACGGATATTATTATCGAAATAGATCCGGATAGTTATCTCATGTACTCCTTTTATCTCAGGAAGTTTTGCGAAAGTCAAGCGTGGATATGGATAAACACGCAGCATACGCAAGTCATCTAATGCTAAGTCAGAAAGAAGTGACTGTTTCTTAGTCATGGCCTTCTCGGGATTATATCCACTGTGAACAAAGTCGTAGGCGGAACTATACTGTAGATAAACACAATCATTCAGCGATGTTCCGGCTGGGTGTTGGGTGTCGAAATCCACATTGCTGGTTACTTCTATTGTGAGGCCATCCGGATATAAATAGGTATCCCAAAAATGTTCCATGGTTGGATCAAGGTAATCCTTCCATCCAGTATCTCCGTTCTCGAGAGCAATTTTATCAAACAAATCCTTCTTCTCTCCATCAGAACCTACAGTCACACGATTTCCAGAGAAAGAAAGCATAATAAAATTACAGGTGTCACTCAAACCCTCTTGTGATGGCAATAGTGGATCAAATGTATTCGCTATAACATATGCAGAAGCATAATGTTTCGTCTTCACGTAAGAAACCCATTCTCCAATGCAGGAGTGCGACAACAGAACAGCCAGTAATAATACTGCGTTAAATAATAACGTATTTCTCATATTCATACAGTTCTATAAATTAATTTTCACAAATATAGAAATTACTTTTATAAGACAAGAAATTACGACTAATTAAATCCCTAGAATTCTATAATTCAGCCCCGTTTCCAACCATCAGGATAAATTCTAGACCAACTCCATCAAAACGCACCCACGCTGAGCATACCAAAAAGGAAGGCCAACCCCGGGGCTGGCCTTCCATTGGATTTTTATCGATTCGGATCAACGATTATTTTTGACCGCGAATCATTTTCAAGTATGATTCTTTGTTTTCCTTGAATTTTTCCAAGTTCACAAAGTGGTAATCTACTTGTTGGAATTCAACCGGTTTCTTACCCAAGAAGCTGGCACGAGCGTAAGGTCTGTTCGGGAGAACCACTTTCGCAGCTTGTTGTTGACGTGCAGGAACGGCTGCAGTAGCTTCTGCATCATTACCTTCCCAACCACGGGTCAAAACAACGTCTGAAATCACTTGGTAGTCCATGATGGATACACCGTAGTTGTCATAAGCCACGTTGGGATAGATATCGATATCATACCAGTTGCAAGGTTTCATGGTCAACGTGTTCTTGTCTGCAGAAACTTCTACCGGGAATGCCGGCCAAGCATCTTCTTCAGAAGCCGGACCGAAGGTCGTTGCACTCCAGTCTTCAGCAATACCCGCCATGAAGAACGGATAGTAGTAGTTCCAGTTAGACATCGGGTAAAGACGTTCGCTGTTGAAAGGAGCAGTTACGTTGCCGTTTTCATCCACTTCCAAGTACCATTTTTGACCGAAGTCATAGAACAACGCTGCGTTGTTGTATGCACCGTAATCAGACATGGTGAAGAGTTCGTAGGGAGTAGCTGAAGTCAATTGACCTTCCCAAGTAGCAGCAAAGTCAAAGCCCAAGCAAACCATGCGGTTTTGGTTACGTACATCTTCTTCGAAGAGTTGGCTTTCTTGTTTGAAGTTTTCGTACAATGCGTCGGTTGCTTCACGAGAGATACCATTGTCTTCGTACACAGCATATACTTCTTCAGTCAAAGTTTCCGGATAGTACGGGTTACCGATAACGACTTTGGATTGAATAGTTTCTTCATAAGTCACATAGTCCCAAATTTCGTAGTCGTATTCTTTGATCAAAACGGTTGCAGTTGCAGTCCATTCACCTTCCAAATCAGTGAACAATGAGGATTCTACGCGTTCTTTCGCCGGCAAACGAGGAGTGGTGTTGTCAGCGATTGCTTGGCAACCTTCTGCATCGAGGTCTTCCATGGTACCTTCCCAGTTTTCAGCCCCTACTACCAGACGGGTTGTGTAGTTCGGCAAAGAAGTGAAGCTCATGTTCAAACCTTCATCGCTGTTGATCATTTCGATTTCAGCTTCAGACAGTTCGCTACCGTAAGCATCGATCAAGTCGTTGTAGCCAGACCATTGGAGTTCGTTTTCCCAATCGCGGATGTAGTTAGCAGCGTACACAGCATAAGCCACGTCTTTGTTGGGAGCTTTTACATTGAACCATACGTGGTAAGGATCGTCAGTGTTTTCAATCGGGGTAACCACTACAGAAGGAGCGGGTTCGGTAGGTTCCGGCAATTTGATTGTATGCATTTCGAAACATTGGCTGGTACCGTTTTCATCACCCATACCCACAGCCAAAATATAATAAGTATCTTCCGGATACATTTCCCAGAAGAAGTCGAGCAGGTTCAATTGTACAGGACCACGCAAACTCATCGCACCATTCATGTAGGCTGCATTGTATGAAGTGGTGTACCATTGCAAGAGGTCTTCGTTGTCGTTCAGGTAAGGCAAGATCGCATACAAGGTATAGGAATCCAACACCAGCACACAATATTGCAACACTTCCGGATCCGGATCAAAGGTTACAAAACCGCCTTTGGGAGTCAAACCGGAATCATCGTAGTTCAAGCTGGCATCCAACACGGTCGGCTGTTTCAAGGTAATAACTTCGTTGTGGTAGAAACCTGACCAGTAAGAAGTTTCATCGTAAGCCATCTGACGAGGTTGAACGCCACCGTTGGAGTAGTCTTCTAAGAAACCTTCGTAGTCAAACATCCATTCGTACCAGCCTTGGCCCCAACCATAGTCACTTTCACCCCAACCGAATTCTCCGAAAAGAATCACTTCCGGTTGACCGGGAACGATGGGATCGTAGTAGGTCATATAAGCACCTTCGTATTCATCAAAGATCGGATCACCGTTTGCATCACGGATCAACGAATTCTCTTCGTTTGCGATGAAAGTGGTATCGTTAAAAAAGTAAGAAGGATAAACTTCAGAGTTGTTGTTCAAGAATTCTGCATCCGTGGTATAACCAAAGAATGATTCCTTGTTCATGTTGTAAGTAGCCAAGTCGCTGAAGCCCCAACGGATTACGTTACCGGCTTCCTTAGCAGATTCCGGCACGCGTACACGCACTTTGAACTCACGGTAATCAATGTCATAAACAGCAACGTCCGATTCGCTGTCCAAAGTAGTGAATTCCAAGGTCGGAATTTCTGCCACATATTGGTTTTCTGCGACGCGGGCAGCAAAGTAAGCTACATAAGCGGTATTGAAAGACAAACCTTCAACAGTTACAGGGGTTTCACCATCTTCGCAGGTCACTACGGTACCATCAGCGTAGATTTCTGCAGGATTTTCGTAGGTACCTTCAGTAGCTACTACGTAAGCAAAATCCATTACGTGTTCAGCGGTTACCACTGCGGTGAAAGAAGTTTGACCAACTTCTTCCATAACAACAGAGAACACGGGTTGAGCTGCAACAGAGATCGACAAGGTTGCCCATTCTGAAGCCAAGTAAGCTGCATCTTTTGAGGTAGCTTGTACTTTGAAAGAATAAGTACCTGCAGCCATTTCAGTGAAAGAAACTTCCAAGTTTTCGGTGGTTACCGCTTCTTGGTTATCCAATTGGTAAGTGTAGCTGTCAGCTTTGTCGACAGCTTCCCAAGCTACTGTAAAAGCAGCCGGTTCCAAAGTTTTGATGGTCGGAACGGGGGTTCCGAGTTGGATCGGATCCGTCTTTTCATCCGGATTACAACCCACAGCAGCAATCACTGCCAAGGAAGCGCATGCAAACGCTTTCCACAAACTTTTAAACTTCATACGTCTAAAATAATAAGGTTTATAAAAGGTTTTAAAATGTATCCAAGTCAGGATAATAGCTGACAAAATTATATCGTTTTTTGGAAAAATACAACTACTCAAGTACCGGATTTTCACGAAGATTAGCATTTTTTTGAATCTGTTTTCAGATTACAAAAAAGTGTCGGTAAAGAATAATAAAAACACCCATAAATGGACCCTCATCAAAGTTCTCGCAAAGCCTCCATGGGAACGAGTTGGGCCGCCCGACGAGCAGGCAGACTGCCCGCCAACAGCGCAATCCCCCACGACAACATCAGCGCCCATAATACCCACCCCCAGGGAAACACAAAGACCCCACCGAACCACTGGGCACACCCCCATCCCAAAAGCAGCCCCAGAGCTATTCCCAGCCCAGCACCCATGAGTCCCATCATCCCGGCCTCACACAAAAACTGCGTTTGCACCTGCCCCGAGGTTGCCCCCAAGGCCATGCAGACCCCGACCTCGCGGGTCCGCTCCCGGAGGGATATTAATAACGTATTCATCAGGCCAACTCCCGCCCCAAAAAGTGCCAAGATGGCTATCACCAGGGAGACCTTGGCTATCAAGTTCAACGACTCCTCCAATTCACCCAACAAGGCCTCGCTACGATGCAAGTCAAAATCATCGGCCAGCTCTGGCCGCAACCCCCTGATGGAGCGAAACTGAACCCGAACTTGCTGCACCAACGAGTCCACTTGTCCCTGCGACAAAGCCGCTCCAGGGCGGAAGCCCATCTCCCAAGAACTTTCCCCGACGAGCGGAAGACTCCCCCTGGGCACACAAGCCATCCGGTTGCAGTCCAAACCGGGCCGGTCGTTACACGGAGCCAACACCCCAATGACCCGAAAGCGCTTGCCCATCACCCGAACCCACTGGCCCAACGGATCCGCTGCCGCAAACAATGCCTCGGCCAAAGCAGCCCCCAAGACCAGACAGGCCGTCCGACCCGCAACCTCCTCCGGCCGCAAGAACCGCCCGTGCGCCACCGACAAGCCCTGCAACGAAGCAAAGCCCTCGTCCGTACCAACAACCCCCACATTCGGTGGGGTTTCTGCCAAAACAGACTGCAC
>JAEIGA010013960.1_pt1 | contig 12212 bp, 4 predicted proteins | sample 9270691 | NCBI WGS metagenome assembly JAEIGA01 (sample SAMN17057246, study PRJNA624740) | gut metagenome | biome: biome; isolation source: fecal sample | host: Bos grunniens | place: China: Xizang | collected 2019
AGCTTTAGCTCCCCAAAGTCGTCTTAGGAGGGAGGTTGCCTTTCCCTTCGGCCGGCGAACACGTTTCCAAACGAAGTGCGGAGCAAAAATAAACACTACGCGCTACGCTTGTAACGCCCCCGCCCTACGGGCACCCCCTCTATAAACAGAGGGGGAGTTTGCAAAGTGCTCACAATAAACATATTAAGAATATTCCTTATATCGAACTCACGTTATTTTAATGCATGCAAGGACGTTTATTTGCAGCGAGCGAAGTATCCACAGAGTGTGGCAAGCGAGCAAATATAGTTGAAAAACACATTTTATAGCACCATAGATTTTGTAGATTCAAACAAAAAAGTTTCCTTTGCATAAAAGAACACTATAAGAAAAAAGAGATGGAAAGAGTCACCCTTTTATCCCCTGAAGCATTGTATGACGGATGGATTGACGCACAATATATCCCCGCAGGGGAAGACAAGTATTACCTACGCAACCGACAGGCCAAACAGCCCGAGGGAGGCTGGCGCCACCTGCGCAGTGATGAGATTGAGCGGTTGATCAAGAGCGGCAACTCCGCCAGTTCCTGGGACACCATCTGGGTGACCGACGAGTTTGAGCCCCGTATGATCAGGGACAACAAGTTCTACGGTACCGTGCGCATCGGGCGTATCTGTGAGGGAGCGCTCCAGTACCATGACCTGCGCCTTCCTGTAGGCATCACCAACTCGTCCATCCACTCATGCGACATCGGCGACTACTGCGCCATACACGACGTCCACTACCTCTCCCACTATATCATCGGAGCCCACTGCATGCTGTTCAACATACAGGAGATGGACACCACCGACCATGCCAAGTTTGGCAACGGCATCGTCAAGGATGGAGAGAAAGAGGAGGTACGCGTACGCATCCAGATCATGAACGAGTCAGGCAAGCGTTCCGTCATCCCCTTCGACGGCATGATAGCTGCCGACGCCTACCTATGGGGTAAATATGTTGATGACAAGCTGCTGCAGCAACGCCTTACCCACATCACCCAGCACACTGTCGACCACCATCGTGGCTACTATGGCAGCATCGGTGAGCGCTGTGTCATCAAGAACTCATCGATCATCAAGGATGTCAAGATAGGTACCGACTGCTACATCAAGGGAGCCTCCAAGCTCAAGAACATCACCATCAACTCATCAGACAAGGAGCCCTCACAGATAGGCGAGAATGTCATCCTTGTCAATGGCATCGTAGGCTACGGATGCCGCATCTTCTACTCGTGCACGGCAGTGAAGTTCATCCTCGGCAACAACTCGAACCTCAAGTACGGTGCCCGCCTCATTGACTCCATCATGGGCGACAACAGTACCATATCGTGCTGCGAGGTGCTCAACAACCTCACCTTCCCCGCCCACGAGCAACACCACAACAACTCGTTCCTCATCGCCTCGGTCATCATGGGGCAGAGCAATATGGCTGCAGGCGCTACCATCGGCAGCAACCACAACAGCCGCTCTGCCGACGGTGAGCTCGTTGCGGGCCGTGGTTTCTGGGCGGGCCTGTGCTCTTCGGTGAAGCATTCGAGCCGCTTCGCCTCATTCACCCTGCTCAGCAAGGGCGACTATCCCTACGAGCTGAACGTCCCGCTCCCCTTCGCCCTCATCAACAACAATACCACGACAAACGAGCTCGAGATACTGCCAGCCTACTGGTGGCTCTACAATATGTATGCGCTCACCCGCAACCCATGGAAGTACCGCACACGCGACAAGCGCCACACCCGGGTGCAACACATCGAGTTCGACACCTTCGCCCCTGACTGCATGCAGGAGGTCATCCAGGCACGTACGCTGCTCGAGATATGGACAGCCCGCGCTTGGAACAAGAGCCAACATATCGACGAGCCCTTCACCACAGCAGCGCTCAGCGCCCTGGGCAGGGAGCTTCTGAGCCGCGAGCCCGACATCACCACCCGCCTCGCTGTCTACGCTGACGATGTAGAGAAGAGCCAGCGTCCCACGCGCATCCTGAAGGTTCGCCAAGCCTACCAGGCCTATGGCAACATGCTCATCCACTATGCCATGAGCAATATCATCAGCCACTTTGAGCACACCTATGACGACAGTCCCGAGTGGTTTGCATCGCTCGCCGCCACCCTATCCACCGCGCACAGCGCCCAATGGGACAACCTCGGCGGACAGCCCATCCCCACCCATGAGCTCGACCAGCTACGCAGCGACATCCGCGACCAGAAGCTATGCTCCTGGGCAGCCATACACCAGCGTTACGATGCCCTGTGGGAGCAATACCCGATGGAAAAGATGCGCCATGCCTTTGCCGCCATGTGTTCCGTGCTTGGCATCACGACCTTTACCTCCGACGCATGGTTCCAGGCCCTGGCCTACGAAGAGCGCATCGTGCGCTACATCGCCGAACAGGTATACACATCGCGCAAGAAAGACTTCGATAACCCCTTCCGCCTCGTCACCTCCCGCAATGCCGAGGAGTCCTCAGCCGTGTACGGCACCATTGACGACGACAGTTTCGTATGCCAAGTACGTGAGGAGACCACCCGACAGCTCAGGACCATCGAGCGGATGCGCCATCTCATACAGCTATAGACATCAATCTTAAAACACACCCATACAATGAAAAGACACACCCTCACCCTCATCATCCTATGCGCCCTGTCCTTGACAGCACAGGCCCAACGCATGACCGACAAGCTCGACCGCGGCTTGGTAGCCATCAAGCAGACCACCGGAGTATACATCAGCTGGCGAATCTTCGGCGAGGAGTACTACGACGTCACCTACAACCTATACCGTGACGGCACCAAGCTCAACGCCACCCCCCTCACTGCATCAAACTATACCGATGCCACGGGCACGCTGCAGAGCACCTACACCGTGACACCCATCAGTCAAGGCAAGGAGCAGGAGCCATGTGCAGCCGTGTCAGTATGGGCCAACCCATACATCGACATCGCCATGCCCGCGGCCTATGACCGCACAGGCGCCAAGGTGCATAGCGGCGACGGAGGCTACATCCTCAACGATGTGTCACTGGGCGACGTCACCGGCGACGGCATCACCGAGTTCATCGTGAAGCGCAACTACTCGGGTAGCGAGCTCAACACCATGGGCAACACCACCCGCTTCCACCACTACGAATGCATCGACCTCTCAGGCAACCGCCTATGGTGGATTGACCTCGGCCCCAACATGATGGCAGGCCCCGACGAGCAATGGGACCTCGTGACCTACGACTGGGACGAAGACGGCAAGGCCGAGTGCATCCTGCGTGGTGCCGACAACATGATCATCCACACCGCTACAGGCAAGAGCATCACGATAGGCAACATGAGCTACGTAGCCCCGCGCGACCAATACACCTGCAACGGTGCCGAGTACCTGCTCTACCTCAACGGAGCGACGGGCGAGCCCTACGCCTGGGACGGCACATCCGACAACTTCACCCCTATGGCCTTCCCGCTGCCCCGCTTCGAGGCAGGCGAGAGCGACTATGGTGCCATCTGGGGCAAGGCAGGCGATGGCGGCCACCGCTCATCGAAGTTCTACTTCGGTGCACCCGTGCTCGACGGGCGCAAGGCCAGCATCTTCCTGGGGCGCGGCTGCTACACCCGGCACAAGATGTGTGCCCTCGATGTAGACCCCGAGACACACACCCTCACGCAGCGATGGCGCTGGAACCAATACACCGGCAACGAATGGTTCGGCCAGGGCTTCCACAACTTCGGCATAGCCGATGTCGACTGGGACGGCCGCGACGAGATAGTCTTCGGCTCGATGGTGATTGACGACAACGGCCAGGGGCTCTCCACCACAGGCCTGGGGCATGGCGATGCGCAGCACTGCCGCGACTTCGACCCCTACCGCCACGGACAGGAGATCTTCACCTGCAACGAGTCGAGCCCCGCCATGAACTACCGCAATGCCACCACCTCGAAGATCTACTACCGCCTACAGAGCACCAGCGACGACGGCCGTGCGCTGTGCGGCAACTTCTCCAACGCCTATCCCGGCAGCATGGGCCGCTCGGTGAGCAGTGCCATGATCTCGTCCGTAGCCGACAAGCCCATCCCCGAGCTGGGCGACTACATCGCATGGAGCGACCTCAACTTCCGCATATTCTGGGACGGTGACCTCCTCGACGAGGTACTCAACAGTCCGGGTACAGAGCGCGAGGCCAAGATTGACAAGCCAGGCACAGGCCGCCTGTTCACCTCAAGCGGATGCAAGATGAACAACGACTCGAAGAACAACCCCTGCGCCACAGGCGACATCCTGGGCGACTGGCGCGAAGAGATGGTGCTGCGCACCGTCGACAACGCCTACCTACGCATCTACACCACCACCATCCCCACCCAGCACCGCATCTACACCCTCTGGCACGACCACCAGTACCGCAACGCCATGGTATGGCAATGCGTCGGATACAACCAGCCGCCCCACGTGAGCTACTTTGCAGGCGAGCTGGAGGGCATCACCGTCGCTCCCCCACCCCTCACGATGACGGGGCGCACTGAGATCGCTGACGGCGCCACCATCAGCACCGCCCACGACGGCCAGCACGTAGTCATCTGCGAGACCAACGACACCCACATCACCATCAGCGACAACGCATCGCCCCATGTAGCCACCTTCAACATCCCCAGCTGGGTGCAGGGCACCACCGACAACGCCCGCATCATCCGTGACAGATACACCTGCACCGTTGACGGAGGAGGCTTCACGGGAGACACGCGCCTCGTCAAGCAGGGCGACGGCATCCTCCGCCTCCCCCAAGCCCACATGACCCACACAGCGGGCACCTACATATGGGCAGGCACCGTCCACTTCGACGGGACCATGCGACACTCATCCCTTTGGCTCAACCGCTTTGCCGAGCTCAACTCGCAGGGCGGCGAGTTCCGCAGCATAAGCATGGACTACGCCTCCATCCTTCGTCCCGGAGGCAGCCACACGAGGGGCACCGTCACCACCGACACGCTCATGCTCGGCTTCGGCTCCATCATAGAGCTCGACCTCTACAGCGAGAGCGCCGAGACCGACCTCGTCAACGCATCGGTGCTGAGCATCGAGAGCAAGGACTGGAGCTACGGGCCACAATACCTGACCCCCGTCATACGCATCGCCCTGCACGAGGGCACCGAGCCCGCGAGCGGCACCTATACCATCATGACAGCCGACACCATCATCGGAGACCTCGCGGCCATCAAGCTCGAAGGCATAGGCGGTAAGAAGTGCACCCTCGAGCACCGCGACGGCAAGGTGCTCTTCATCGTCGAAGGCGTCAGGGAAGCCTCCTCCATCGTATGGAGCGGCCATAGCAGCAACATATGGAACTACGCCTCAGCGCCCAACTTCCTCAACGATGGTCAGGAGAGCTACTTCGTGGAGGCCGACAAGGTACACTTCAATGACGCCGCCACCCAGTTCCATGTAGAGCTCACCGGTGAGCTGCCTACCGACACCATCTTCGTCAACAGCACCCACGACTACACCTTCAGCGGCACCGGTGCCATCACAGGCCGTGCCACCCTCATCAAGGAGGGCACAGGGCGCCTCACCATCAGCACCGACAACACCTACACCGGCGGCAACCGCATCAGCGGCGGCACCCTGTCCGTGTCGTCCCTCTCCAATGACAACCAGGCATACGGCAACCTCGGTGCCGTCACCACCTCGCCCTCACAGTTCATCATCGAGAACGGCGGCACCCTACACACCACGGCCGCCGTGCAGATGGGCTCTCCCATCCGCTTCGACGGAGACCAAGGCGGCACCATCAACAACGTCCACGACTTCGCCATGAACAAAGCCTTCAGCGGCACCACCCTCACCAAGCGCGGCGGCGGCTGGCTCAAGACCTACGCCTCAGGCTCAGGCCTGAGCCGCATGGTCATCGCTGGAGGCACCGTGCAGAACGGATCGGGCAATGCCGCCAAGGCAGTAGAGCTGCAGGGAGGCTCGCTGGTCGACCTCGTAGGCACCAGCAACGAGGTCAACGTCCCCGAGGGCAAGACAGGCTCATGGACCACCGCCAACCGCTGCACCTACACCAACAAGATCACGGGAGGCGGCAAGCTCACCGTCTACTGCGCCACCGAGAAGGGCAACGGCTGGGTAGCCACGCGCACCCCGCTGCAGCTCAACACCTCCGCGTTCACAGGCACCCTCGTGCCCCAAGCCACCAACAGTGCCGACGGACGCTTCACCCTCAACACCTCGTCGGGGCTCGCCAGCGGCACCATGGACATCCCCGCAGGCATCATCGTGCAAAATACCGGCAAGGTATACACCATCGGTGAGCTCACCGGCAAGGGCACGCTGGGCGGAGGCTGCACCTTCGACAACAACTCCACTGCAGGCAGCAACACCTGGAAGGTAGGAGCGCTTGACACCGACTTCACCTTCGACGGCACCATCACCGGCACGGGCACCCAGTTCGAGAAGGTAGGCACCGGCACGATGACCCTCACCGCCAGCAGCAACTTCACCGGAGCGGCCACCATATCGGCGGGCACCGTCAGCCTCAACAAGAGCTCGGCCAAGGCCGGCCTCCTGGGCACAGGCAAGCTCACCGTAGCCGACGGCGCCACCCTCTCGGGCGTAGGCATGCTCGGCAACAGCCAGACCATCATCAGCAAGGGCGGCCTCCTGCGTCCCGGGCTCAAGGAGAACTCCACTTCGGGCACGATAAAGTTCAACGGCAACAACCTCATGATAAACCATGGTGCCACCCTGCGCCTCTACATCGGCAGCCGCAGCCTCTACACCAAGCTCACCGAGGTAGGCACGCTCACCATGCTCGGCACGCTCAAGGTCGAGGTCCGCGACGAAGCCCCCCTTGCCGAGGGCGACGAGTTCCAGCTATGGAGCAGCAACAGCACCCAGCTCACGAGCACAGCCGTGCTTGAGCTCGACAGTCTCGGCCAAGGCCTCTGCTGGGACACCTCCGACCTCGACTGCGGCATCCTGCGCGTAGCGTCGGCCACCGCCATCGCCACCCCCGAGACCCAAGACGAGCAGGTCATCTACGACCTCCTGGGCCGCCGCGTGACCAAGATCACCAATGCCGGCATCTATATGATAAATGGGAAGAAGGTCGTGATCAAGTGACTGTACGGAGCGTGAAAAAAATCAGCAGCTGCCCACTATTATCGCAGCACCGCACGATTGCATATTCATAGATAGAAAACCATGGTTGGAAGCAGACTAAGACTCACGATTATTGCCATACTTCAGTTGTTCGCCCCAATGTTATATGCATATGCCAGCCAAACATTGTTCAATGAAGCGTGGCGCTTTTACCGGGGCGATGCTGCCAATGCCATGCAGGTTGACTTTTCTGACTGGCATTGGCGCATGGTGGGATTGCCACACGACTGGCGCATGATGCCCGATTCGCTTGACGTGATAGACGAGCTGGCCGATACGGTAGGATGGTATCGAAAGACCTTCACCATAGGAGAAGAGGAAGCCGACAAGAGAGTGTTCCTATACTTCGAGCGTATACATGGACGGGCCGAAATATGGGTCAATGGATGTTCGGTATATCATGCCCCATGCAGTTCACTGCCAATAAAAATAGACGTCACGCCCTATCTATATGCCCCATGGGAGAACAATACGGTTGCCGTACGTGTCAGTGCCGACCCCTGGAATGATACGGACTACCGAGGCGCAGGTATCACTCACGACACCTGGCTGATGAAGACCAACCGCCTTTATCTTGACGATTGGGATACTCAAGTACAGACGAGACGTGTATACAGGAAACGAGGCCGATGGTATGCCGACCTGAATGTTTCGGCAATGATACGGAATGTCGCAACAGCTACGGATGGAGAGATTGAGGTCGTTGTCACAGACCCCGATGGGCATAAGGTCCTTGAAAAGCTCTATCCTGTGCATATAAAGGACAGCACCACGCTCACCGCCAACATCACCCTGCAGAATCCCCAGAGCTGGTCTTATGACATCCCTGCCATGTATAAGGCACACATACGTCTGATAACGGCGGAAGGGATTGCCGACAACCTACAGATACCTTTCGGTATCAAAACTGTAGAGTATGACCCCTACATGGGCTTGGTCTGTAATGACGAGTCACCCTTGGTTCAGGGCTCTACCATGGACTACAACGGCAGGCTGACAGGCTATACCGCCTTTCGCCGTGCCGAGGCACTGCTTGTAGAGCACTTGCAGTGCTACGGACACAGCGCCGTACGCTGTCCAATGGGCTTGCTCTCGGAGCATTTCCTCACAGCATGTGACACCTTGGGTGTCATGGTTCTCGTAGATGCATTCAGCCCTATACATCCCGATGAGGAGTGGAACGAGCAAGCTGTTGTCGACAACATCAAGCGCTTTCGCAATCATCCCTCCATCGTCATGTGGTGCATCAGTGATTCATTGCGCGAGATGCCGATAGTGGCATCCGTTGACAATAGCCGTCCTATAGCCGTGACCGATATCCTAACCTATTCCCAGTGGAGCGATGAGCGTGATTGCATAGGGAATAAAACGCCTCTTGCCTATCGGTTGGAAGCCGAGCGACTGGTGAACTGTATCACTATGGGAATATCGGCTCCCGATACTACACAGACAGACTCTGTCGTATGGCTACCCGAAGTACAGCGTTGGACATGGCCCGAATATGAAGGCGATACCCTAAGAGTCAATGTCTATAGCCGAAACGACTGGGTATCTTTATATCTCAACGACAGACTGGTGGGCAATGCCAAACCCCAAAAAGATACACATTGTGCGACATTCTATCTTCCCTACGCCTCAGGCAAGTTAGATGCCGTCACTACGTTTGATATGCGTCGTCTTTGGCAGCCCAAGAAGTCAACGTCCAAAATCAAACTCAGCGGACGATTCAAGTGCCACTTCCGTCTGTTCACTGAAGGCGCTCCCAGACATCTGTATTTGAGTACTGACCGCACTATGACCTCTCACACCAACGGTGAACTCTGTTTCGTAAAAATAGAGGTTTTGGATGCCGATGGCAATGTCCTTCCCGATGCCGAGATCCCCTTTTCACTCCATATCCGTGGGCCAGGCCTTATTGTAGCTGCAGGAAATGGTAAGGGCATGTCTTCCTCGCTGCATACATTGCGTACCCACCAAGGTTGTGCAATGGTAGTCATCCGTCCTTTCTATGCAAAAGGCACCATCCGTCTCACTGTATATCCCGAAGGATTAGAAACAGAAGATATAACCATCAAGATGTATTGAATAAAAAAAAGAGCAACGATATATGTCTGTCAAGAGTCTTCACATCATTTGTTTGCTGCTTGGGGGTATAGCCGGTACTACCTACGCGCAAGAAGCCCAGCAATCTTCCCTGCACGGGCAATCCCAGGCCATCCTCATGCAGGGAGCGCACATCAACCACTTCAACCGTCTGTGCCCGCAGGAGAAGGCGTACCTGCACTTCGACAACACCGCCTACTTCCAAGGCGAGACCATATGGTTCAGCGCCACCGTACTCGATGCCACTACCGGCAATACGGCCGACAGCAAGGTGCTTTACGTAGAGCTGCTGTCGCCCACGGGCGTAGTGCTCCGCCAACAGAAGCTGCAGGTGGTGGACGGCCGCTGCCACGGCTCGCTCCCCCTGGTAGACCCCTCGGTGGAGGAAGCCAACGACAAACGCGGCGTGCTGAGCTACCCCAGCGGATACTATGAGGTGAGGGCCTATACCCGCACCATGCTCAACTTCGATTCGCACGGCTGCTTCTCCCGCGTGTTCCCCGTATACAAGGCGCCCGAGAAGGAGGGCGACTACAGCAATCCGCAGATGGATGCCTACAAGGGCATGGGCATAGAGCGCCCCGAGACACCCGCGACAAAGGCGCTCAACATCAACTTCCTCCCCGAAGGCGGACACCTCATCATGGGCGTAGTGAACCGCATCGCCTTTAAGGCCACCGACAAGGAGGGACAGGGCGTGGCGATAGAATCGCTTACCGATGCCGACGGTAACGTCATCGCACTCTCGCCCCAGCACGGCGGCATGGGCAGCTTCCTCTACACTCCCTCCGAACAGCACACCAAGGTGAAGGCCTATGTTCAAGGCAAAGCACACACCTTCACCCTTCCCGAGACCGAGGCCGAGGGCTATGCCCTGCGCCTCACACCCCACGACAAGACGTTGCAGATAGCCCTCGCCACCCTACAGCCCGATGCCACACATCTGCTGGGCTACACGCTGACGCGCCAAGGCAAGTGCGAACTGATTGATACGCTCACGATGCGCCACCCCACACACTCGCAGACCGTCGCTACAGACAAGCTGCCTACGGGAGTATACCAGTTTGCCCTCTTCGATGCAGCAGGCACCCTCTACGCCACGCGCATGCTCTTCATCAACAACGGCATGGAGTCGACAAACGTGACCGTCACCACCAGCAAGAGAGCCTACGCTCCCTTCGAGCAGGTGAAGCTGCGCCTGCAGGTCGAGGCCGAAGGTAGCCACCATCTCTCGCTCGCCGTGCGCGACGCTGCCGACTACGGCACAGGCAGGTCCGACGACCTGCGCAGCTACATGCTGCTGTCATCAGAACTGAAAGGATATATCGAGAATCCCACCTACTACTTCGAAGCCGATGACGAGGAGCACCGCGCAGCACTCGACCGCCTGATGCTGGTGCAGGGATGGAGCCGCTACGACTGGCAGCAGATGACGGGCAACACCCCCTTCAAGGTGCAGCACTACACCGAAGGGGCCCTCGTGCTCGACGGATGGGCACTACATCCGCGCAAGGACGAGCCCATGGCAGGTGTCGACGTCAAGATAAGCCTCTACTCCCCCGACCGCAAGCACGTGCAGGAGATCAGCGTCACCACCGACGACAATGGCTACTGGAGCACCAACCTTGAGGACTTCGAAGGGTCCTGGGACCTCAGCCTGCAGACCTATCAGGAAGGGGCACCGGTGGTTACGCGCATGCGTCTGGAGCGCTCCACAGCCCCCGACGTATTGGCCTACGAGGCAGGCGGGACACGTCAGCAGCACCGTCTTGATACTACTGCGCACACACTATGGGTGGCCGAACAGCCGAAGGACTATCTGGGCGACAAGAGCATCGTGCTCGACAACGTAGAGATAGAGGGTCGCCGCAAATACATCGAGTACTGCACCTTCCAGGCCTTCGATGCAGCCAAGGATGCCGAGCTGATTATCGACAAGGGAGAGTACACCTATATGGTCTCCGACTATCTTATTGACAAAGGTTATAGCCTCACATATTGGGACGGTACAACCTACGAGCAATATCTTTCAGATACTTTTAATGATAAGGAGAAAAAATCATCAAGTGAAATTAGCAGCATCGGTAATGGAGGTACGTCAAGCGAAATACGCAGCCATTATACAGATTGGCTCATAAAGCAATCGACAATCAACGGTTTCCGTACGCTTTGGTACGTGAAGGAGGGCAGGAATAATAACACAGAGCCTTCGTATCATCCCGGCTTTGATATCGACATTGCCGATGTGAAGAGCATTATTGTTTACGACAGTCCGCATAGCTATGTTGTCAATGACGAGATTCTCAATGAATTCGGGATGGGACTTATCTTGACAGCGCAGAATCCCCAGCCGCCTTTCCCCTCGGGAATGTACGTGGTAGAAATTATCCTTCACCCCGGTCGTAAAAGCCGTGTTTCATGGAACAAGAACACTCGCCAAACCACTTTTGATGGCTACTCTCCCAAGATGGAGTTCTACGCTCCCGAGTATCCCAACGGTCCCGTCGAGGGGGATATTGACTATCGCCGCACCATCTACTGGAACCCCGATGTGAAGACTGACGAAAGTGGTATCGCTGACGTAGAGTTCTATAATAACAGTTACTCGCGTTCGCTGAATATCAGTATAGAAGGCTTCACCGACAACGGTGAGTTTATCGTATATGATAGTAATAAGATTAGATAGCTTAATATAACGTGAGTTCGATATAAGAACAAGCTGTTAAATGCAAGCATCTAACTAACTCTCCCTCTGTTTATAGAGGGGCAACGCGAGATGAGCGTTGCTTGCGACGACGGAAACTTTAGTTTCCCAAAGTCGTCTCAGGAGGGAGTTGCCTTTCCCTTCGGCCGGCGAACACGTTTCCAAACGAAGTGCGGAGCAAAAATAAACACTACGCGCTACGCTTGTAACGCCCCCGCCCTACGGGCACCCCCTCTATAAACAGAGGG
>JAEIGA010013961.1_pt1 | contig 12212 bp, 13 predicted proteins | sample 9270691 | NCBI WGS metagenome assembly JAEIGA01 (sample SAMN17057246, study PRJNA624740) | gut metagenome | biome: biome; isolation source: fecal sample | host: Bos grunniens | place: China: Xizang | collected 2019
GACCAGAAGTCAGTAGGTAAGCTCGTTGAGCACGCTGTCGTAGAAGGACGCAAGTCTCGCGAGGCAGTTGCAGGCGAGAGCCTCAAGTGCGGTATCTGCGGTGAGCACGGTGGTGATCCTGCATCAGTTGAGTTCTGCTACAAGATCGGTCTCAACTACGTATCTTGCTCTCCATTCCGCGTTCCAATCGCTCGTCTTGCTGCTGCTCAGGCTGCAATCAAGGCTTCAAAGTAATCAACATTACTTATATATAGAATGTCCCGCTCGAGCTGAGCGGGACATTTTTTATATTGCAGACAGTTTTTCGAGGACTTGACTGGCAAGGGAGGACTTGACCTCCATATGCTCTTTGACAGAACGTACAAAAGGATCTGATTCGAAATCAGGCATTCCGCTGAGCGAGAATTCCTTTCCCGCATCCTCATACAGAAGCTTATCCAGAGCTATTACAGAGTCTTTCCATCTGTGTATCAGTCCTGAAAGTTCTGAAACAGAAAGATCAGCCAGACGAAAGCCATAATATTCTTCCATCGCCTTGGAAGCCCACCTCCATTCATAATGATAATACTGATTATGAATTGCTGAGATACGACTGTTCAATACATCCAGTTCGGAAGTCTTTCCTTTTTCTATGTCAGATATGATATCTTCCACAGCTTTCTCGGGTGCTATCATTCCTGCAAGATCCACCCACTCTCCATTTCCATATTCAGAACGAGGCACGAATGCCTTCCGAAGTTCGTCCAAAGACGAGAATTCTGCATTCATAATTCTGGTAATCAGGGAGTTGCCGAAGAACTTATCTATTGCATACCCATAATACTTAAGCCCCTTAGCCAATGAACTGCTCTTGATTCGGCCGCTTTGATACACGTAATAATCCGAGGTATCTCCAGAGATCCTCTTCAATTCCTGCAGAATATTCACGGCACGAAGCATCTTCTGGATAGTGAAAGGACTCAGCAGATTGAAATTGATGGAATCGAGTTTGCCAGGACCTTTTCTACGGTCACGCGACGGCCATTTCTTCGCATCCCTGATAGTTCCGACACTTTTAAGATTGGCCCCCGGCATTATATAAGAAGTACTCTGCTGCTCGATCAGATATGAAAACGGAAGATCAGAGGTATCCTGATGACAGACGTGACGTCCCATAACAAGAGAGAAAGCGCCGACCTTGGCAGGCCACAGGACATATGAATCTGAAGCCGTCTTGGATCCTCTTTCCATTACACCGTGATGTATGGGCCCCAGCTTATAAAGATGGTTACTCTGATTCGAACCTGATCCGGCATTCATAAAGGAAAACATTCCGGCTATGAGCAATGTAGATTTATGATGCGTGACTGTAAACGGTCCGGCAAAGATAGCACAAGCCTCTCCGTTCTCTCCCTGGCAATTGCTGAAAAACAACGAATCCGAAGCCGAGTAATTGTGTCCCAGACGGCAGGCCTGCCCGATGAAACAGCGGGAAAAGGTGACTCCATCTTCGACATTCGATCCGCTGGATATGATGAAGTCGTCCCCTATGACTCCTACCCCTATATGCACGGGAGCTTCGGAATTGCTGTTTATGCTTCCGTTCTTAAGTTTTGATGCCCCTTCTATCTTGCAGCAGTCTCCGATACGGACATTCTTTATATATCCGGCATCAGCAATCACTACATCTTTACCGATTGTTCCTACCGAGGACTGCACTGAACGTACATATTGGCCTATCATCCGTCGAAGATTGGAAAGCAATGAGGGTCTGTGCCGATAAAAAGCCATCATAAAAGCCAGCTGAGCGGAAAGGTGATCATACATCATAACCTCGCATCCTCCCGTCTCATTAAGCACTGACACCTCCACCCCCATTTCCGAAGGTACTTATGCCATCAGCGAGAATGATATCCACATTTTCGATGAATGAGCCGTTCCCTATCGTATAGTTGGCAATATAATTCTTCACATTTTCGATGCAGCAGTCATCGCCGACCGTCACATTATGAAGGGTTGCATAGTATATCCCGGAATGCTTGACCATTCCTCCTGCGAGGGAGAATTCCTTCCTGAAAGAACCTAATCTTACTCTGCCTGAAAAACGGGCATATTTTATATGCTCCGGAGAAAAATCCTGTGCTACTTCTATTGTGTTCCAGTCCGTCGCAGAGCACATCTGCCTCTCCAATGACTCTATCTCATCCTGAGTCAGCTTTCTGAATGTTTCCATTGTCCGATGATCTTGTCTGTAATCTCAGCCACAGACTCATACGGATAACCTCGTCCCATACCGAAACGGAGCATCTTGAGTCTGGCCTGAGGATCATCTTTCAAAGAACGAGCCTTTGTCTCCATCAGTTTTTCCAATCTTCCGAAAGCCTTGCCTTCATCTATGCTGTCAAGAGCCTCGGAAATCGTCTCTTTCGATATTCCTTTGGCAGAAAGCATATAACGTATCTTCATCTCTCCCCAACCTGCAATTGATGCTTTATCGCGGGCGAAAGCCGAAGCATATCTCAGATCATCTATGTATTTTTCTTCAATCAGCTTGGCGACAATGACTTCTGCCTGTGTTCTGTCTCCGTCCAATGCAGAAGTCACCTTCTTCATAATGTCCGCACTGCAATATTCCCTTCTGGAACACAAAGTCCTCATTCTGTCAGCTACAGCAGCCGGTTCAATCTTCTTTTCCATATGATTAGAAACTATATCCTGCACTTATATAAAACCCGACTTTCCCCGTCATATCTGACCAATGCACATTGGCACTAAGAGGCCCGAAAATAGTATCGAAAGAATATTCCAATGCCACTCCGGTATATCCTGGTCCGTAAGCATAATCCTTCAGCGCATCGCATTCCCGCGCATAATTGACTATACCTGTAAGATAATGGTTCCTGGCAAGCTTGAATCTGAGATCTGCTCTATATATCGTCAGCATATTCTTCATTGCGTGAAGATTCGTGACACCGAGGAAAGGAATCTGCTGATCGACATACCTGCCAGTCAGCGATCCACCTACAGCATTGAAATAAGCGACCGGGATATCGTGTCCTATCAGGAAACGGCAATTCAATGACGGGATGAAAGCAAACCTTTCACCTATCGGCACCACCGTCCTGGCATCGGCCTGAAGGATATGAAAGTTATCGGCCCTATACGGAAAGCCTGTGAAGACCCAAGCATATGAAACTCCGGCATTCACTCCTTTTGTAGGGAAGTATCCGTCATCGAAGGTATCGGTTCTTGCATCAAGATATAAAGAAACAAAATCATTGGTCAGATGCTCCAAGTCATAATCACCGATAATTTCGGAAGACTTTATGTTCCTTATATTGAAGACTTCATTCCTGATTCCGGACTTGATATCAAACTGTTTCCACTTGATATTGGAAAGGAAGACCTCCTGCTTTGCACACAGATAACTCAGGCTCAAATCATTATTGCCAAAGTTAAGCATATCGAGATTCGTCCATCTGAGTGCGGCTTTCGCATTGATAGTCGGCATTTTCGGCAGATCGTAGGACCAATGGAACTGAACATAAGGATTTGCACTGATCTTAGCCGAGAAATCATAGATATGACCGTGCAGCTTATGGGCATTGAAGCCAAGATTCAAGAGGACTGACACAATCTCCTCTGTATCTGCACGTACTCCTATACCAAGCTGATGTACAGGACCCTTACGGCAGTTCAGGACAAGTTTGAACGGTTCACTGTCCCCCAGAAGTTCATATGTAACATAATCATATGACTGAGTACCGTAGATCTTTGCTACAATATCATTCAGATCTTCCTTGCTGATCTTCTGTCCGAACTTCAGATCAAGCCTTTTCTCCAATAATTCCTCCTCTCTGGGAAGAACACCCTTTATCTCTACATCTGCGAGTACAAGGGAATCAGTCTCGAATCCATAGGCCGAAGGCTTTATTGACTTGGAATATCCGACCCTGGTCTTTGACGCGACTTCTCTCAGCAGAGAATCCTGTGCCACGGCAGCCTCGTATCCGCGAACCTTGATCGTATCTATGCTCGCAGTGTCGAAGCTCATCATACCGAAGCCTCTCAGCTGAGGCTTTATCTTCACATCCGGGATCTCGATATTGCGGTCAAGGGATTCACGCATCAGCATATCCACCCCCTGACTGATAATGTCACCTATATTATTAATATCCGTATAAGTCCTTCTGGACTCGGAAAGGTCGACTCCGATAATGATATCTGCTCCCATTTCCCTGGCAAGAGCTGTAGGATAATTATCTCTGAGACCTCCATCTACCAGCACCATTCCATCTACCCTTACAGGAGCAAACATACCAGGTATCGACATTGTCGAACGCAAGGCATCATTGATCTTTCCCTCGTGCCATATCTTTGCCTTACCGGACACCATATCCGCAGCTACGCAAACAAATGGAATAGGAAAATCCTGGAAACTCATCGGATCCTGATATCCGATAGTGAGTGAACTGATAAGATTGCTTACATTCTGTCCGTAGATGTATCCGGAAGGAAGACTTCCAAGCAGATTCTTTTTCAAGAACTCCGCCCCATCCTCATTATCTGCTCCCACGTGAAGAATATCCTTCCTGTGGGCCGGATCGAAGCGGTTCTCGTCCGCACGCATCATCCTATAATAATCACGTTCGTAGAAGAATGGGATGGAAAGAAGGTACTTTTCCTTATACTCCAGATCGGAATAGGTAATATATTTCCTTGAAAGTCTGTCACTTAGAGCCCACTCCCAATCCATACCGCTCATCAGGGAATCAATCTGGTCCACCGAATAGCCAAGAGAATACATACCTCCCAGAAGAGCACCCATACTGGTACCCAGCACCATATCCACCGGTATACCCAATTCTTCCAGATATCTGATGACTCCTACGTGAGCCGCACCTTTGGCACCACCTCCGCTCAGGACGAGAGCCACCGTCGGACGGTACTGCCTTATATCATCCATTCTCTCACGCATCCTGACAACAGCAATGGAATCAGCCTTGGGGTCAATACCCCTGGCCGTCCTGCCAGATGCAGACACAGCCATCAGGCAAAAGATAAAGGCTAATGTCAGCAATCTTTTCATAATCTTCGTTTTATATAAATAATCTGGTCTGAAGGGGAGTTTTTCACAGGTTATTCTTTCGCATTATGCTGTCCGGCCAGCATTCCGCAGGCCGCGAGGATATCTTCTCCTCTGGAAGCTCTGACGGTAGTCATCAGACCGGAATTATTCAAACGCGTCTTGAAATTTTCAATTATCACATCCGGAGACGTTTCATACGGAAAATCAGGAATCTTATGAAAGCGGATTAGATTCATCCTGCATTCCAGCCCTTTAAGCATCCTTATCAGCGCATCCGCGTGAGCCTTGGTGTCATTGAAGCCGGCAAACATCGTATATTCGAAGCTCACTCGTCTCTGACCGGTAAAATCATATTGCTTTATAAGATCGATTACCTCCTGGATCGGCCAGGCGCCCTGGACAGGCATAACGCTCAGACGTTCAGGAGCAAAAGGATCGTGAAGGCTGACTGCAAGATGACATTTGCACTCTTCCAGATAGCGCTTCAGGTTCGGAAGAACACCGATGGTTGAGACTGTAATCCTCTTCGGACTCCAGGCAAAGCCCCAGTCTGCCGTAAGGATCTCGATTGCCCTCATCACATTGTCATAATTATCCAGCGGCTCTCCCATTCCCATAAACACAGCATTGGTCAGTCTGTCAGACTCATCGACAGCAATGAACTGAGAAATTATATCGGCAGCTGACATATGCCCGTGGAATCCCTGTCTTCCTGTCATACAGAACCTGCATCCCATACGACATCCGGACTGGGAAGAGACACAAAGGGTCGCTCTTTCATCATCCGGAATCATAACAGCCTCGATAGCGCCATCTTCAAGTTCATCTTCTGAGACTCTAAGATTCAAGCCTCTTTTATGCGAACACTTCACAGGGAAGAGGTATTTCTTAGTTCCGTCAGAAGAAATCTGCAAGCCTGCATAAGGGGTCACACCCACCTCATACTTCTGCGCCAAAGCAGCTCTGGCAGCCTTGGAAAGATTAGTCATCTCATCTATCGTACGTACCTTCTTGACATAGATCCATTGTGCGATCTGCTTAGCCGTAAAGCCAGGCAATCCTTCCTCAGCGACAAGTTTCTTAAGCTCATCGAGATTCTTTCCTAAGAGTTTTATCTTCATATCCTTTTGCTCACAAATAACATACAAAAATAAGCATTTTTAGCTTATTATTTCGAATCCCGAGGCCAGATTTTCAGTATATGAGCAACACTTTGGCACAAGCTAACAATAATTTTGCAACCGAAATAGAAATTTAGACAGTTTCTGAAAGTTTTTGATTACATTTGCTTGGTCTAGCGGAAAAGTTCCGAAGACATTGAACATTTTAATTTTACATTTATGGCTAAAGAAGAAGTTAAGGACGGTACCGGCATCAATGCTGCGAAACTCAAGGCATTGCAGGCGACGATTGACAAGATTGAGAAAGATTACGGCAAAGGTACAATTATGAAGCTGGGAGATCAGCCAAAATGGGAGGTTTCGGTCATCCCGAGCGGTTCCATTGCGCTTGACGCAGCCCTCGGTATCGGAGGTTATCCACGTGGAAGGGTAATCGAGATCTACGGACCTGAATCCAGCGGTAAGACCACCCTTGCCATCCACGCCATCGCACAGGCACAGAAACAGGGCGGCATAGCAGCTATCATCGATGCAGAGCACGCTTTCGACAGAACCTACGCACGTAATCTGGGCGTTGACCTGGAGACTCTGCTCATCTCACAGCCTGATAACGGAGAACAGGCACTGGAAATCGCAGACAACCTTATCCGTTCAGGCGCTATCGACATCATTGTGATCGACTCTGTAGCGGCTCTTACGCCAAAGGCCGAAATCGAAGGAGAAATGGGTGACGCAAAGATGGGACTACAGGCAAGGCTTATGAGCCAGGCGCTCAGAAAGCTCACTGCAAACATCAGCAAGACCAACACCTGCTGTATCTTCATCAATCAGCTTCGCGATAAGATCGGAGTTATGTTCGGAAACCCGGAGACCACTACAGGAGGTAATGCACTCAAATTCTACGCATCTGTCCGCGTGGACGTACGCCGCACCACTCAGATCAAGGACGGAGATGAGGCACTCGGTAACCGCACTAAGGTGAAGATCGTGAAGAACAAGATGGCTCCACCTTTCAAGAAGGCTGAGTTCGACATCGTATTCGGAGAAGGTATCTCACGTGTAGGAGAAATCATCGACCTGGGAGTGGAGTTCGGCATCATCAAGAAAAGCGGATCGTGGTTCAGCTACGGTGAAAGCAAGCTGGCACAGGGACGCGAGGCTGTAAAGCAGCTCCTTACAGACAATGTAGAGCTTTGCGAAGAAATCGAAGCAAAGATACGTGAGGCACTCCTTACAGCAGAAGACTAAAAAATCGAGCCTGCAAGATTTTGCAGGCTCTTTTTATTTAGGAATTATAGCGATAAGATTAAATAATTTGTATATTTGCCATCGGAAATAAGACATTTATAGGAAGAGGTATTCGTTCAGAGCAAAGTCCCCGCCCGCGATGCCTCACCGTAGGTAAAACTCCATAATGCATTCCGGGGCACAATTTAAGCATCCTCCGGGATGCTTTTTTCATTTACCGTCATCGCAGTTATACAATACTGTACTTTTTCGTGCGTTGATTTACGGACTCCAACTGTAAGCTTGATCTTCCCAATACCTGGACACATATACTCCATAATTATAATCTTTTCGAACATCCTCTGATTTTTCACAGAAGCCTTGGAAATAGTTACCTTTTTCCTTACTGCATATGTCAGAATTGAATCCAGTTGTAATACAGCCAAGGTAGAAAGATACCTTTTAGACGCGTGACTACTGGTTTCATCTATAGAAATATGCCGCACATTTATAAACTCTTTAAGAGAAAAGTTATATCTACGCATCAAAGGATTTTCACGCTTCCACTTTTGATAGAAATCGTATATAATCTTTCTACGAATATTTGTTGAATCCAGATCATTACCAGTAGGGATATCAATAAGTTCCATTTTAACTAATCAAATAAACATTTTGATAATTTGTTTGCATTTTCAGAAGTCAGTATCCCCGCATCGCGGAGTCCATCCACTGTCCATTCTTCACGCGGGGTATTCTGCCGATAAAGGACTATGGCTTTAGCCGTTTCCAGATTACTGATATATGGATGCATTCGTAGGGAGTCCGCCGGATACGACCACAAAGGATAAGGTGTAATATGCTCAGGAGATACAGTTATCAGATCAGACAGGCCATCATATTTTTCCTGATCGAAGCGATAAATTTCCAGCAGCTGTTCCTTATACGAATAGCCTCCAAGGGCCTTCCTATGCTCTATCATCTTCTTTGCAAACCAGCCACCTATACCGGGCAAAGCATCGAAATCGGCAGAATCCGCAACATTCAGATCCACCAGAGGTATGTCAATATATTTTTCCAACCGTCTGTAAATACTGTCAGACACGACATATGATTTCCTGAAATCCTCCTTTCTTCGGAATCTGCCTCCGCTGCTGCGATACTTGTCAATACTTTCAGCCTGCTTTAGAGTAAACCCCAAGCGACATAATTCATCGACTGATACTGCATTAGGATCAAACCGGAAACTCTCTACTTTTTTACGGGGAATATTCTTTCTGACAGCATCGACACGAGGTGAATGTGCGGAGTTTTTCCTAATATCCGACCTGGGAATAGCACCTGAAGATTCACCTTGAGAAGATTCCTCAGGTTCACTTTGATATACAAATACGGTATCAGGCTCATCACGGACGGAGGCTATCTTCACCAATGCAGCATTATGAATCAGCAACGCCGTCTGATATCCCACTACCAGAAAGACAAGAGCAATCACTCCTGTTATGAAAGACTCCGAAAGTCCAGACTTCTTCTCTTTACTCATCATCAAAGGCTTTCGACAAAAGTCCATAAACTAAAAGAGCAAAACAATGCGTTCTGCAAAGTTTTGCTCTTTTTTATGTAAAGTTTTTCTCTTTTTTATGTCTTTTCAACTTTTTTTATGCTTCCTCATCGGCTTTATGATATGATTTCTTCTCCTTTTTCTTTTCAGGAGCACCAGCCACGATGATTACGATCTCCCCTTTCGGCTCGTGTTCTCGGTACCAGGTGGCCACATCAGCAAGGGATCCTCTCTTATGTTCCTCAAATTTCTTGGATATTTCCCTGGCCACCGAGCATTCTCTGTCCGGACCGAAAAACTCCGCAAACTGTTCCAATGTCTTTACCAATCGATAAGGTGACTCATAAAATATCATTGTTCTCTGCTCCTGCGCGAGTTCCGTCAGACGGGTCTGACGTCCTTTTTTCTGAGGCAGGAAGCCTTCAAAACAGAAACGGTCACAAGGATATCCTGAAGAAACCAGTGCTGGGACAAATGCTGTTGCCCCTGGAAGAGTCTGCACCTCGATACCTTCCTGTGCACAAGTCCTTACAAGAAGGAATCCGGGATCAGAGATTCCCGGAGTACCGGCATCGCTTATCAAGGCGACATTAAGTCCGGCCAAAATACGTTCCTTGATTATTGAAGCCATCTTATGTTCATTGAACTTATGATGGGACTCAAGACGGCCTTTGATATCGTAATGTTTGAGCAGAACGGAACTTGTCCTGGTATCTTCTGCCAATATGAGATCTGCTTCCTTCAGGACTTTTATAGCCCTGAAAGTCATATCTTCAAGATTTCCGACCGGAGTCGGTACTATATATAAGATTCCTGACATTATCAATTAACCTTACGGCGCACAGCCATCATAAACCTGTATACGACGTCGGAGTTGAGATTCCAATGCGGGAAATTTTCAATAATAAATTCCACGACTTCCTCCAGAGAATTCATTGCATTTATGCTAGATAGAGCATTCACAAATGCCTGAGCGTCTTCATCAAAAAGATTATTGATAAAGAAGACTCTGTCATTCAATGAAATAGCGCTTCTTATATCCTTTACAGGAGAACCAGGCATATCCTTTCTCCAAGCCTGATCGGTAGAATGGGCATCATTGATGGTAGGTTTTGCGACAGCCGAGGCTTTAGCCGCTACTGTAACAGTCTCAGGCACTGAGAAAAAGCCCGGAAGATCATCATCGTCTTCCTCCTCTGCTGGCAGTTCCTGCTGTACGGTCTCAAGTTCTGGCTCCGGTTCCGGTCCCTGCTCCACCTCTACAGCCTCTGGCTCCGGCTCATCGGATTCTTCCGGCTCGACAATTTCTTCTGATTCTACTGCTACTTCTGGTTCTACTGTTGCTTCTGGTTCTACTGCTACTTCAGGCTGAAGGGCTTCCTGTGGTTCCTCTTCCGGAAGGTCACCGAATGGAAGATCATCATCAGTCTCTTCAGGAACATCAAGTCCCAGAGGAATTTCAACGATTTCTGTCTCAATCGGAGGAGGCAGAATGGCAATATCATCGATTATTACATTGATTGACTCCGTCTTGAAGCCTTCAGGATCTACGGTCTGATGAAGTTCCACCATTTTGGCATCCAACCTTTCCAATTGACTTCTGATAGAAGTTATCATAGATTTTATTTCAGATAAAATCTGCTGCTCTCTATTTTCCATAAAGCAATTATTGTCTATATTTGCATCCCTCGAAAAGCAGGGAAACTGATTAATCACCGGAGTAATATACAAAGTAAGGAAATGTTTTTAGAAATCGCAAAAAAAGCAGGTTCAATCGAAGTAATCTGCGGTTCAATGTTCTCAGGAAAGACCGAAGAACTTATTAGAAGGATGAAAAGAGCTCAGTTCGCCAAGCAGAAAGTGGCGATCTACAAGCCTTGCATCGATGTACGCTATTCAGAAGACCAGGTCGTATCACACGATGCTCATAGCATTCCTTCCGTTCCTATCGACACTCCGACCAAAATGTTGGAAATATCAAGCGACGTGGAAGTAGTAGGCATTGACGAGGCTCAGTTCTTTGACAATTCCATTATAGAGGTAGTCCAGGCATTGGCCAACAGAGGTGTAAGAGTCATCATTGCCGGACTTGATACAGACTTCCTCGGAAAGCCTTTCGGCCCGATGCCGGCACTTATGGCAGTAGCGGAGGACATTCAGAAAGTACACGCAATATGTGTAAAATGCGGAAGTCCGGCCAACCATTCTCACAGACTCTCTAAAAACAATGAACTTGTGGTACTGGGAGAAACCGACATATACGAACCTCTCTGCAGACATTGCTACAACGCTGCACTTAAGGAAGACAACTAACCTATGAAACAATAAAAGGAATCGCACTGACGATTCCTTTTTTCTTTTACTTCAAAGCCTTCAGAACTTTGGCCAGCTGATCCGGGCAAGAGGTTCCGCGCTTACCGCAGGTAATTCCTTCAAGACGCTTGATCGCTTCTTCTACAGTCATATCCTTTATAAGCGCTCCGATACCTTTGGCGTTTCCTTCACATCCGCGCGTATAAACCACTTTCTGAATGACTCCGTCTTTGATCTCGATATCGATCTGCTTTGAACACACCTTTGCACTTGGTGTAGCTACGACATATCTGACTCCATCAACGATTTCATCTTTCACGATTGCAAAATCCTCTGTGTCAGTCACCTGCACCTGCTGTACATTATCCATAACCTTCTGCTGCTGAGCATTGAGCGTCACACCCATAAAGATGAGGACGCAAACTGTAATAAATGTTCTCATATTTTTGTTTAAGTAATATTCTAAAAAAGCGTAGGATGATTGTCATCAAGCTCCGAAAGGACCTTCTCCATTATGGCCTCACGGAACAGGACAGCCTTTGTACCTACACGAAAGCGGTCACAATACTGCCTTATTGCGGCCATCTCACTGTCATTCAGATATATAACCTGTCTGTGACGACGCACCAGCGCCTCCTTCTGCTTTTTCAGATATTCAGGATCGATATCTGTCTTTCTGGTCTTCTTCTTTGCCACTTCCGGATGAATTATGATTCCCAATTGCAATTAAAATAAATTTCCGTCAAAGTTAGCAATTTTTCAGAAGAATATATATCTTTGTAGGAGTTATGGTCATTTCTAACCACATATTCGTCCGAATTTAGGAGGGGCTCTCGAAGCATTTCCCTCCCAATTGCAATTGACAATCTCGGTTTGTCTTGCCTTAGGGTCCAGATCGACTCCCTCAATGAGGGCAATCCGTTAA
>JAEIGA010013962.1_pt1 | contig 12211 bp, 7 predicted proteins | sample 9270691 | NCBI WGS metagenome assembly JAEIGA01 (sample SAMN17057246, study PRJNA624740) | gut metagenome | biome: biome; isolation source: fecal sample | host: Bos grunniens | place: China: Xizang | collected 2019
AAGTGCGCACTTCGAGTGTACAAAATTCGTGATTTTTCGCGGGATTACCCAATTTTTGGACAACTATTTTTTCGACACTTTATTCACAAAAAATAAAAAGATGCGCCACAGCTATCTGTAACGCATTTTTTACTAATTAGCTTTGCGCGAGATAAGCCTCAGTCCATATTTGAAGAGCAGCACTCCGATAACCGCTGCGACGATGCCGACCATAGCACCAAGGAGTATGTCCTGGGGGAAGTGGCAGGCCAGATATATGCGCGAGTAGCAGATGAGCGTAGCCACCGCTGCCATCACCACGCTGAACCAGCGCTTACCCACTACGACAGAGGATAGTATGGCTATGGCCGTGATTGTCGAGGTATGTCCCGATACTGTGCCGTAGATGTTTCCCGTGTAGTAGCCATTTGCCGCGAAGTCGAGACCCTCGGGTGTATGCTGAGGGCGTAGGCGTGCGGGGAACGATGACCATATGTCGGCAAGAGGTCCCTGGTGCTTGAAGATGCCAGCAACCACGTCGGCAAAGAGTATGGCCACACCTACGGCAACCACAAAGGCGAGGATGCCACGCCACGAGTGACGGCGCCATACCAAATATAATATAAGTATATATAGGGGAATCCAGAGTGTCATGCCCGATATCTCTGTCATTGCGACATCGAGCCATGCAGGACCGTCGAAGTTCAGAAACTCGAACAGTCCCCAATCCCAAGTTACGTTATTCATAGTCTGTAAAATGTTAATAGTCAGCATACATGGGTAGTCCCGCAGCCATGCCTGTCTCGGCTACGAGCATCGCGCTACACTGCATCACAACCCATATTACGGTCACTATAAGCAGCCACTGACCCATAAATCCCGAGCGAGTTACCATGCGCTCGATAGTGCCGTTTAGGCGCTTGGGGAGGTAGTGTATGATGTATCCCACGCACATTATCGCTATCGCCACGCCCGAAGCCTCGATTGCTGGCAGGATGTCTGCGATGTGGAAGTTCGTAGTTATGCGGCGCATCATGTCGTTAAAGATGGCGAGGTCCTCACCAAATTGGGGCCCCTGCTGTGCCGATGCGAAGAGCAACCATCCAAAGGCGACTATATGTAGGGTGATTAGCGTAGCGCCGAAGCGTACTATGGGGTGCATCTCTGCTCCCGTCTTCTTTGCCCAGGGCACAATCTTTAGCCACACCTTGTGTAGTGCAAGCGCTAAGCCGTGGAGTATGCCCCACGCCATGTAGCAGATGCCTACGCCATGCCACAAGCCTCCGAGTACCATTGTGAGGAAGAGGTTTATGTATGTGCGGAACGAGCCGCGGCGGTTGCCTCCGAGGGCTATGTAGAGGTAATCCTTAAGCCATGTGGAGAGCGATATATGCCATCGTCGCCAGAACTCGGTTATCGTAGCCGACTTGTAGGGTGCATCGAAGTTGTCGGGTAGGCGGAAGCCCATCATGAGTGCTACGCCCACGGCGATGTCGGAGTAACCCGAGAAGTCGCAGTATATCTGCATCGTAAAGCCATATACGGCAAGCAGTGCCACCACGCCACTATCGCCCAGCTCACCCTTGAATGCGGGGCCTACAAACAGCGCACCGAGTGACGAGGCTATAACGGCATACTTCAATAAGCCACCTGCTATGAGCGTCACGGCACGTCCGAAGTCATCGCGCGATACGTTCGCCTCACGTGCCTCAATCTGTGGTATGAAATCCTTAGCCTTGACAAGTGGTCCGAGGAACATCTTGGGGAAGAAGGAGAGCAAAAAGAGGTAGTCCACAAAGCGGCGCAAGGGCTTTATTGTTCCACGCGAGATGTCGACAACATAGGCTATGGACTGGAATACGAAGAAGGATACACCCGCGGGAACTGCCACGCCGTCGAAGTTGAGCACACCATTGGGGTAGATGTTCTCCAGCATGCCGGCGAAGAATCCCGAAGCCTTGAAGTAGACGAGATTGGCGACGTTTATAACTACGCTTAGTGCAACCCAACCACGTGTACTTTCACCCTTTTCAATGCGACGTGCCACACACTTGCCGATTATAAAGTCGCTAAGTGCTACGCCACACAGCAGCAGGAGATATAGTCCCGATAGTTTGTAGTAGAAGTATAGCGAAAATAGCACCACATACCACGTGCGTAGGTTTGGGCGGCGCTTGATGATGATGTATCCCAGCGCAAAGACAAAAAATGCGAAAAGGAAGAATCCCGTAGCGAGTGTTATGGGTGCTGCGGGGTCGTACTCAAGGAGCGATACCACACGCTGCCAGAGGGAGCTGTCGAACTTCAGAAACTCCATAGTTACTCCTCGCTATTTGTGTTGCATGCCTCGTTGCTCCAGCCTATAGAGTCTATAATTGGGCCTACAGCGTTAATCTGGTTGTTGAGCCTCTCCTCGGCCTCCAGTGCCCTCTGTCGCTCGAGTTCTGCCTGACGCTCTGCCTCGATGCGAGCAACCTCCTCCTGCTCATAGAGTAGGGTATAGACGCGCTGGCATATAGCCTCGGTAAGGGCATTTGCTATGCGCTTGCCACCGGCATAGTTGATATGGGTATAGTCCTTCGCAGCCCAGCCGTTAGATACGAAGGCGGGCATGCCTCCGAGGTTCTGCATCACGCGTGCCGTCTCCCAGAATACCACGTTGCAGCTATCTGCCGCAGCACGCTGATACTTTGTGAGGGCATCTACTGAACCGATAGGCTCGTAGGCATTTGTCTCGGCGTTCTTAACCCAGCGGTCGCTAACACCCACAACCAAGATTGCAGCATTGGGGAAGCATCGCTCGGCATAGGCAATCATATCGCGCACCTGGTCGCTGTACTTGGTATATTTACGCTGTCCCTGCTGCATGATGTTGAGTCCATACTGCAATACCACGAGGTCGTAACCCACGAACTCATCTATCTGGCGGTTTACCGTGGCACTTGTGCCAAAGATGGCGTGGCCATTGTTGCTGCGCACTGAGAAGTTGTCGACCGTAACGCCGCCGTTACCCTCCAACGATGCACCGTAGCACATCACGCTACCCTCAACCACGCGCATACGTATATCATCGACGGCACCTTCTACGAAGATTTCGCGAACACGCTCATCGCCCGCAATCATAAACTCGTTGCGTAGCGTATCACCGAGCACTACCTCTACGCGGCTGGTGTCGCGACTGATAAGGAGTATGCGTGCCTGGGTACAAGAGTCGAGCGAGGCGTGTGAATTTGTCGACTGCCAGCGTGTTGTAGCACCTGCGCCACCCTCTGCCAAGTAGCCAGAGATGAATAGGCGCTCACGCACAGTCTCGGGAGCCTCCTTCGACTTCATTACACTGTATGTCTTCCAGTTTGTTGATGTGCGCTTGATGCTCTTACGCACGGTTGCGAAGGGTATATCTGCAGGTATGAAGCCGGCACCACGGCCACCAAAGCGGCTCTGTAGCTCCTCGCGTAGGTCGCATGTCACGATGTCGCCCTCGACGAATGAGTCACCCATGAATGCTATGCGTACATCCTGACCCGTGGCGAGCTTTTCGATAAACTGGTCGAAGCGTGTTACGGCAAGGGTGTCGAAGTCCTCGAAGTCTACGATGTTGCTGCCCGCAGGGCGGATATCCTCACTGCGCAGATTGGCTCTATTGCAGCGTGGGGCGCTTGACACAACCCACTCGTAGCGCACGGGAATAGGTTCGGGTAGGGTATCTACCACCTCTGCTGCTTCGAGCTGCATATCCAATAGCTCGAAGTCGGCGATGTGACTATTTGCCGCCTCCTCTATGCTCTCCTCTGTGCGCAACTCCGAGAGTATGTCTATGCGCTCGAGGTCCATGCCGAAGATTTTGAACGAGGGCACAAAGCCGAGGCCTACCAAACCGAGAATTACGACAAGCGTGAACCCCGCAATGCGTATATTTGCCTTTTTGTTCTTCATTGTGTGATACTACTTTGTAACGAGGTAGTAGATGTATGCTGCATAGCATAGTAGGAATACTACGCCCTCGAAACGTGTCATCTTATCGCGGCCGATAACGAGTGCCGAGATCATCACAAGGGTTGCTGCAGCAAGTGTAACATAGATGTCAATCATCGTTACATCGCCCATTGAGAGTGGTGTGATGGCACCGCAGAGACCGAGGATAAGCAGGATGTTTGCGATGTTCGAGCCGAGAACGTTACCCAGTGCCAACGATGCGCGACCCTTGAATATCGCCACGAGGCTCGATGCCAACTCGGGGAGCGATGTGCCGCCTGCTACGAGTGTGATGGCGATTGTTGACTTAGGTACACCCCACGCAAGGGCGATTGCCGAGGCACTATCTACGAAGAGGTCGCCACCCCAGATAAGACCACCAAGACCCAACAAAATCCACACGGGGATGCGCCATACGGGCATAGGCTTTGCGCTCTGCTCAGGCTCGGCGGGTGTGGGGTTCTTAAGGAGCGTCTTCTTCTCGGCGCGTATCATCAACACAATCATCACAATGTAGCCCACAAGCAGAATTATACCCTCGATGCGCGAAATATCCTCATTTATAAGCGTTGCCACGAGGAGTGCCAAAGATGCTACTATGCAGATGGGGATGTCGCGGCGGATATTGACCTTTGTGAAGATGATGGGCGAGAATATCGCACACACACCAAGGATTGCCAAGATGTTGAATATGTTAGAACCCACGACATTACCGATAGCCATTGCGCTCTCGCTATTGGGAGGGAGTGCCGAGATGAAGCTTACCGTAAGTTCGGGCATCGAAGTACCCACAGCCACGATTGTTAGACCCACGATAAACTCGGGCACATGAAAGCGTGCTGCCAATGCCACAGAACCGTCGGTGAGCAACATCGCACCGACAATGATTAGAGCCAAAGCTCCTATAAGAATCAAATACTCCATATTTGCGTTAATAAATAATTGGCAAAGGTATAAAAAAAATCGAAATAGATACCTATGTAAATGAAAAAGTGTGGGCAGATTTTACTCCACCCACACTAGATTGTCAATTAAATGCTTAAGTGCTACTATCGCATCGTTGTACGAAGAGGCTTTGCTGCGGGCACTGTGCTCTGCACCTTGAGCTGCTTGGCTGAACTCTGTGCACCGAATATTTTCTCGATAAGCTCCTCTAATGGGCGCTTTGTCGAAGCACTGTAATTGTACATGAATGGCTCTGACATCCACATCTCTGTAAAGTTGCCGCGGTAGTCCATAGCTACGGCGCACATAACGTAGAGTGTGTCGTTCTGGCCAGTGAGGATCTGAGTGGGTGCGCAAGGATATGTGATGAGGTCCTCGAATACTTCCTGCTCGCCATATACTGCAATCTCCTGTGCCTCGTAGATGCAGTAGAAGAGGTCCTGAGTAGGCTTCTCGGTGATGATCTCTGACCATATAGCGTACCAACCCATAGTCTCGAACATGCCGTAGCTGTAGAAGTAGTCGGGGTCGTATGCCTCGAGCTCCATAAGACTGTATGGTCCGTTGAAGTCTACGCGCACAACGCTATTCTCGCACTCGCTCTCAGCGTCGGTTTTGAAGTCGAAGCGGAAGAGTTCTGTTGTTACAACGTTGCCGTAGTAACCGTAAGCGAGGATAGAGTACTCTGTTTCAGGCATGAACGAGTTGATGTGGCTGAAGATCTCGCCCTGGTAGCTCTCCATGTTGAATGACTTGTTGCACCATGCGATAATATCCTCGTCGCTCTTGTCGGGCACCTCGTTCTTTGGTACGATAGCCACGGTGTATGGGTCGTTGGTCGAAGGTGTGATGATGATATCTGCCACGCGCACATACTTATTCTCAACTCTGATGTCGAGCTTCATTGTCGAAGCACTCACCTCATCGGTTGTGAAGTTGAAGATCTGAGGTGTTGATGCCACCTGTGGTAGTCCGTCAATCATCTCTACGGCGTAGATTACCATAGCGTAGTTTGTGTTGCCCTTCAAGAGCTCGCTATACTCCTCATAGCCCTGCAAGCACATGAACTCAAAGAGTGTATCTACTGAGTAGCCCGATACAAGAAGCTGTGCTATCATGTCGAGCCATACGTTTGTGACGGTCTTAGTGTAGAAGTCGTCTGCGGGTGTGTCGCGATACATATAGTCGCCCTCCTCGTACACTGTGAGGTAGTACTTACCCTCCCAGTCCACGGGGGTGATTTTGTATGAAGCATTGGGGCCGTCAACAGCGATGTCTACGTCGAATGTGACATCGTTAAGTTCCTTACCTTCAAGTGTTACCATCTTGTAAGATATGGGCGAAGCCATCCAGTAGTCGTTGTTTGCCTCGTTGAACTCGATGGCGTAGACGTAGAGCACATACTCCTTGCCGGGCATCATGCCTGTCCACTCGATAGACTGCTCGCCCTCGTATGCGATGTAGTTTGCCAAGAAGAACTCGTAGAGGTAGGGCACGTCATACTGCTCGGCAAAGGCCATGTAGTAGTTATAGTCGTCCTGGAAGAGCTCCTCGGCTGTTGTAATCTGTGCCGAGAGGAAGTAGTCAACCTCAGCCATGTAGGCGATGTAGGCGTAGTCGTCGTTCGAGGGCTTGATAAGGGTGCTGCACGATGTTGAGGTGCTCGTTGTCACCTCCAACTCAAAGGTTATGGCGTCGAACTGTGCCTGCTTAACGGTGATGTACGAAGCTGTTGCATTGGGGTACATCACGCGAATCTTTGTCTCGCGAGCACTTGCCTCGCCGTTGCGCTCAACGTCGAATGTTAGAGTGCCGAAGTTGGCCTTGATGTTTGAAATCCAATCTGCAGATGTCTCAGCAACGATGTCGATACCCTCGATGCCGTTGTTGATGGTGTAGTTGAGTGTCACCTCACTTGCCTCGTAGGTAAGCTCCACCTCCGCTTTCTCAAATGTCACGGATGTAGTAGTGTCCACATTGTCTGTTGTGTGGTTGTTCTCTGTACACGAGGTAAACGCAATGGCGCTTACTGTAGTGGCGAGAATGGCCAAAAGTCTAAAAATTCTCATAGTCACGATTATGGTTCTTAGTTTTAAGTTATTTTCTTCAAGCAAAGATATTGCATTTATTCTCACTATGCAACACAATGTCAATATATTTTTTCCATTTTTTTATAGTGAGAGACCTTTTCTTTTGCAAAAAAATATTATATTTGCCACCTGAAGAGGTGTTTTTTTATTAAAAAACTTAAATAAATGGACACCTCGAGAGGCAAATTTGGTGTACTGAAAAAAGAGAGAAAAACGATAAATACAAGCAAAACAAATTTAAACTAACTAATTCTATGAGAACACTTAAGAATTTCTTGATGATGGGTCTTATGCCTATCATGGCTCTTGCTCTCGTTGTTGGTTGTACTGAACCTGGTGCTGGTACAGACGATCCTCACAAGCCATCTATCACAAAGGATTCAGAAATCAAGTTGGGTAAGACTTCTATTTCTGCAAGCCTTGCGGGTGGTACTTACCTCATTGAGTACACTATCGAGAACCCTCACCAGGGCGAGAAGATCTCTGCTGAGGCTGCTGAGTCTTGGGTTAAGGACTTCAACTATGGTATCACAGGTGCTCTTAGCTTCACTGTAGAGCCTAACAACACTGATGCAGAGCGTGAGTGCTTGGTAACTGTTAAGTACCGCTACGCTGAGGATGCTGTCTTCACTGTAAAGCAGAGTGCTGCAGTTAAGGCTGGTTTTACTCTCGAGAACGTTACAGCTACCTACTTTGACTACACTGTAGACGTTATTCCTGAGAACAAGACTTTGCCTTATATCGTGATGTCTGCAACTCCCGAGTATATCGTTGCTTCAGGCTTCGAGACTGGCGAGGACTACTACGAGGATGACGTTGCATACTTCGGTTGGTTGGGTCAGTTCTACGGTATGTCAGCTACTCAGATTATGCAGGAGCGTGCTAAGGTTGGTGACCAGCGCGGTATCACCGTATCTAACGGTACTGCTGGTGTGCCTTACAGATTCTACTGCTACTACTTCGACTATGAGTCAGGTGCATTGCTTTCTGACGTTCAGATCTTCGTTGTTGAGACTCCACGTCCCGAGAAGATCGATTTGGAGTTCACTATGGAGACTGAGGTCGTTGACGGTTGCTTGGTTAAGGCAAACGTTGTTCCCGTTGGTGACTTCGAGGGTAACTACTACTTCGATGTATTGAACGAGGAGCTTATCAACTCATACTTGGAGGATGAGCTTATGGGTTCATTCCTCACAACTCCCGGACGCGTTGTTGAGTACTGGTGGTCAAATGCTGTACAGAGCATGATGCAGGATATGTCTGCTGACCAGATCATCGCTAACTACACTTGCCAGGGTACTAACCCTGATGGCTCACCCAAGAGCTACTTCGAGTTCGAGCTTTTGGCTAACTCTACATACTACCTCTTCGCTTACGCAATGGAGGAGAACGCATTCTGCTGCTCAGAGCCTCAGCTCGTTAAGATCACTACTGGTGATGTAGAGATGTCTAACAACGTGATTACTCCTTCTGTAAGCGAGCTTACATCACGTACTGCAAAGTTCACTTTCACTACTACTAACGACGACTACTATGTAGCAGGTTGGGAGAAGGCATCTGATTGGGCTACTTACGGTAACAACGATGCAGAGCGTCAGCAGTACCTCCTCGCTAATACTTCTTATGAGCTTCTCCACGGTAACGCTACAACAACTGTTATCGACCTCGAGATGGAGACTGAGTATGTTCTCTACGCATTCGGTTCACGCGGTGGTGTAGCAACTACTTCACAGATCTTCACTCAGACATTCAAGACTAAGGGTATGAATGGTGATGTATCTATCGAGCTTGTTAACAACGGCTACTACGATTCTGCAGATTTCGCTGATATGGCTGGTTATGAGTACTTGTCTAACTATGCAGGTAAGGCTATCTTCCCAATCGAGGTGGCATTCAGCGATGACAACCACGGTGCATACTTCTTCGATACATACAACTGGACAGGCCGCAACCAGAGCGAGTACTACAACGACCAGCAGTATATCGACGGTCTTGTATGGTCAATCAACGAGTATGGTTCAGCTACAACAACTCACACATACACATTCCTTGATTTTGGTGGTAAGTACGAGTTCGTAGCTATCGTATTCGATGCTGATGGTCAGATGTCTAAGCTCTTCAAGCAGTGGATCGAGCCTACATACGATGGTTGTGGTGATGCTCAGAACTACGTTAACTGGTGGGATGCTTACCAGGAGAGCCAGAACCAGGGCCCAGAGCTCCAGAGCATCGTTTACAACGAGGTTGCTGCAGATAAGTTCTTCAGCAAGAAGAGCGAGAAGGCTCCACGCGTATCTGAGTTGACATTCTCAAATGAGCGTGAGGTAATGGCTAATGATGAGATTCTCATTCGCCGATAATCTTAGACCTTTAGGTTAGGGCTTCCTAACCCCCATATATGGGGCTGTGCAAATTGCTTGCACAGCCCTTTTCTTTGTAATTAGGGAACTTAAGGAGTTTAGTGAACTTAGGGATATGTCTCGTTAATTTCCCTAAATTCTCTAATTTCCCTATTGGGGTCTTTGAAAAAAAATACTACCTTTGTAGAAACATAACACACTCTGTCATTCTGAACTTTAGTGAAGAATCTCCTCAAAGCCGACTAATGACAACGAAGCACAATACACCCTCGTCGAGGAGATCCTTCGTTACACTCAGGATGACAGTCGTAAAACCAAGACCCTATGGCAGACAACTATCTCGAAAAGCGTATGGAGGACTATCGCAACCAGCAGCCCGCGAAGAGACGCGTGGCATCGCTCCAGCGACTACTAAAGGCTAATCGCAGCTACCGCGGCTACGATGCAAAGTTCGTGGTGCGCTCCGACCAGCTGCGCCGCATAATTGAGGTGGCTACGTTATGCCCCTCGGCACGCAACCAGCAGGTGTTGCGCTTCCGCCCTGTGCTTAGCGACGAGGCGGCGAAGGTGCAGAAGCATATCCGTCTCGGTGGTGCATTGCCTGAGCTACACCTCCCCTTCGAGGGCACCGAGCCTAACGCCTTCGTTGTGATATGCTCGACGGTTGAGGATAGCCACTATGTGAGCGTAGACCTCGGCATCGTGGCGCAGTCGATGTTGCTGCAGGCTACGGAGATGGGCTTGGGTGGTATCTGCATAGGCGCTTTCGACCATGCCGAGATTAAGGAGGCGTTGGCCCTACCATACGAACCCTTGCTCGTTATCGCTATTGGTCGTCCTGCCGAGCGCATAGAGTTGGTTGAGGTTAACGAGGTCGATAACCTTACCTACTACCGCAAGGATGGTGTGCACTATGTCCCCAAAATCAGAGTTGATGACCTAATTTTGAAGTAAGCTATGAGAAGAGTGCTAACTGCTATATTTGTGCTGGTTGCCGCTGCAGCCATGGCACAAGATCCCTACTGGGAGAATCCCGAGATGTTCGCAGAGAATAGGCTCCCCGCACGTGCTACGCTCATGCCATACCCCTCGGCCGATGAGGCTTTTGCGCGTGGCGAGTCCTCGCTCGTGAAGGATATAAGTGGCGTGTGGCGCTTCCACTGGACAGCAGCACCCGCCGAGCGCCCCGAGGGCTTCTGGGCTGTGGACTACGACGACGAGGCGTGGGGCACTATGCCCGTGCCAGGCAACTGGGAACTTAACGGCTACGGCTATCCCATCTACACCAATATCGTCTATCCCTTCCCCAAGAATCCGCCATACATCCCCCACGATGATAACCCCACGGGATGCTATCGCCACGAGTTCGACATCCCTGCCGAGTGGGAGGGTCGTCGCATAATCCTCCACTTCGAGTCGGGTTTGGCGGCTATGCACATATGGGTAAATGGCGCAAAGGTGGGCTATAGCGAGGGAACTAAGACGGCCGTGGAGTTTGACATCACACCCCATGTGAATCAGGGTAGTAACCTCCTCGCTATCGAGGGCTACCGCTGGTGCGATGGCTCCTACCTCGAGGATCAGGACTTCTGGCGCTTGTCGGGCTTCGACCGTGGCGTGAAGGTCTATGCTGCGGGTAAGACACGCATTGCCGATATGTTCGTTGTTGCCGACCTCGACGAAACATATACCAACGGTCTATATAACGCTACCGTAAGCGTGCAGAACGCTGATAGCACACCATTTAAGGGTGCTGTTAAGGTGTCGTTGGTCAAGGGTCGCTACAACTACCAGACCGAGAAGTTTGTCTACGAGCGTGCCGTTGCTATCCTCTCAAAGAGTGTGAAGGTGGCACCCGGCACTACGCTCGATGTTGACCTCGCGCGCACGCTATACGATGTAGATGTATGGAGTCACGAGTGCCCTAAGCTCTACACTACCGTAGTGACGCTCACCGACAACAAGGGCAATGTCATCGAGAGCATGGCGTGCAACACGGGCTTCCGCAAGGTCGAGATTAAGGATGCGCAGCTCTTGCTCAATGGCAAACCGCTAATGATAAACGGCGTAAATATACACGAGCACAACCCTGCGACGGGTCATGTTGTCAACCGCGAGTTGATGCTCCAGGATATATACCTTATGAAGCAGCACAACATCAACGCTGTGCGCACAAGCCACTATCCACAACCTACCGAGTGGTACGACCTCTGCGACATCCACGGCATACTGCTTGTTGATGAGGCCAACATCGAGGCGCATGGCTGTGGCGTGGGTTACCAAAGCGACTACCCCGAGTTCCACCCCTCGCACCGCGCAGAGTGGAAGGCGGCACACCACGACCGCGTGCAGGCTATGGTGGAGCGCGACAAGAACCATCCATCGGTAATTCTATGGTCTATGGGTAACGAGAGCAGCGATGGCGAGGTCTATGGCGAGATGTATGAGTGGATACACCAGCGCGATAAGACACGCTTCGTGCAGCTTGAGCAGGGATATAGCGGCCCACATACCGACATCAGCTGCCCGATGTATCCCCCAATCAATGAGTTCCGTGCATGGGCAGAGCGCACCGATGCTCAGAAGCCATATATCATGTGTGAGTTCGCCCACGCCATGGGTAACTCTACGGGCAACCTCCGCGAGTTCTTCGACATAATGGAGGGACACCCCCACATGCAGGGTGGCTTCATCTGGGACTGGGTAGATCAGGGCATAGATGCTGCGAGCGATAGTGGCAAGCACTACTGGGCATATGGTGGCGACTTCGGTGCTACGATGTACCACCACGACGAGAACTTCTGCTGCAATGGCCTCGTGTCGCCCGACCGCACGCCACACCCCGGACTTATGGAGGTGAAG
>JAEIGA010013963.1_pt1 | contig 12211 bp, 12 predicted proteins | sample 9270691 | NCBI WGS metagenome assembly JAEIGA01 (sample SAMN17057246, study PRJNA624740) | gut metagenome | biome: biome; isolation source: fecal sample | host: Bos grunniens | place: China: Xizang | collected 2019
ATATAAACCATCAAGAATTAAATCATAATTGTTTTATATATAATCATATAAAATATAAAACTAAATTAAATGGATCATATATCTTTATTAATTTATGTGCATGTTTAAAGTGTATTGAGATTATGGGATTAGATTTAAATATTGATTTAGATAATTTAAAAAATGTCGAAGGAAGAATGGAATTGTTTGAACATAAAGATAGAATCATTGTTATTGATTATGCTCATACACCAGTATCTTTAAAAGAAACATTAATTTATTTAAATAAGTTTAAGAAGAATCGATTAATTTGTGTTTTTGGATGTGGTGGGAATCGAGATCGAAGTAAACGTCCATTAATGGCATCGATTGCTAGTGAAAACTCAGATATTGTTTATGTTACTGAAGATAATAATCGTTATGAAAATTTTTATAATATTGTAGAGGATATGGATTTAAAGAGATTTCATAATGTAAATGTCGTCGAAAAAAGAAAAAATGCGATTTTAATTGCATTAACACATTCACAAAAGCATGATATAATATGTATTGCAGGAAAGGGAAATGAAAATTATATTATTGAAAATGGCATACAAATTCCTTATAATGATAAGTCGTTTGTATTGTCAAACTGAAAGAGGTTTATTATGGAAATTTTAATTTGGGCATTAGTTTTAGGTTTAGTAATTACTTTAGGAATCTATCCAGTAGCGATTCCTTTCTTACATAAGATTAAATTCGGACAAAGTATTCGTGAAGAAGGACCTGAAAGCCACAAAAAGAAAACAGGTACACCTACAATGGGTGGTATTGTCTTTGTATTAGTACCTTTATTAGTATTATTAATTATTGGTGCAAGTGCTTATTTAGATACAAAGATTCAAATTTTAATTGTTGCATATGTAGGTTATTCTTTTATCGGATTATTAGATGATTTCTTAATCGTTGTGAAAAAGAATAATGATGGTTTATCTGCAAAGATGAAATTTTTAATGCAAACAGTATTAGCAGTTGTTATTTTTATGATGTATAGAAATGTAGCTTCTACTGAAGTTTGGATTCCATTATTAAATGTTAGTTTAGATTTAGGAATCTTCTATTTTGGATTAATTTTAGTAATGTTTACTGCAGAAAGTAATGCTGTTAACTTAACTGATGGATTAGATGGATTAAGTAGTGGATGTATGATTATTGCATTAGCTCCATTTATCTTATTTGCAATTATTCAAGGTGAAATGTATGTTGCGGCATTCTTAATGGCTGTTTTAGGAAGCTTATTAGGGTTCTTAAAGAACAATTTCTTCCCAGCTAAGATCTTTATGGGTGATACTGGAAGTTTAGCTCTAGGAGGTTTATTAGCTGCAGCAGCTATGGTTTTAAAACAAGAAATTTTATTAATTATCATTGGTGGTATCTTCGTAATGGAAACATTAAGTGTAATCATTCAAGTAACATCATTTAAATTAACTGGAAAAAGAGTGTTCAAAATGGCTCCTTTACATCACCATTTTGAATTATGTGGAATGAATGAGAAACATGTTGTATTTATGTTCTGGTTCATTGAATGTGGATTTGCGTTATTAGGTTATTTCTTAGGGGTAATGTAAGATGAAAGTATTAGTCATTGGAAGTGCAAAAAGTGGTAATGCGGCAGCTAAGTTATTAAATAAACAAGGTTATGAAGTTATTATTACTGATCAAAATGAAATTAAAGAAAAAGAAGAATTAGAAGCTTTAGGTATTCAAGTTGTTGATAAAGGACATCCAGAATGGCTTAAAAATACAGATTATGCATTTGTAGTAAAAAATCCTGGTATTAAATATACAGTAGAGTTTATTGATTATTTTGTAAGAAATAACATTAAAATTTATACTGAAATTGAAATTGCATATAATTATTCTAAGAATTTTAAATATGGTGCAATTACAGGTACAAATGGAAAAACAACGATTACAAGTATGCTTTATGAATGTTTAAAAATGAACAATAAAGCAATTGTTGCAGGAAATATTGGAACTCCATTAAGTGTATGGGCATATGAATTAGAAGATCAAGAAAAAGATGTTGCTTTAGAGTTAAGTAATTTCCAATTGTTAGGTGTTGAAAAATTCAGACCAACAGTAAGTGTTGTATGTAATTTAGCGCCTGATCATTTAGATTATATGCCAACTGTAGAATCATATTATGAATCTAAGATGAATATCGCAATGAATCAAAAAGATGATGATTGGTTCTTAAGAAATGTTGATGATGAATTAGTGATGCATTATGCGAAAGATGTGAAATGTGAAGTCATTGATTTTTCTTTAAAAAGAACAGATGTTGATGTTTATTTAAAAGATGGTGAAGTATTCTTTAGAGATGAACATTTATTCTATGTGAAAGATTTAAAAGTAGTAGGTTTACATAATGTTAGTAATGCAATGATTGCATGTGTTATGGCAATGAAATTAGGTGTTTCAAGAGAAGATGTAGAAAAGGCAATTACTTCATTTAAAGGAATTGAACATCGTATTGAATACATTGGAGAAAAAGATGGAATTAAATTCTACAATGATTCAAAAGCAACAAATACTCAAGCTGCTTGTATTGGATTATCCTCTTTTGAGAAAAATATCATTCTATTAGCAGGTGGAAAAGATAAAGGAATTAGCTTTGAAGAAATGCATGAGTATGATGAAAGAGTAAAACATTGTTTTACTTTTGGACAAACAAAAGAAAAAATTGCAAGCGAATTTACTCGTTCTACTCAATGTGAAACTATGATTGATGCATTACATGAGGCAATGAAAATTGCAACTAGTGGAGATGTAATTTTATTATCACCAGCATGTAGTAGTTATGATCAATTCAAGAGTTATGAACAAAGAGGAGATATATTTAGAGAAGAATGTTTGCACATCATCCAATAAATGTATAAAAAAGGAAACAAGAGTTGTGTAAAAAAATCTTTTCTAGTATAATATGGTAGAAGTAGATTAGGAGAATAAATATGTATAAAAGAGTTTTATTGAAATTAAGTGGTGAAGCTCTATCTTCTAAAGAAAAAGGACTAGCTTTTGATCCTGAAGTATTAAATAAATTAGCTTTAGAATTAAAAGAAGTTTGTGAATTAGGAGTAGAACTAGCAATTGTTGTTGGTGGAGGAAATTTCATTCGTGGTAAATCTTGTCAACAATTAGGTATGGATCGTGCTCAAGCAGATAACATGGGTATGTTAGCCACAGTAATTAATGCATTAGCAGTACAAGGTGCTTTAGAACAAGTTGGTGTTCCTACAAGAGTTCAAACAGCTATTGAAATGCACAAAGTTGCTGAACCATATATTTTAAGAAGATGTTTACGTCATTTAGAAAAAGGACGTGTTGTAATCTTTGGAGCAGGAACAGGAAATCCTTATTTCTCAACTGATACAACAGCAGCATTAAGAGCAAGTGAAATTAAAGCAGACGTTATCTTAATGGCTAAAAATGGTGTTGATGGTGTTTATAGTGCGGATCCAAAATTAGATCCAAATGCAGTTAAATTTGAATCATTAACATACTTAGATTTAATTAACAAAAACTTACATGTAATGGATATTACAGCAACTTCAATGTGTATGGATAATAACGTTGATTTAGTAGTATTCAACATGAATACAGAAGGAAATATTTTAAAAGCGGTGAAAGGAGAAGTTGATGGAACTACCATCAGCAAATAAGAATATGCAAAAAACTTTAGATCAAGCAAAAGAAAAAATGAATAAAGCATTAGATGCTTTAAGCCACAATTTAGGACAAATTCGTACAGGACGTGCTAATCCTAAAATGTTAGACGGAATTGAAGTTGAATACTATGGATGTCCAACTCCTATGAATCAATTAGGTTCAATCAGTGTAGTTGAAGGTACTCAATTAGTAATCAAACCATATGACCGTTCAATCTTAAAAGGAATTGAAAAAGCAATTCAAGCAGCTAACATTGGTATTACTCCTCAAAACGATGGAGAAGTTGTTCGTTTAAACGTACCAAAATTAACTGGAGATACTCGTAAAGAATTAGCTAAACAAGCTAGCAAAACTGGAGAAGAAGCAAAAGTTGCTATCCGTAACATTCGTCGTGATGCAAATGATGCAATCAAGAAAAACAAAGAATTAACTGAAGACGAAGTTAAAAAAGGAAACGAAAAAGTTCAAAAATTAACTGATGAATTCATCAAAAAAATTGATGATGCAGTTAAAGCAAAATCAGAAGAAATTATGTCAATCTAGTAAATACCCACATATGTGGGTTTTGCTTTAGGAGGGGTTAATATGAATTATCCAAAACATATTGCTATTATCATGGATGGAAATGGACGTTGGGCTAAAGCTCAAGGTAAACCAAGAACGGCAGGACATTTAGCTGGAAGTGAAAACATTCGTAAAATTGCATTATATGCAAATAAAAAAGGTGTTGAAAGTCTAACATTATATGCTTTTTCAACTGAAAACTGGGCTAGACCAGAAGAAGAAAAAAGTTATTTATTTAAATTACCAGCATTATTTTTCCAAAAATATATTAATGAATTAAAAAGAGAAAACATTCGTGTTACATATATTGGAGAAATTGAAAAATTCCCTGAAAGTACTTATAAAGTAATCTGTGATGCAGTTGAACAAACAAAAATGAATACAGGTTTAAATCTATGTTTAGCGGTAAACTATGGTGGTCGTAGAGAAATTGTATGTGCTACAAACAAAATTATTGAAGACGTTAAAAATGGTGTACTAGAAAACATTGATGAAGCTACATTTGGAAAATATTTAATGAGTGAAAACAGTGATGTTGACTTATTAATTAGAACAAGTGGAGAAGTAAGAGTAAGTAATTATATGTTATGGCAAATTGCTTATGCGGAAATGATCTTTGTAGAATGTGCTTGGCCTGAATTTGATGAATCTGAATTTGATTCTTGTGTTGAAAAGTTCAATTTAAGAAATCGTCGATTTGGAGGTTTAAAATGAAACAACGTATATTAACTGCTATTGCTATTCTAGCGGTTGTTATTCCATGCTTAATTTTAGGTGGAGTGTTTCTAGAAGCATTAGTATTATTTATTATTTCAGGTGGTACAATCGAATATTTGAGATTAACAAAATTAGAAAATACAAAGATTTTATTAATTGGATTAATTCTATTAGAAGTCATTGGTTTATATTTACCACATGATTTAATTCTTCCATATTTAGGGATTATATTCTTAGTATTATTCTCATTACCTGTATTTAAAGAGGAGTTTACTCCACAAGTAGCATTTTTATGTGGTGCTTTCGCAATCTTTATTGTGATTGTTGGAAATGCATTCCAAGAAATTTATGCGCAATCAGCATTAAATATTCCATTAATTTTATTAGCTACTTATGGATGTGATACATTTGCTTACTTTACAGGAAGATTATTTGGAAAACATAAATTAAATGAACGTATTTCACCTAAGAAAACGATTGAAGGAAGTATTGGTGGATGGGTATTTGGATGTCTATTATCAATTGGATATTGGAAATTCTTTATGCCTGCAGATATGTTTATGTTAGCGTTATTAGCTGGAATCTTCTTACCAATTTTTGGTCAAGTTGGAGATTTAGCTTTTAGTGCAATCAAAAGAAGTTATGGAATTAAAGACTATAGTAATTTATTACCAGGACATGGTGGTATTTTCGATAGAGTCGATTCATTATTATTTAACTTAGTTTGTTTCTACTTTATTATGATGTGGGTATTACTATGAAAAAGATTATTTTATTAGGTGCTAGTGGATCAATTGGAACTCAAACAATTGATGTCATTTATAATCATCAAGATGAATATGAATTAGTTGCATTCAGTGTTGGAAGAAGAATTGAAGAAGCTAGAAAAATTTTAAATTTATTTGATGTGAAACATGTATGTGTTTCATCAAGTGATGATGCATGTGCATTATCAAAAGAATATCCAAATGTTCATTTCACAAGTGGTGATGATGGATTATTAGAACTAGTATCTTTAGAAGAAGGTAACTGGGTCGTTAATGCATTAGTAGGTTCTGTTGGATTAAGACCAACATTAGTAGCCATTGAACATGGGAAAAATATTGCTTTAGCGAATAAAGAAACTTTAGTTGTAGGTGGAAAATTTGTTAAGCAAGCTCTAAAGAAACATCATGTGGAATTAACACCTATTGATAGTGAACACTCTGCAATTTTCCAATGTCTTCAAGGGATTAATCGTGAAGATATTGATAAATTAATTATTACGGCAAGTGGTGGAAGTTTTAGAGATAAAACAAGAGAAGAATTACATGGTGTAAGTGTTAAACAAGCTTTAAGTCATCCAAATTGGAGTATGGGCGCTAAAATTACGATTGATAGTGCTACTTTAATGAATAAAGGATTTGAAGTGATTGAAGCACATTATTTATTTGATATCGATTATGAAGATATTGAAGTATTATTACATAAAGAAAGTATTATTCATTCAATGATTCAAACAAAAGATACAGCTTTATTAGCTCAATTAGGTACTGCAGATATGCGTTTACCAATTCAATATGCATTAAGTTATCCAAAACGCTATGATTTAGTGAATGGAGAAAAATGCAATTTAGCGAAAATTGGTACATTACATTTTGCTGAACCTGATACTGTTCGTTTCCCTTTATTAAAAACTGCATATGAATGTGGTAAAAAAGAAGGGAATGCTTGTGCTATTTTAAATGCGGCAAATGAAATTGCAGTTGGAGCATTTTTAAATGAACAAATTGAATTCTTAGATATTGAACGTTTAATCTTTAAAGCATTAGAAAATATTGAATATATTGAAGATGCTACTCTAGAAGATGTGTTTGAAACAGATCGTAAAACTAGAGAATATGTCACAAATTTAGTGAAAGGTGGAAATTAATGCAATCAATAGGGAATATTTTGATCTTTGTCGTGATATTATCAATTATTGTTGTAGTACACGAATTAGGTCATTTAATTGCCGCAAAAAAGTTTAATGTATATTGTCATGAATTCTCAATTGGGATGGGGCCTGCATTATTCAAACATAAAAAAGAAAATGCTGAAACAACACTAGCTATTCGTGCATTTCCATTAGGTGGATTTGTAGCGATGGCAGGTGAAGAAGGTAATGATTATGATGTACCTTATGAAAGAACAATCAATGGTATTAAACCTTGGCAACAAATTGTTGTAATGGCTGCTGGGGCTTTCATGAATCTTGTTTTAGCGCTAATTGTATTTATTGGTATAGTTATGTATCAAGGGCAAGTTTCTGTGCCTAGTGATCCAATTATTGGTGAAGTATTAGCTAATTCACCAGCTGCAACAGTTGGTATTCAAGCAAATGATGAAATTATGAAAATGACTCTTCCTGATGGTACAGAAGTTGTTCCTGAATCATTTGATGATTTAGTTGAAGGAATGTCAAAATATGATGGTGGACAAGTCATTTATACAATTAACCGTGATGGAGAAAAAATTGATTTTAAACTTGAACCAAAATATGATGAAGAAACTGGAAGATATCTTGCAGGATTTAGTGCCTTAGCAAAAGTTAAAGAAATCAAATGGTATGAAGCGTTCTATTATGGACCTAAAATGATGGTTGAAATGACAGGACAAATCATTGTATCATTTGCAACTTTATTAACTGGTCAAGGATTAGATCAAGTAAGTGGACCAGTTGGTATTTATCAACAAACTAGTGAAGTAGTTTCAATGGGATTATCATCATTAATTTTATGGTTAGGTTTATTATCATTAAACATTGGTATATTTAATCTATTCCCATTACCTATTTTAGATGGTGGTCGTATCGTTATTGTCATTATTGAAAAATTAGCAGGTAAGAAAATGTCTGAAAAAGTACAAAACATCATTATGATGATTGGTTTGGTTTTAATTTTAGGAATCTTCTTATTTGCGACAGTTAATGATATTGGAAGATTATTAGGATTTTAGGACTTAACAGTCCTTTTTTCTTTTTATAGTGTATAATAAAAGTGGTGATATTATGTACGTTGCAAGTAGAAAACAAATGCAAAAAATTGATGAGATTTTATTAAAATCATATACAATTGAAGAATTGGTTGATAAAGCTAGTGATTGTTTATTAGAAGAAGTGAAGAATTATGATTCTTATTTAATTGTATGTGGGCCTGGTAATAATGGGGCTGATGGTTATTCGTTAGCTATAAAATTAAAAGCATTAGGTAAAGTAGTTACGGTAGTCGCATCAAGCACAAATAATATGAGTCAAGCATGTAGATATTATTATGAGAAATGTAGACAAAAAAGAGATCTTGATGAAGTATGTTTATTTGATTATGATGTCGTAATTGATGGATTGTTTGGATTTGGATTGCATTCTAATCCTGAAGGTATCTATGGTACTTTAATTGAATGGATGAATAAACATCATAATATTATTTCTATTGATGTACCTAGTGGATTAAATTGTGATACAGGTGAAGTATATTCTAATTGTATTCATGCAAATAAAACAATTAGTTTTTTTGCTCATAAATTAGGTTTTAATTCTATTGAAGCTAGAAAAGTAATAGGAAAAGTTATAATTAAACAATTAGATGTTATTGATATTTCAAATGAAATAGAATTACCTACTTATTATGATTCTATTCAAATCAAACAAAGAAGACATGATGGTCATAAATATCATTATGGAAAGAGTTTTTTAATATGTGGTTCAAAGTCTTATCATGGTGCAGCTTTACTATCAACAAAAGCAAGCGTATATACAGGATGTGGACTTACATGTTTATATTCTATAAAAGATATATTAAATGAAGCTAGTATTTATGTGCCTGAAGCTATTCATACAACTAATATAGATGATATAAATAATTATTCATCTATATTAATAGGATGTGGTTTAGAACATAATGAAGAATTATTAGTGAAAGTATTAAAAGAAACGAATCAACCTTTAGTCATTGATGCATCTAGTTTAAATGATCTATCAAAACATTTAGATTTATTAAATCAAGATCGTCCTATTATCTTAACTCCTCATTTAGGTGAATTTAAACGTTTATGTCCTGATATGGATGATCCTACAATGAGTGCAATTGAATTTGCGAAGAAATATAATGTTACTTTAGTATTAAAAGGACCTAATACATTAATTACAAATGGAAAAATTAGTGTTCGCAATACAACTGGTAATGGTGGTATGGCAATTGGTGGATGTGGTGATGTATTAGCTGGGATGATTGTAAGTTTATTAGCTCAGGGATATGATGCTTTAGATGCATGTAAGATTGCAGTTTATTTACATGGGTTAATAGGTGATGAAATTTATAAAAATGAATATAGTGTAATTCCATCTAAGATCATTGATTTGATTCCTAAGTATATGAAAAAAATGAGTTCTGTATAGAACTCATTTTCGCAACCTTGTTAATTATATCACAAATAATTGAAAAAATAAAGACTCTATATTTTTTATTATAGGAATAAAATATAATCAAGGTATGGGGATAGTTATGAAAGAATATTTTTTATAATTTTCGCAATTTTTTCATAATACATATACTCCTTTGAAGGATTCTAACGGATCCTTCTTTAATTTGAGATAAAGTATGGAAACATCTTGAAACGATATAATAGAGGTTTTATGAAGGTAACAAAAACGAATGCAATGCGTCAATGTGATACGCATAAAATTAATTATCAAATCTATACTTATGATACAAGTGATGGTCATATTGATGGAATAAGTGTTGCGAATAAATGTAATCAAGATCCATTAATGGTTTATAAAACATTAGTAACGATAGGACAATCAAAGAAAATCTATGTATTTGTCATAGGTGTATTAGAAGAATTAGATTTAAAGAAATGTGCTAAAGCAGTTAAAGAAAAAAGTATTGAAATGATTGCAGTTAAAGATTTATTAAATTTAACTGGTTATGTAAGAGGAGGTTGTTCTCCTATTGGTATGAAAAAGAATTATCCAGTATATGTAAGTGAAACATTTAATCATATTGAATCTATCATATTCAGTGGTGGTAAAATAGGTATGCAGATTCATTGTTCATGTACTGATTTTATAAAAATGACGAAAGCACAAATAGTAGATATAAAAAAGGATTAATATGAAAACACATGTAATTAGATTAACATATGGAAATGATTTAAAAGAATCAATTAAACAGTATTGTATTCAAAATAACATTCAAGCAGCTACTATATTAAGTAGTGTTGGATGTTTATATGAAGTTAATATTCGTTTAGCTGGTGGAAAAGATTATTATACGAATATAAAAGATTATGAAATTATTTCATTAAATGGTACTGTTTCTATCAATGGTATCCATTTACATATTTCTTTAAGTGATATTAAAGGTGATATGATTGGTGGACATTTAGAAAATGGATGTTTAGTAAATACAACATGTGAATGTATATTACTTGAATTAGAAGATGTAATCTTTGATCGTGAATTTGATGAAAATACAGGTTATAAAGAACTTGTAGTCAAATCAGTAGAGTTTTAATAAAAATATGTTATACTAATATTAATAACAGGAGGAAGTTAAAATGAAAATTGTAAATAAAGCTGAATTTGAAGCTCTTAAAAATAATGGAGTAGTATTAGTAGATTTCTATGCTGACTGGTGTGGACCATGTAAGATGTTAACTCCAGTACTTGAAGATTTATCTAAAGAATATGAAGGTAAAGCAACTATCGTTAAAGTTAATGTTGATCAAGAAGGTGACTTAGCTAGTCAATTTGGAGTTATGTCTATTCCTAACTTATTCTTATTAAAAGATGGAGAAATCGTTAAGAATGTAGTTGGATATCAACCAAAAGCAGCATTAAAAAAATTAATTGAAGCAAATCTATAATTACTAAGTAGCGTAAGCTACTTTTTAATTTGTATAAAATAATAAGATTTGATATGATAATAAAGGTGATTTTATGTTAATAAGTACAAATGAAATAACTAAATTTCATAATGATAAATGTATTTTAGATAAAGTAAGTTTTTCTATTGAAGACTATGATAAGATTGCATTAATTGGTGTTAATGGTACAGGGAAGTCTACATTCTTAAAAATATTAGCTGATAAAGAAAATTATGAAGGTAAAATGATTAAGAAAAGTGGGCTTAGAATTGCATATTTAGCGCAGGATGACGATTTTGATGAAGATAAGTCAATTAGTCAAATTATCAAAGAACAAGCAACAGACGTCAAAGAATTTGAGATTAAAAGCATTCTAACTAAATTAAAAATAGATGATACTAGTTTAATTATTAAAACATTATCTGGTGGTCAAAGAAAAAGAGTTGCTCTTGCATTAACATTATGTAAACCATGTGATTTATTATTATTAGATGAACCTACCAATCATTTAGATAATGATATGATTGAATGGTTAGAAAAATATTTAATTAAATATAATAAAGCTTTAGTTATGGTAACTCATGATCGATATTTCTTAGAAAGAATCGTTGACAAAATAATTGAAATAGATAGAACTAAAATCTATGAATATCAAGCAAATTATTCAGAGTTTCTAGAATTAAAAGAAATGAGAGAGAGACAGACATTAGCTAATGAAAGAAAAAGACATTCATTCTTAAGAAAAGAACTAGAATGGATTAGAAGTAATGCCCAAGCTAGAAGTACAAAAAGTAAAGAAAGAATTGCGAGATTTGAAAAACTATCAAGTGTAGAAGATATCAAACAACAAGAAAGTGTGAGTATGATTCAATTATCTACAAGACTAGGTAAAAAAATCATGAATATTGAACATTTATCAATGGATATCGAAGATAAACATCTATTCTCTAGTTTTAATTATAATGTGAAAAGAAATGATCGTATTGGAATTATTGGAGATAATGGGTGTGGAAAAAGTACGCTATTAAATTTAATTACAGGTGAATTAAAACCAACAAGTGGCTCTATTGAAATAGGTGATACTGTAAAGATAGGATACTTTAAACAAGGTGTTGATGATTTAGATAATTCTAAAGTAGTTAGAGATGTTATTACTGAAGTAAGTAATGATTTAAAAACTAGTGAAGGTAATCTAAGCGCTAAAACTATGTTAGAAAGATTCTTATTTGATTCACACTTACAATATTCAAAAGTAGGATATTTAAGTGGTGGAGAAAAAAGAAGACTATATTTATTAAAAATCTTAATGTCTGCACCTAATGTATTATTATTAGATGAACCAACAAATGATTTA
>JAEIGA010013964.1_pt1 | contig 12210 bp, 8 predicted proteins | sample 9270691 | NCBI WGS metagenome assembly JAEIGA01 (sample SAMN17057246, study PRJNA624740) | gut metagenome | biome: biome; isolation source: fecal sample | host: Bos grunniens | place: China: Xizang | collected 2019
CATATGATCAAAGCGATGATATCACGGGTGTTGACATTGAGTTTAAACTAACGGATGTCAAATTCACCAAGAATGTCAAGTCTTTAGAAGAAATCGCCGAATTTATCCAAACTAGCAATTTAGCCAATAACATCAGTTATCCCGACGTTCAGATTGTATTCCATCTAAAAGAGAATGCCGACGGTAACATGAAAACATTATTGCTAAATGCGGTTGGCGAATATGTTTGTGCATGGAACGATAATGAGGACAATAACGAAAAAATTCACGATTTCTTTTTGTTGGACAAAGATGAGACAGAGCGACGCGTGACGGTCTTCGTTGATTTTGGAAGCTGCGATCCCGTGGCACTGATCAAATTAGCTACTCATTTATCGACAGAAATTGAAAAAAACGAAAATATTGAAAGGATTTCATTTGAATAAACATGATTACCGTTAACAATCTCAGCTTTCATTTCGGCGGTCAGGTCCTGTTCAAGGATGTTGACCTCAAATTCACCCCCGGCAACTGCTACGGCGTCATTGGCGCTAACGGTGCCGGCAAGTCCACCTTTTTGAAGCTTCTCTGTGGCGAGCTTGAGCCCTCCACGGGTGACGTTCACATTCCCGAGGACGAGCGGTTGTCGGTGCTCCGTCAGGACCACTACGCATTTGAAGAATACACAGTGCTCGATACCGTTATCATGGGCAACGCACGTTTGTATGAGATCATGAAGGAAAAGGATGCCCTGTACGAAAAGCCCGATTTTTCGGACGAGGATGGTGTACGCGCCTCCGAACTCGAAGCCGAATTTGCCGAGATGGACGGTTGGGAGGCCGAATCCGAGGCATCCAGACTAATCCAAGGCCTGGGACTTTCGGAGGACATTCTCTATCAGACCATGGACACGTTGACAGAAAATGAAAAGGTCAAGGTCCTCTTGGCGCAGGCACTATTCGGTCGCCCCGAGATCATTCTGCTCGACGAGCCTACCAACGGTCTGGATCTGGATGCCGTTATGTGGCTGGAAGACTTTCTCGCCGACTACGAGGGCACCGTTCTCGTTGTTTCTCACGACCGTCACTTCCTTAATGACGTTTGTACCAATATCGTTGACATTGACTACGGTGGCATCAAAATGTACGTTGGTAACTATGAGTTCTGGTACGAGTCCAGCCAGCTGGTTCAGCGCGTAATTAAGCAGCAGAACAAGCGCAACGAGGAAAAGATCCGCGAGCTGCAGGCCTTCATTTCCCGCTTCTCTGCCAACAAGTCCAAGGCACGTCAGGCAACCAGCCGACGCAATCTGCTCGAAAAGCTGTCTGTATTCGATATGCCCGCTTCCTCACGTCGTTATCCCTTCATCGGCTTCGACATGGATCGCGAACCCGGCAAGGATATTCTTATGGTTAAAAACCTCTCCGCCGAAGTCGATGGCGAGGTTCTGTTCTCAAATCTGTCCTTTATGCTGGCTAAAAACGACAAGGTCGCCTTTGTCGGTAACGACCGTTCCATTACCGCTCTGTTCCGTATCCTCATGGAGGAGCAAGAGCCCTCTGCCGGTGAATTCAAATGGGGTGTCAGCATCTCCACCTCCTACTTCCCTCGCGATAACACTCCTTATTTTGAAGGCTGCACCGATAGCATTATTGACTGGATGCGTCAGTATTCCTCCGACCAGACCGAGTCTTACTTGCGTAATTTCCTTGGTCGTATGCTGTTCTCAGGCGATAGCGTATTCAAGGAGGTTCAGGTGCTCTCGGGTGGTGAGAAAGTGCGTTGCATGTTCTCCCGCATGATGCTGTTTGGATCGAATGCCCTGGTGCTTGACCAACCGACCAACCATCTTGACCTAGAATCCATTACCGCTGTTAATAACGGTCTTTCTGACTTTAAGGGCAACATTCTGTTCTCCTCTCACGACTATGAGATCGTAAACACTGTCGCTAACCGCATCATCGAGATCACCCCCGACGGATGGCAGGATTTCCACGGCACGTACGAGGAGTTTGTCGAAGCACAGAAAAAGAAGGGTGTAACAAATATTTCGCTGTAAAGAAAAAAATAAAGAAAAGACCGCCATCGGCGGTCTTTTCTTTTTGGTGGAGATGAGGCGTAACTGGCTATTAACAAATAAGGGCAGATGGGCTAGCTATCACAGGGAAAAACTAATCATTGCTCGATAAATGCAGTACATACCTCATCACTTTTGTAATTCATAAGTTATTCTTTTTTCTTTTTTGTAAAACAAATGACAGTAAGTGTCCCGTTACTAAAAGTACGATAGAAGCAACGTTCAATGAAATAGTCGAGGCACACCCACCCTCATCTTTTGGTTCACTCGTACTAGGCTGCTGACTTTGACCGGGGTTCTCTTCCATGTCGTCCGGCGTTTGCTCGTTGCCGGGATTTTCGTCTTCGGGAGGGGTATTCTCCGAGCCGGGAATATCGGGCTTAACGGTTGCCTCGCCCGTGATATTGAGTGTAAACGAAAGCATCTGCTCGCACGAGGGTTGGAAGGTTGCATCGTGATAAGGCGAATAGTACTGGATCTCAACCTTTTGACCGTCCGAACTGAAGCGCATAACGCCCAGCATGCCCATCGCGTGGCTCTTAAAGTAAGACACGTCCAAGTCCTGCGCGTTGATCATAACCTGTGGCACGGTATGCCCCGCCGCATTCTTGGTCAGGCGGGTGAGCACGTGACCGTCCGTCGTTGCGTCGTGGCCGCAAAGCAGCAGTTTGACGTTGTCATTGTTGTAGATCAGTTCGTCCCAGATGGGCTGGGTCGTGCCGTTCGGCCATGCGTTGCCCGTCAGCGAGCCAATGTAGCCGCCGTGCTCGGCATCGCCCTTGGTATAGGGCATCCATTGGGTACAATACTTCGCTTCGTCGCCCGAGATGTAGGAGTGCGTCGTCAGAATGACGTTGTCGGCGGGATATTCGGCAAGGATCTTATTCGCCCACTCGATGACATGAACGCGGGGCAGATACTCCAGCTGCAAAATCATCCAGTCGATGCCATTGATCTCAAAACGATAGTATGCGTTTTCGGTCGTGCTGAGCTCGTACGGATCCTCAAAATAGTCTACGAAATAGCTGCATCCCTCGGTCTCATAGATATAATCCTGACCGAAATAGCGAGCGTAGTTTCGAGTATCGCGCAAAATGTATTCGGGATTATTCACGGGCGTACAGCTACCGGGGTAATCGTGATTGCCCGTCATGTTGCTCCAGGACACCTTGTCGGAAAACAGGTCGAAGCCTGCACGAGCAATCTCCCATTGATCGGGCGCATCCAACCAGGTGGTATCGCCCGCACCGATGACGTGAACGATGTTCTCTTCATCAACGTTGTCGGCAATCCACTGTGCCGCGGCCATCCACTCCTCGGTGAACGTGCCCGTCACCAGCTCTTGGATGTCGGGAATGAATACAAGGGAGAAATAATTCTCTCCAATAACGTCGGTAGGAATCTGATAATCCACCCAATTCTCTGCTCTTGAGCCGCGATACACAGCAGTGTTGTCGTGGTAAGAGGAATCGGTAACGGTATCCAGAATATAGTTACTGTCGCCCATGAGGAACCATGCGCCAAGCAAACCTTGCTCGTCGGCGATCAAACCACTGTCCTCGCGTCCTACCTTGGGTACGCGGCACTCCTCGATTTCCTGCGCCGTGCGAACATCGCTCCAGGCGCGCACGTCGGTAATGTAACCGTCAAATACGCCCTTGCCATTTCCGTCTGCAGCAATGCTATGGGGGACAGAAGGAAGGATATCCTTCGTACCGTTCGCGCTTTCGGTCGCTACGACCTTACCGTCGGCATACAAAAGAAACTTCTCCTGCGTCATGTCGCGCACCAACGCCAGATCAATCCACTCACCCGTGTAAGCATTAAAATCGGAAACAAAGCTCTTCTCACCCCAGGTCCATGCGACAAAGCCGTCGGCCGACAGGTACAGTGCGATGGGAGAGCTATCGCTTCCCACGTTGGAAAAGATCATGTAGGTATCGTCCGACGCTACAGTAGAATCGTCAGTTGTGGGCTTTTTTTCGTTTGATCTGTCCACACTTGAAACAATACGGAAGTCAGCATAGCGGACGCATTCGTCCACCTTGCCCGTGGTATCCTTAAGTGAGCACATATACGTCCAGCGTAAGAAATTGATACCGTAAAGATCAAACGACGAAGCTGCATCCATCTCGGACAGCGGAATTTCCACGTAGTTCCAGCCGTCTTTCAAGCCGCCTATACGTTTCCACATATTGAGATAGTCAATCTCTGCGCCATCGACGTCACCGTCGCTGGTAAACTCAAAGTTGGGGCAATCCGCTGATATATCACCCGGCACAAGATCGGCCTCGGGAACGTAGATCCAAAAGGCAAAGGACAAATCCTCCAGTTTGTATTGCTTTGGGATATTGGGAATGATGAACGAATTGGAGGCGCTTGCGGTAAAGCCCGCCTTCCAATAGTTCTTACTTGGGTAAAAAGGATGGTTGGCCTCAAAGGTCAGTGTTTTTTCGGGGCGTACTTCCATATAGACCGTGCCGTCGGCAGGCTGCTCGTCACCGGTGCCATCGTTTTTCCAGGTCTTGCCGACCGTAATCTTACCGCCGTCCCAGTTCTGGGGCTGCTTGGAAAAATCAAGCACCTTCCAGGTAGGCAGCCCATCCACCATCTCAAAGCCGTCCGATGCGAGGCCTTCGCCATCGTAGACGATGACCTTCATCTCGGATACGTACATTTCAAAATCGGCCTTTGCCACGTCGGATTCCGAGGAGCTTCCCCAGAAGCGAGAGAAATTGATGTTGGTATAATCAAAGCCCGCACCCGAGCGAGAATCAAGCGGCAGGACAATATAGTTCCATCCAACCTCCAGGTCGGCAAACTCGGCGTCCTTGGTTGTCCAGCAGATCTCCTCCACATCGCATTTACCCGAGCTGGTCAGTTCGAGATAGGACTTGGTCACCTCCCCCGTCGAGGTGTAGAGCCAAAAGGCCAGTGCCAGATCCCCTGCGCCGTAGGCCTTGGGGATGGACACGGAAAACTTCATGTCCTTGGTGCCGAAATATCCGCCCTTATGCACGGTGCCGCCCACATAAGGCGTGCCATCGGGAATACCCTCAACGCCCGTGATGGTACCGCTCTTGGCGGTCATAACGGGAGAGGAATAACGCGCGTCATCGTACGTACCCAGCGTCCAGGAGGTCGCCAGCGCGTTGGCCTTGATGCTCGCCTCGATGGTATTGGGCGTGGCAGTCAGCGGCGATGTCAGCTGCATATAGGTATCGTCGCTGCCAAAGGCAATGCCCGCTTGAGTAGAATCGACCACGGCAATCTCCCAGATGGTAATTTTCGCGTTCTTCGTCAGGTTCGCCTTGCCGGGCGTGGTATAGAAGCGAAACCAGTTGATGCTTTCGTACACGTCAAAGCGATCCTGACCACCGTCGGTATAGGCACCAATGGCCATCATGGGAATGATCGCCTCATTTTCGCCCTCTCTCCACTGAAAAACTGTAGTATTGCAATGGATCTCGGATTTGTCGCAGGTCAATTTTGCCAGCTCAATGCTACCGTCGGTGTTCATTGCTTCTGCGGCGGCTGCATCCAGCGTGACATGGATATACAATCCGATCTTATCCTGCGGCATGCTTTCAGGCACGTTCAGATTGAAGCTGTTCGTACTCCATTCCACGTGTCTGCCCGCAGAAAAGGTCACCTGCTTTCCCTGCGCGCCGCCGTCAAAAATTACGTACTTTTCGGCAAAATCATCGCTCATATTTGCCTGAACGTCAATGATGACCAAACACGTCACGCTCTGCAAAACAAGCGCAAACGCAAAAAGCCAGCAAGCGATTCTTAAAGCTCCGTATCGTTTCATTGTGTTCCTCCCTTGCATGATCAAGAACTTGCGCAAATGCGCACAATAATGCACAAAATACATTTTTGCAATATGTCTTGATTTTTCATTGGAAATATTATATAATATGCAACAGAAGTTGTCAAGCGGTGGTGCAAAAACTGGAAAAGTCATACACTTGATGCGAATAATGCGCAAAAGAATGCGCAATCATGAATGGAGGCACTCATGGGAATCAACGTTACTCGCCAAGATGAAATCTTATCATTATTGCAGGAAAAAAAATATATAACCGTAGCCGACCTGTCCGATATTTTACACCTCAGCCAATCCAGTGTACGGAGAGATCTTCAAACCTTACAGGCAAAAGGGGTGATACATCGACATTACGGTGGCGTATCTCTTGCCGTTCCAGATCTCTTCAACGTTCCTTATTCCATGCGCCTGAAGATCTGCTCCAAAGAAAAAAAGCTCATGGCAGCCAAAGCAGCGAAGCAGATCAAGGACAATGAAACCATTTTTCTGCCTGCCTCCACGACAACACTGTATCTTGCGCAAGAGCTGATCCATAAAAAAAGGTTAACGATCATCACGAATGACATTCAAATTCTGCATTTTTTTGCGGATTATCATCAAATTAAGGTCATATGCCCTGGAGGTACACTAGATCCCGAAGATCATTTTGCTCTAGTTGGATATGACACAATACGATCGCTGGAAAAAATGCGAGCAGACTGGGCATTCTTCTCGCCGCAGACGATGGACAATGAGGGGGTTTTGTTTGATTATTATCGTGAGCAAGTTGCTGTATCAATGACAATGCTACACTGTGCCCGCCACCGTGTTTGTTTATGCGACAACAGCAAAATAGGTAAAATATCCAGTTTTCTCGTTAATAACCTTGAGGCCTTCGATTATTTGATTAGTGATGTTGACCTGCATTCAAAATACGGAAAACAATTTCCCCAGTTACGAATTCTGTGATCCTTTGTCACAACAATGGGTACCGAAATTACACCCGCGCTCAATCAATTGGATCTATAACTGCCAACGCTAAACTTATCAAAACAAGGAAAAGCTTGTTATTCCCTTCCAAGCAAGGCGCAAAAAAGAGAACACCGACATAGCAAGTAAAGCTTGGCTAAGCCGGTGTTCTCTTTAATTTTACCACTGACGTGGTAATGGATGGTGGAGATGATGGGAATCGAACCCATGTCCGAAAACCCCTTGACACAACTTTCTCCGTGGGCAGTTTGTTATTTAGAATTCCCCGTCAGCGGCGCGAACAAACACGCTCCGCGTCAAGGTAGCCCTTTTTTGCATGATCGGTTCAAGAGCGAACGGCCGATGCATGTTCACCGCTGAGATGACGCTCAGTCCTCAGTCGCGGTACTCTGAGGAGGAACGGGTGACCCGCAGGTCACAGCACTGCCAATCGGCGCCCTTGTGGGCGACGATTAGGCAGCCATAGCAACAGAATTGTTGTCGTTTATTTTTTAAGGTTGAGCAGTTTACGGGATTACTCAGCCCGCCACGCTTATCATGCCTCAGAATCCCCGTCGAGACCATTGCACCCCCGAGGGTATCTCTGTTGCGTCAACTATTATAGCAGAACACCGTGAGTTTGTCAAGTGCCATCTTTTCGACAAACGTTCACAAGCCGATCAACTCGCTGACGGTAACAAACCGATATCCTTGCTCGATGAGATTGGGAATAAACATACGCAATGCATCCGTCGTGGTGCATCCGCCCGAATGATAGTCGTGCATCAGGATAATATTGCCGCTTTTTACGTTCTCCAAAATATAATTTGAAATATTTTCCGAGGGGGTATGCGCCCAATCCAACGTATCAAGATCCCACAAAATAACTGAATAATCACGCTCGCGTGCAATCTCATACACACGGGTGTTCCAACTTCCCTGCGGTGGTCGGAATAGCTTGGGATGCACGCCGACAACACGCTGAATAATCTCCTCACAGCGTGTCAATTCCTCACGAAAAGCGGCCTGACTTTGCTTGTTGACGCAAGGATGCGAATAGGTGTGGTTTCCGATCTCGTGCCCTCGCTTGGCGACCTCGCGGGCCGTGTCCTGATAATACGAAACATTCTCGCCAACAAAGAAAAAGGTGGCGGGAATATCGTATTCCTCCAAAATTTCGAGAATCTCCATGGTGTATTTGGGATGCGGCCCGTCATCAAAGGTCAGCGCAATCATATTGGCATCGTTTTCGTGGTTATGATAAACACCAATCGGCAAGGCAGCCGCCCGAGGCAACATGCACGAAAAAATCACCACAGCAACGGACAGACAGATCAACGTTTTTTTCATGACTCTTCCACCAGCTCATCCAGCGTACCAAAGCGGTACCCCATCTCTCGGCATTGGTCAATCACCTCTCCAAGAATTGCCGCATTGGTATCCGAGGTAGGATGAAGCAGCATCACTTCACCCGGATGAACGTTGGATAAGATCTTTTCTTTGGCTACTTCCCTGTCCATCTGCTTTTGATTGTCCCAATCCGCATAGGCGAAGCTCCAAAAGATGGTTTTATAGCCCAACTCCTTTGCCCATTTGAGGTTGTCCTCGCTGAACGTTCCCTCGGGTGGGCGATAAAAATTGGCCATTTCCCTCCCCGTCGTGTCGCGGCAAACGGTGCTCAGCTCGTTCAACTCTTTTTCAAACGTCGTACGATCCACGGCAGACATATCCTTATGGTGTGCGGTATGGTTACAAACCGTGTGCCCTTCGTCAAACATACGCGTAACGAGTGAAGTATCCTTTTTGATCAGATGCGACAGAACAAAAAAGGCGGCGGACACCTGCTTTTCTTTGAGAACATCCAAGATTTTAGCGACGTTTCCGTTTTCATATCCAGCGTCGAACGTCAGATAGATGACCTTTTCCTGCTCGTTTGGCGAGATATAGTAGCCATCATATTTTTCGATATACGAAAGCGAGGAGTCAACGCGCGGGCGGGCATGATCCTTGGCGTGAACGCAATACCAATGTTGAGCATTTTTCGCGCTGACACAAATCGAAAATACGCCTGCACACAACAATAAGCAACAGGCTAAGCTTGCGATTTTATTTTTCATTTCATTCACCTTCCTTCCGTTTTAGTATGGCGCTTGAAACGAAAAAGAAAGCCGACAATTTTTGTAATCAAAAAACACGGCAATCGTAACGTTGCCGTGTTTTTAGTATCAATTTTCTTTTGATAAAATTAACTTACGAAGGATATAAAGCAAAACGAAATAGCAAGCCACACCAATGAAAACGTCAAGCGAATAATACAATATCATCCACAAAATGTCGATCAGATCCGTAGGCACGCCATAACCGATGTCGTAAATGACACGACCGATGATGCGAATTACACCCATGAGCAGTGCGACAAGCAAGGCCGAGAAGCGCAACGGGTCATTTTTCATAAGTATCTTCTGATACGGAAAGATCAGTTTTTCTCGATCAACCGGAGCTTCCTTGAGACGAGCCGCGCCCTTTTGCATGATGGTAACGTACTTGTTGAAGGTGTTGACATTGATATACGCGATCACCCAGACGATGACGTACTGCAGCAGCTCCAAAAAGATATTGACAAGCATAAACAGAAGAGCCACCGGAACGTCCGCGCTCTTCAATCCAAAGAACAGCCAGTCAAGGGCAAATAAGATCACGTATCTTGCACTGATTGCAATGGCATATACGACAGCATATCGCATTGTATTGCGATGGCCTCCCATGTACATTGCATAGATCACAAAGGCATACGCAATGAAGAACGCGATGATCTCCACGCTCAGATACAACAGCTCAGTGATCTCAATGAGCATCATACCCGCAAAGCGGATATCACTACTGAAAATATTATTCAGGCAAACGAATAGAATATAAAGCACGAAGCAAGTAAGCATCAGCGCAGAATACGCAAATAACTTTCTTTTTTCGAAGCGTTCATTTTGGAGTTTAGTTTCGTTCATGAGCATTCCTCCCATCGGACTTACCAACAGTATACCACATTTTTACTCTGAATGAAAGAGCTTTTTGTAAATTAATTTTTGTTGACCGTATTTTTCGAGAAAAGCACTCATATGTTGTGATAACGATGAAAGAAAAGGAGCTCTGATATATGTCGGACAATCATAACACCCATCCCTCGCCCATGTTTCCCGTAGACACATCAAAACCAATTTTAGACTATCCCCTCCCCCTGACGTGGGAGCGTATGATAGCTTATTTAAACTGCTTTGCCGAACGATATCCGCAATTGGAGTTCTCGGTGCTTGGTGAATCGGTTCTTGGCCGCAGCATTCCCATGATCACGTTGGGCGAAGGAAAGAAAACGTTTATATACATCGGCACGCACCACGGCATGGAATGGATGACGTCCGTTCTTCTGTTGCGCTTTATCAATGAATACGGCGAAGGACTCAAGGAGGGACGTCGCATCTACAACGCGCATATTCCCTATCTTTTTAAGGAACGGCGTATTATCGTCATTCCCATGCTCAACCCCGACGGCGTTTCTTATGTCATCGATGGGGTGAATCGAACCAATCCCCTCGCCGCCCGACTTGAGCGCATGAACCCCGTCCATCCCGATTATTCGCACTGGCAAGCCAACGCGCGCGGTGTCGATCTTAACCACAACTACGACGCAGGCTTTGCTGACTACAAGCAGATTGAAAAACAACTGGGCATTCACGGCGGAGGCCCGACGCGATACAGCGGCGAGTGTCCTGAATCCGAGCCCGAGGTCGGCTATCTTTGCAATTTCATTCGCTTCAATCAAGAGCATATCAACGCGATCCTGACGCTTCATACGCAGGGGGAAGAAATCTATTATACAAGCGGCGGAGAGATGACGGCGCGCTCGCTATCCATGGCCAAGGCGCTCTCGCGTTTGTGCGGCTATCGGCTGGCCGAGCCCGAGGGCCCCGCGGCCTATGGCGGGCTGACCGATTGGTGCATTCGCTCGCTCAATCTTCCCTCCTTTACCATTGAGTGTGGCAAAGGGGAAAATCCCCTCCCATTGGGAGAATATTTCTGTGTGTATGCGGCTATGCGGCAACTCTTTTTTGAAGCGCCGCTCTTGCTTTGACGGAGGTGTGCGATGAAAAAGCTTTACAAACGAATCATAACCTTGATACTCGCCACGATGCTTTGCTTTACGTGTGTGATATTCCCCACATCGGCACTTGAACTACAGACTCCAGAGAACAGCCTCGAGCTCAATTGCAAGAGCGCGGTTTTGATGGAGGCAAGCACGGGAACAATTTTATATGCTCACAACCCCGACGAGGCGCTTCCGCCCGCGTCTGTCACAAAGATTATGACGCTTTTGCTGGTCATGGAAGCCATTGACTCGGGCAAGATCGCGCTGAGTGATATGGTATCAGCCAGCGAATATGCGGCAAGCATGGGTGGCTCACAGGTCTATCTGAAGGTAGGCGAGACCATGAGCGTTGAGGATATGCTCAAAAGCGTCGTCATCAGCTCGGCCAATGACGCAGCCGTAGCACTTGCTGAATTTGTTTCGGGTGACGTCAACACTTTCGTCAAGCAAATGAACGACCGCGCCCGCGAGCTTGGCATGAACTCGACGCAGTTTGAAAATGTCACGGGATTGGACGACACGGCTGAGCATCATCTCACAAGCGCCAAGGACATCGCGCTGATGTCCCGCGCGCTGATTGCCCACCCGACCATTCTCAAATACAGCTCCATTTGGATGGATACCATCCGAGATGGAGCGTTTGGACTAACCAACACCAATCGCCTGGTTCGCTTCTATCGAGGCGCTACGGGGTTAAAAACGGGCTCTACGTCCAAAGCAGGCTTTTGCGTATCAGCCACGGCCGAGCGTGACGGACTTTCGCTGATTTGTGTTATTATGGGGGCGGAAAGCCGCGACATTCGCAACGCCCAAGCGACCAAGTTGCTCGACTGGGGCTTTGCCAATTACGCCGCATATTGTGCCGAGGGACAAACGACGCAGGAGATTCGTGTGTTGGGAGGCGTACAAAACCGCTGTCCTGTTGGCTACGATACCTTCCATGCCGTTCTTCCCAAAAATATGCTTTCTAACATAGAACAAAAAATCGAGATTGACGAACAGGCCGCAGCACCGCTTAAGGTAGGCGACACGGTCGGACACGTGCGGTATCTTGTCAATGGTGAGGTGATCGGCGAAGTCCCTGTTACCGTCCAGCAAGAAGTAACTAAGATCGGCTTCTTCGGACTTTGGCAACGCTTGCTTGCAAAAATTCTTTTGCTTTGACCAAGCAACCTTCAAAATGATTAAAACAATTGAAAACTTTTCTATAAAAATCAGAAAATCCGCTTGCATTTATAA
>JAEIGA010013965.1_pt1 | contig 12210 bp, 16 predicted proteins | sample 9270691 | NCBI WGS metagenome assembly JAEIGA01 (sample SAMN17057246, study PRJNA624740) | gut metagenome | biome: biome; isolation source: fecal sample | host: Bos grunniens | place: China: Xizang | collected 2019
AGCGTAGATTTACACACAAGAAGAGAAATCTGTCCCATATACAGCGATTCGCGGGAGTAGCTACCCGCTTACGTCGCACGGAAACCCCGATGGTCTACAGCACCGCCGTCGGGGTTTTTCGTTATGTTCCAGGTGCTGGGAAGGTGCTGGCAAATGGCAAGACGGAAACCCGATGTGCAGCAAATCCTGCATCTGTATTCACTTGGCTACAGCTCAAACAAGATTGACGAGATAACCGGCTTTTCGCATGGCGTAGCTTCAAGGTGTCTAAGGAAGCATGGCATATCGCCCGGTAAAGGCATCACAGCCATGCACGAGGTCGAGTGCATACGCTGCGGTGGAAAGTTCGAGACCGACAACGCGACACGCGTGAAATGCGATTCGTGCCGCGAGACATACGACCATCCAATCGCGAAGTGCGAGCGCTGCGGCAAAGAGTACGAGAAGATGTCCAGCATCCACCGGTACTGCTCGAAAGAGTGCAGGAGAGCGGACAAGCGTCATGAACCTGCCGAATACGAGCACGAGTGCCGCGTGTGCGGCAAGAAGTTTGTGGACAGGCACTACAACACGGCTTATTGTTCTGACGAATGCCGAAACCACAAACCGTTGCGAACGGTTAAATGCTGCTGGTGCTACAAGGAGTTCACCACCGACCGCAACGGAAAGCGGTACTGCTCGCAACGCTGTATAAAACGCGCGAATGGCGCACGGAGGAAAGCGCGCATAAGGACGCAGGAGCCGTACGTGGACGATATTTCGCTCCGCGTATTGTACGACCGCGACTGCGGCGTGTGCCAGATATGCGGCGATCCGACCGACTGGGACGATTACAAGCACAACGAAAACGGCATTTTCATTGCCGGGTCGAAATATCCGACGCATGACCACATCGTGCCGGTGTCCAAGGGTGGGAAGCACACGTGGGACAACGCGCAGCTTGCGTGCTTCGAGTGCAACACGAGGAAATCAGCGAAGACGCCGGAGGTGTACGATGCCGGGAATGCGGGACGTGACGAAAAACGGCTCACGCCTGGAACAGCTTCGGGCGCTCGCGCTGGTGATAGCCGAGCAAATCGACTCGGGGGACGAATCGCACAGCATGGCGCAGCTCGCCCGGCAGTATCGCGAGACGATACGCGAAATAGCCGAGCTGGAAGCGGAAAACGATGATGGCGACATCATCTCCAGGCTCATCGGCGATTCCGACGAGAGGTAGCCAGGAACCGACCAAGCTTGTGGTCCCCGATTTCGTGTCGAGCGACTGGAAACGATGCCATGACATCAACGCCGCAGGCGGCATCGAGCTGCTGGAGTGGCAAGACGGCATCCTGCGCGGCTGGCTCGGCAAGAACGCGCTGGGCAAGTGGGCTGCGAACACGTGCGGCGGGAGCCTGTCACGGCAGAACGGCAAGTCGCTCGGCATCGTCGTGCCGCGCGTCAACTACGGCATGCTGCAGCTCAACGAGGAAGTGCTGTACACGAGCCACCTGCAGAAGACATCGACCGAGACGTTCGAGAGCGTCGCGGCGTTCTTCGACCAGCCTGCGCTGCGCAAGCACGTGAAGGACATCAAGACGGCCCTGGGACGCGAGCAGGTGATCCTGAAGCGCGGTGGACGCATCAAGTTCCTCGCGAGAACGCGCAACGGCGGACGTGGACAGCATGGTGACCTCCTGATTTTCGATGAGAGCCTGGAACTGTCGGCGGATTCGCAATCCAGCTTCCTCCCGGCAATCTCGGCATCGAGGAACCCGCAGGTTATCTACGTTTCCTCGCCGCCGACACCGACGAGCGACAGCGACGTGTTCCGCGACATACGCTCGCGCGCGCTGAACGGCCTGTCGAGCCGCGCGGCGTGGGTCGAGTGGTCGGTGGACGCCGACAGCGCCGAGGAAATCAACGTGAACGACAAGGCGCTGTGGTACATGACCAACCCGTCGCTGGGCATCCTGATACAGGAGAGCACGGTGGAGGGCGAGGTCGAGCAGATGGCGCCGGACACGTTCGCGCGTGAACGGCTCGGCTGGTGGTCACCGACCGCTGGCCTGGCTTCGCACCCGGTGGACGCGGCGCTGTGGGACGCATCGGCGACCGAGAACCCGCCCGAAGACGGCAAGACCGCGTACGGCGTGAAGTTCTCCATCGACGGCAGCGAGGTGTGCGTGTGCGCGGCGCTGCTGCACGAGGGCATCGTCCACGTCGAGGAGGTCGAGCGCCGCAACATGGCGTCCGGCACGGCGTGGCTGGCCGAGTGGATCGCGGCGCGCAAGTCCCGAGCGTCCGTCTGCGTCATCGACGGCAAGGCAGGCGCGCAGGCGCTGGTGGACAGGCTGGAGAAGATGCCGAAGGGCTACATCCACGTGGCGAGCATCACCGACATGTACTCGGCGTGCTCGACGCTGGTGAATTGCGTCAACGAACGCGCGCTCACATGGTACGCGCCGCAAGCGGACTTGCGGGACAGCGCCATCACGAGCGCGCGCAGGAACATCGGCCGCGACGGCGGCTGGGGGTTCGGCGGGGCCAACCCCATACCCATCGAAGCGGCGTCACTTGCCGTCTGGGGAGTGGAGACGAGCAAGCGCGACCCGCGCAGGAAAGGTTTGGTGGGTTGATGGTCTACACGCTGCACGGGCTGGCAGAGGCCCGCGGGCTCGGCGAGCGGGAGCGTGCCGCATGCTCCGAGCTGGTGAACGTCCTGGAGGCGAACTACGCGCGCAACTCCTTGAAGAAGCGCTACTACGAGGGCAAGGTGCGCCCGAAGACGCTGGGCATCAGCGTGCCGGACAACGTGCGGCTCGACGTGTCGTGCTGCTGGCCCGAGAAAGCCGTCACGGCCCTGCGCAACCGCAGCGTGTTCGACGGCTACGTGGGCGGCGACGCGGCCGACGAGCTGTCCAGAATCGTGCGGCGCACGCGGCTCGTGAGCAAGTACGGCAAAGCCGTGGCAAGCGAGTTGGTGCACGGCTGCGTGTTCGGCACCGTGTCGGTGGGCGACGACGGCAAGGCGCGCGTCAATTTCCACTCAGCGGAGACCGCATCGGCATTGTGGGACAACAACGCCGAGCGCATCAGCTGCGGCCTGGCCATCATCGACGGCAAGAAGTCGAACGTGGACTTGAGCTACAAGCCGTCCATCGTCAACCTGTACATGGACGATGCGACGTGGGTCATGCGCGATGCCGGCGACGGCTGGACGGCCACGCGCCACCCGCACGCCATGGGACGGCCCATGATGGAGCCCATGATTTACCGCGCGGACGTGGACAAGCCCTTCGGGCAATCGCGCATCACACGCGCCGTCATGACGCTCACCGACGACTACCTGCGCGAGATGGAGCGCATCGAGGTGCAATCCGAGTTCTACACGAACCCGCAGCGCTACGCGTCCGGGCTGTCGCAAGACCAGCTGCAGGCGCTCATCGCCGACAAGTGGAAGTTCGTGTCCGGCTCCATCATGGGATTCACCGAGAACCCCGACACGGGCGGAAACCCCGTCATCGGGCAGTTCCAGCAGATGACCATGAACCCGCACATCGACTACATCAACTCGCTGGCGAACCAGTTCTCCGGCGCGACGAACATCCCGGTATCCGACCTCGGCGTGGTGCAGTCCACCTACATCAGCGCCGAGGCGGTGCAGACCGCGGCCGCGAACCTTTGCATCGACGCCGAGACGCTGAACGCGTCCAACGGCGCGGCGCTGGAGGCCATCGGCATGATGGCGCTGGCGGTGGACAGGAATGCGGCGCTTGACGGGTTGACTGACGGCGACCGCCAGGCCATGGCGCACTTCAAGGACCCGCGCAAGCCGTCGCTCGTGGCGCAGGCCGACGCGATGGTCAAGTGGGCGAGCGTGGACCCGCAAATCGTCCACACCGACTACTTCCGCGAGCAGATGGGCGCGGACCGCGCGGACATCGAGCGCATGAACGCCGACATGGAGCGCGCCGCCGGTCTCGGGTTCCTAGCGGATTTCGAGGACGAAGATGCAGGCGCGTAAGCTCACGCGCAAGGCGTGGAACGCGTACGTCGCGCGCCTGCGCAGGCAGCGCAAGAAGGCGTATGACGACGCCTGGACGCTCCTGGACGGGGTGGACAACCCCGAGACGCGGCGCATCGTGGCTCGCGCGCAGCGGACGGCCACGCGCAACGGCGCTGCGGCGGCTGCGATTGCCTGCGCGTTCTACGAGACGATAGCCAAGGCATCGGGCGTGGACATACCGCGCGCGAAGCCGGTCATCGACGTGAACGTGGGCAACATCGCGGCGGCTGTCAAGCAAGGAGAGCGCGCGCTGGCGCTCGGCGACGCCGAGGGTTTCGCCAACACCGTCGCGAGCGCCGTGGCCGCCGAGGTCAAGCGCTGCGCATCGTCCACGATGAAGGGCAACGCCGAGCGCGACGGCGCGGAGTTCGCCTGGATCCCGCAGGGCGACGAGACGTGCGCGTTCTGCATGACCCTGGCATCCAACGGCTGGACGCGCGCCAAGAAGTCCACGGCGGAGGGCGACCACGCCGACCACATACACAACAATTGCGACTGCGAGTTCGCGATACGGTTCTCGAAAAGCGACAACGTGGACGGCTACGACCCCTCGTACTACAACCGGCTGTACAACGAAGCGCCCGGCGCAACATCAAAAGACAAGATAAACAGCCTGCGGCGCGACCTGTACGCGGAACGCAGGGACAAGATAACCGCGCAGCACCGCGAGCGGTACGCGGCGTTGCACCCGAAGGACGAATGATGCGCATACTCATCGAGGTTCCCACGTACGACGGCAAGATATCGCCGCACACGTCGGAATCGCTTTGGCGGCTCGACCGCTGCGGCCATGACGTGGACTACAAACCTTGCATCGGTTACGGCTGCGGCATGGCGCGCAACCGGATAGCAGCCGACGCGCTCGCTGGCGGCTACGACCGCCTGCTGATGGTGGACAACGACATGGCGCTGCCGAAAGATGCGCTGGCCAACCTCATCGAGGATGACAAGGACATCGTGATGGGCTGGTATCTCACGCGCCACGGTGACGGCGTTGCCACCACCGTGTTCAAGACGGGCGATGGATGGGACGCGTACAGCGCACATGAACTCATCGCCATGCGCGATTCCGGCGAATACCTCGTCGAAATCAAGGGCGGCGGCATGGGCTGCTGCATGTTCAAGCCGTGGGTGTTCTCCACGCTCATCTTCCCGTGGTTCGAATGGGCCGACTGGGGATGGGAGCCCGTGAGCGCCGATGAGGTCTACGGGATCGCCGCGAAGGTCAAGAGCGGCGGCGAGGACGTGAACTTCTGCGACAACGCGCGCGCGGCCGGGCTGCGCATCCACGTGGACGCGCGCGTGGCATGCGGCCACGAGTTCAGGGAGGTCAGATGGCCAGGGTAGCCAAACCGAAGAAGCACGCCGTGTACTGCGGCACGCGCAACCTCTACGAGGGCATGGTATGGTCGGCGAAGTCGCTCGTGGCGAACAGCTCGGTGGACGAAATCCACTTCCTCATCGAGGATGACGAGTTCCCGTACGAGATGCCGGACTTCTGCGACTTCATGAACGTGGCGGAGTACCGCGAGCTCACGTTCCCGGACAACGGCGCGAACGCGAAGACGCACTTCACGAAGATGGCCATGGTGCGCATCTGCTACCCGCTGCTGCTGCCCGACATAGACCTCATATTGCAGCTGGACATCGACACGGTGGTGCTGGACGACGTGGACGAGCTGTGGGAGCTGCCCATGGACGGCAAGTGGTTCGCGGCGACCACCGAATGGCTGAGCGGCTACGACCCGTACCGTTCGGGCGCGTACAAGAACGTGGGCGTGTGCCTGCTGAACCTCGCGCAGATGCGGGTGGACAACGCGCAGGCGCAGATGGTGAACCTGCTCAACACGCGCAAGCTGTGGTGCATCGAGCAGGACGCGCTGGACATCTGCGGCACGCAGCATGGCAAGTCGGTGGACATGCCGGTGCGATTCAACGAGAACCGCGCGACGGGCTATACCGACAACCCCGCCATCCAGCACTTCGTCGGCTACATGGACTGGACGGAGAACCCGAACCTGCCGCGCCGCGAGTACCTGAAGCTGTACCGCGACAAGGGCTGGGACGAGATTCTGGCAATGCGCAAGGCGCGAAATAGCAGGAAATAGCACGATTCAACACGACAACAAGGGCGGCTTCCGAGCCGCTTTTTTTGTGCCTACACGTGGGCTTCACGTGGCCATGACGACGGCCAAAGGCCGGGAAAGGGGCTGACATGCCCGAATCCACGCCGCAACAGGCGGACAACACGCAGGCACAGCCTGCGGCGAAGACCTTCACGCAAGCCGAGCTTGACGCCATCGTCGGCGAACGCTTGGGGCGCTTGAAGGCGAAATACGCGGACTACGACGAACTCAAGACGAAAGCGGCCGCATACGACGAGGCCGCCGAGGCGTCGAAGAGCGAGTTGCAGAAAGCGGTCGAGGAACGCGACAGGTACAAGGCGAGGCTGGACAAGCTCGAAGCAGACGCGAAGCGCGCCGAGCTGGTGGCGAAGGTAGCCGCCGAGCAGGGCGTTGACGCGGCGCTCCTGTCCCGCATGAGCGGGGACGTGGAGGAGAACGCGGCATTCCTGAAAGAGCAGCTGGACAGCCGGCCGAAGCACTACCAGGTTCCCGACAACGGCGAGGCGCAGGCCAACGCCGTGAAAAAGGCGACTGCGCAGCAGTTCGCCGAAGCCATCGACCTTTTCTAATCGAGAAAGGATTGCACAATGCCAGCAATCGACATCAACCGCGGCACCTCCAACGTGCTGCTCCCCGCCGAGGTCAGCTCCGAGATTTGGGGCAAGGTGCTCGAAGAGTCCGCTTTCATGCAGCTCGCGCGCCGCATCGCAATGCCCGGCCCCGGCATCGACATCCAGACCATCACCGGCGAGCCCGCGGCCGACTGGGTTTCCGAGACCGCCGCGAAGCCCGTGGCCACCCACTCCTTCAACAAGAAGAGCATCCGCCCGTACAAGCTGGCCGTCATCGAGCCGTTCTCCGATGAGTTCCGCCGCGACAAGGCCGCGCTGTACGCCGAGTGCGTGCGCCGCCTGCCGTTCGCGCTGGCCAAGAAGTTCGACCAGACCATCATGGGCACCAGCGCCCCCGGCTCCGGCTTCGACGTGCTGGGCAACTGCACCAAGGTCAGCCTGAACCCCGGCGCCGGCGAGACCGTCTACGGACAGTTCATCACCGTTGACAGCACCATCGCCGCAGCCGACGGCATCATGAACGGCATCGCGCTCGCCCCGCAGGGCAAGTCCAAGGTGCTCGCGGCAGTTGATGGCCAGGGCCGTCCGCTGTTCACCCCCGGCGTCGGCTCCAACACCGTCGGCGACATCCTGGGCGCGAACGTCGTGGTCAAGAAGGGCGTGTACGTGGCAGGCACCGCCGACGCCGCCGCAATCGTGGGCGTCGCTGGCGACTGGGACGATGCCCTGTTCGGCACCGTCGAGGGCATCAAGATGGCCATCTCCGACCAGGCCACCCTCACGCTTGCCGACTCCAGCACCGTGTCGCTGTTCCAGAACAACATGTTTGCGGTGCGCTTCGAGATCGAGGTGGCTTTCGCCGTCAAGAACACGGCCGAGTTCGTGCTGCTGACCGGCGACACCGCCGCCACCACGACCGCCGGCGCGTAATGAAAGCGCAGGTTGTGAAGACCTTCTTCGACCTGGAGACCGGCCTGGGCTGCGTGCCCGAGAACACCTACCGACCCGGTGACGTGTTCGAGGGCACAGCCGCCCGCGTGAACGGGCTGGCCGAGAAGGGCTTCGTGGTCAAGCTGCCCACGCGAAAGCGCGCGGCGAGGAAACCCAAGGAATAGGAAAGGGGGCGGAGCCATGGCGCTTTGCAGCGTAGCCAAGTACCACGCGAAGTACCCGTACTGCGACCTGACCGACGAGGCGCTGGCCGTATGGCTCGCCGACGCGGAGGCGCTGCTGACCGAGATTTTCGTCAAGGCGGAGGTTGACCCGGACGACCTCACCGAGGCCGCCGAGGGCATCTGCGCGATAACGGTGCGCGACATGGTGCACCGCGCGATCGGCGACGGTTCCAGCTACATGAACGGGTTCCAGGGCTCCACGCAGTTCTTCACGAGCGGCGAGGACTACAGCCAGACCGTGAACATGGGCAACGGCTTCGCCGACCTCTACATCCGCAAGCACGAGCGCGCGAACATCCTCGCGGTGCTCCGCGCCGAGGGGCTGACAACGTACGGCGGCACGCGAGCCGCATGCGCCGCCCCGTCCTTCGGCGTGTTCGACGGGGCTTAAGCCATGAGCGTCCAGATTGACCGCATCGAGCTGGACATCACCGGCCAGTCGCGCGCTGAGCTGGAGCATTCCCCCGAGGTGGTCGCAGCCCTCCAGGCCGCGGCCGCCGGTGTGTACGCGCGCGCGAAGGCGCTGTCCGTGTCCGGCGAGTCCGACTATTTCTACGGCGTGGACATCCTGCCCACCGCCGCGAAGGGCTACGTGGTCACCGCGAACATCCAGGCGCGCGCCGCCAACAACCGGGCGGGGATGAAGCCACTCGAAGTCGCCATCGGCGGCTAAAACCCATCAAGACATAAGGAGCAGAATATGCCTGCAACCACCAACAACACGGCAAACGTGTCGGTGGGCAAGGGCGTCGTGGGCGGCTATTTCTTCAGCGCGCCCATCACCGCGACCCTGCCGACCAATTACAGCACGGCGCTCGGCGCCGGATACGAGAACCTCGGCTACATCACCAGCGACGGCCTGGTCATCTCCGAGTCCGCCGAGAGCACCGACTTCAACGACATCAACGGCGACGTAATCGAGACGGCGCGCAGCTCCCGCGAGGAGACCATCCAGGTCACCTTCGCCGAGCGCAAGGCCGCGACCGAGAAGGAGCTGTACGGCCAGTCCAACGTCACCGACGCGAACGGCATGATGACCATCGACCACACGAACGACGAGCGCGACGAGCGCATCTACGTGTTCGAGGCCGTCTACAAGAACGGCCGCCGCGGACGCATCATCGCCTGCAAGGGCAAGGTGACCGAACTCGGCGACATGACGCTGGCCTCCAGCAACCTGGCAGGCCGCCAGTGCACCATCAAGTGCATGGTCGGCGCAGACGGCTGGAGCGTCCGCGAGTACCTGCAGTCCACCGAGACCACGACCACCGGCGCATAGGGGGAGCGGGATGTCTGACCGTATCGAAATCGACGGCATCGACGTGCCGTGCGACCAAGAGAAGCTGGAGGACATCCGGTTCCTCCTGCTGCTCGGCGACCTGGACGATGACGAGCTGGACGATTCCGAGAAGCTCGCCGTCATGTCGCGCCTGACCCGCTACCTGTTCGGCAACGAGCGCGGCGCAATCGTCGCGAAGCTCGCGGAGGCCAACGGCGGCAAGATGGACGGCAGGGACTTCACCACGTGGCTGGTGAAATACCTCGCCGAGGTGCGCGCAAAAAACTGATTGTGCTCGCACGGTACAAGGGCAAGTGCCCCGACCGGCTGCGAGCCGATTTCCAGCAATTCTACGGCCTGGACATAGACGGCATGGGCACGGCGTTCTCGCAAACCCATGCCGCCGCCCTCGCGGCGCAGCTGCCCGTGGAGTCCAGGTGCTACAAGTTCGACCATCCCGAGGCCGCGTGGACGACCGCCGAGTACATGCTGTCCGAAATCGCGTATGGAATCGCGATCCTCGCATGGCAGCGCTCGAAGGACGGCGCGAAGGGCATCAACCAGCCCAAGCGCCCCATGACACCCGCCAAGCAAGCGGAAATCGAGCGCAAGGTGGGTTCCACCGACTTCGACTACATAGACAAGATGATGGGAGGTTCCGATGGGTGAGCTGGGTTCGGCTTACGTGTCGATTTACCCGAAAATCGAGCGCGAATCGCTCGGCTCGTCGCTGAAGGACTCCCTGGGCGGCCTGGGCGATGTCGGCGGCGACCTCGGCGCGAAGCTGTCCGAGGGCATCGGCGGCAAGCTCAAGGCGATACCGTGGGCGACCTACGCCATGGCGGGGGCTGCGGCCTTCGCGGCTGCGTTCAAGGTCGGCCTGGACAGCTACAAGGCCGTCGAGGAGGGCGTGGACAACCTCCTCATAGCCACGGGCGCGACAGGCGACGCAGCGGAGGAGCTGAAGGGCGTGTACGAGGACGTGTCGCGCTCCGTGTCCGGCTCCTTCGGCGATATCGGCTCGGCTGTGGGCGAGCTGAACACGCGCTTCGGCCTGCAGGGCGAGCAGCTGGAGGGCGCGTCCGAGGCCGCCATGAAATACGCGAAGGTCACGGGACAGGATGCCACATCGGCCATCCAGGACGTGGCAAAGATGATGAACAACGCCGGCATCAGCGCCGACGAGTACGGCAGCATGCTCGACAAGCTGACCGTGGCCGGGCAGCAGGCAGGCGTGGACGTGGGCAAGCTCGCCAAGGACGTGAACGCCAACGCGACCACGTTCAAGGAGCTGGGCTTCTCGACAGACGAGGCAATCGCCATGCTCGCGCAGTTCGACAAGAGCGGCGCGAACACCGGGCAGATACTCGCCGGCATGAAGAAGGGCGTGAGCGAGTGGGCGAAGGAGGGGCTGTCCGCGAAGGACGGCTTCGCCGAGTTCGTCCAGGGCGTGACGGACGGCACGGTCACGAGCGCGGACGCAATCGAGCTGTTCGGCGCGCGCGCAGGCGTGGCCATGTACGACGCAGCGTCCAAGGGGCAGCTGTCCTTCGAGGACATGTACGCCGCGATATCCGATAGCGGCGGCGCGCTCGACCAGGTGTACAACGACACGCTGACCCTGGACGAGAAGATGGAAATCCTGGGCAAGAACGTGTCCACCATGGCCGCGACCGCCTTCGAGCCGCTGGCCGACCTCATCGGCGGCGCGCTTTCCGCGGCCATGCCCGTCGTGTCCGATTTCTCCAAGAAGGTGTCCAGCGGCTTCAAGGCGGCCCAGGCTGCCGTGGCCGAGGTCACCGGGTTCTTCGCGTCCGAGTTCGGCCCCGTCTTCGAGGAAATCGGGGGGCTGGTGGGCAGCGTGGCCGACGATATCGGCTCCGCCATCACCGAGATGTTCCCCGGAATCGGCGAGATGGGCAACGTCTTCAAGAACGCCGGCAGCATCGCGAAGCAGGTCTGGCCCGCCATCAAGAACGTCGTGCACCAAGCGTGCCAGGGCATCAAGAACGCCGTCGGCAACATCCGCAACATCGTGGACGTGGTGCGCGGCGTTTTCGACCGCGCCAAGCAGGCCATCCAAAACCCCATGGAAACAGCCAAAAACCTCGTGAAGGGCGCAATCGACGCAATCAAGGGCTTCTTCAACTTCAACATCAGCTGGCCGCACATCCCGCTGCCGCATTTCTCGATTTCTCCGGCAGGCTGGAGCGTTGGCGACCTGCTCAAGGCTCCATCCCGTCGCTGTCCGTGTCGTGGTACGCCGAGGGCGGCTTCGTGGACGGCGCCACGCTCATCGGCGCTGGCGAGGCGGGACCCGAGATGATCCTGCCCGAATCCGGCGCGCTCATGGACAAGTTCTCCAGCAAGATCGCGCAGAAGGTCGGCGGCCACGACGTGAACGTGTACCTGCAGTACGACGCGTCCACCGATGCCACGCAGATGGCGTACGAGATTGCGCGGGTGCTCAACCGCAAGCTGGCGATGGAGGCGTAAATGGCTAATAAAGCAGTCGAGCTCAAGGTCAAGCCCAAGGACCTGGCGGCTCCCGAGCGTAACAACCTGAAGTTCTCCACGTCGTGGAAGGTGCCGTCCAAGGCGACCAAGAGCGGCGCTGCGGACGATGTGCGCTTCGACGGCCTGGATATGCTGTGGGTGTGGGACGCGGAGCCCAAGACCAAGGGCATCAAGAAGGGCAAGGGCGACGTCGTAGAGCGCGACAACACGAACAAGGACAGCCAGAAGTCCGACACCGAGACGCTGCCGCGCAAGTCGTTCTACCCGTACGCGAACAAGCCGAAGCTCGTGCTCGCCGAGTTCTGGGTGCGCGGCTACAACATCCGCGGCACCGGCAATAATGCCAAGCGGCACTACGGCCCGTGGGTCCACAAGCAGATGAAGCTGCATGTGCCGGACCCGCCCAGCGCGTCCATATCCTACGACTCGGAAACAGGGCGCGCGACGGGCAGCTACAGCACGAACGACCCGAATAAGGGCGCGAAGGAGCGCC
>JAEIGA010013966.1_pt1 | contig 12208 bp, 6 predicted proteins | sample 9270691 | NCBI WGS metagenome assembly JAEIGA01 (sample SAMN17057246, study PRJNA624740) | gut metagenome | biome: biome; isolation source: fecal sample | host: Bos grunniens | place: China: Xizang | collected 2019
GTGGGCAACCAATGTGTAAATACCGCCTATGACAACAATGCGCGATTGGCATGTGTAAAATCGGGTGGCAGTTATTGGGGCCGAAACGCTTCCGGCGAATATTGCACCGCCAACAACAATGGGTCAGATTGCCACTATTTCTGTGCTTGTGCCGATCATTATGGATTAAGTCAAACAGTTGACGCAAACGGCTACGAAATATGTGAATGCAAACAGCATTTCACAGAAAAATCTGATTGGTTACAGGATCTGAACAATTTGTTACAAGACACAAACGGCAACATGAGCACTTCTGAGTATTTTGCAGACAGATGCACATCCTGTGCCAATGGTTACAAATTCTGGGATGGGAGATATGGCACATCTTTTGTTGGTTACGCTTGCTTTGAAACCGCAACTTATGAACAAAGTATTTGCGACGCGATTGGCCACATATGGACCAACGGCACATGCGATTGTGGCACCAACCAAACATGGGACGGCACAAATTGCGTTACATCCGGCGGAACCGGCGACGACGCACCAACCTTTGATGCCACTGCGCTTTACGGTCCCAACACAACCATCCAGCTACACAAAGAAACCACAATAGGCAACAACAAAGTCGTTATCATACAAGACAGCACAACAAACATTTGTTATGCAAACATTTCTGCAAACGGCACATTTACCAGCGGAACAGAATGCATGACCGATTGCAACATTAATACAAACCAGTTGTCCGTCACGATGTGCAACAAAGAAAACACAGTAACATTGATTAACAAATCTACAAATGTGCAATGGACCTTTAATGGCACCCAAACAAGCACAAAAACCATCACATTACCAAACGGTAAATTGCCTGCACAATTACAGCAATTAACCGACCCCATCGTTGGCACCGATTACAGATTATGGTCGGTCCACGATAATGCCGGCAATATCTACTATGATCGTTTTGCCGAACGTAAAATTGAAACGGTTTCCGCCGGCACAACATTATCCGTCACATACCTGCACAAAGGCGAGGTTTCATGTCGCACGTCATTTATAAATGGAGAGTGGGACCAAAACACCCTTACATGCAACAGCGACGACATTAAATACAAAGTATTCAACCCCAAAGACGCAAACGACATCATGTTTGATTGCACATACTATGGATATGATTATATGCAATCAAGCGACTATGGAATTTATTGGTGTTATTGCACGGGCACAACATACGAATCAAACGGCACAACACGATGCGAAACACAAGAGTTCGACGAGCTAGAATCCGCATGCGAAGATTCGAACGGAATCACAAAAACATTATCAGGGCCGGGGCACGAATGCGATTGTTCCGCACACAAAGGTGCCATAACATACTATAAAGAAAATGTTTTCGGTGCATGCAAATGCGACGAAAGCAAAAACTTTAAATCCGGAATTCCACCGGTCACTGGCGATTGCGAATGCAAAGACGGTTATCATTTGGAAATAACAGGCGACGGCCCCGCATGTATCAAAGAGTATGTACATGAAACACCGGCCCACAATTGTACCAGCACGGGCGGTGATTACAGCGAATTCTGTGCCACCATTGGCAACAAACAAGTTGACGAATACACAACCCCAACCGAATGCTATGCTGCAAACCTAGAAAACCAATATTGGGGATACAGCTGTACATGCGATCCGGACAAAGGATTGAAAATAGTCAATCCAACCAACAGTGCACAAGATTTATATTGCGAATGCGACAGCAGTCGTGGCTATACCGGCAATGCGGCAACGGGATGTACATTAAACAATAATTTTGAATTCAACTGCACAGATAGCGGCGGCACATATTATGCGGCAAACGGCACCTGCAGTTGCAGTTCATTGAATACGACGGCCCGTTTAAACAAAACAACCGGACGTTGCGAAGAAGTCACATACGACCAATGGTGTGATGAAACCGACGGCACATTAAATGGCCAATATTGCCAAACACCAATTGGAACATATTGGCAAGGAACCAAACAAACATGCGAAAGTTCATTGGCCGGCTATAAAACGAACCTTGATGACATTTCAAATATCAACCTGTGCGAATGCGGTTCAACGTATTGGCAAAAATATTTCACAACTGGCAAACCGGACGCAAATGGTAAATGCGGATGCTTGGCCACATTCGAACACACACGCGACACAATAAAGCATGACGATGTGAACCACACAATTTGCCAATGCCCAGCGAATACCATACAGATAAAAGATTCATCTGGTGCATACGATGATTTCGCAGAAAAAATATTAACAGCACATAACCCAAATATGGAATTTTCTGAACATGAAAAACAATTGATTGATATACCGGTTGTTGCCAATATTGCACGCTATTCCGCTTTATCGGTAAACAAATGGTTCAACACCGACCAAAACGGAAAAATTATAACTATGCCTTGCAATCTTTACAAAGGTGGCGATGGATATTACAGATGTTACGACGTATGTATGACACAGACAGAATTACAAAATATTTGCACGGCCACAGGCGGCACATTGAACACAGACACCAACAGATGTGAATCATGTTCCGGATATGGCCGTACCACCTATGGCGCCGCCACATTGAATGGCGTTACCATCTGCGAATGTGACAATTGGTACTATATGTGGGACCGCAACCCATCGGCCCGCAACACATGCAAATGCCCAGATGGCATGCAACCAATGGTCAGCGCAGACGACATAAAATTGGCAACGGGGGATCAACCTTGGGGCGAAGGCATAGCAACACCAACTTGGGACAACGTTGACAAATGCACATTACCCGGAACATTAATTGTACACAAAAATGCCGATGAAGCATACGGCAGCCACGTACCATATCGTTGGGCATGCGACACAACACACGGTTTCATTGAATCAAGCAGCTTTGTACATTCACCAGAAATAACCCCATACAAAGAAGGTGATTATGGCGATTTGATAGACATGTTAAAAACTTGGAATGACGGCGCCCCCGCCTGTACATGCGATACCGGTTTGGACATGGTGTATGATGAACGGTTACAAAAGTACATATGCGTAAATTCCGCCGCATATAATTCATGCCCGGACTCATACGATTTCGCAACACGCGAATGCCCCGTTGTAAACTATTGCGATGCCAACGGCATAAAGACCGATGATTGCACGTGTCCCAACGGCACAGAATTAATGTCTATTCCCGGCACCGCAGACAAATATTGTTATACAGAAGAAATGAAACAAAATTACAATACATGTGTACCGTATGGACAATGGAATATAGAAGAACAATCTTGTTCTTGTAATGATGGTCTGATTCCAACTACAAATGGTCTGTCATGTACATGTGACACAGCAAACGGATGGTCCGACGTGGGTATTCCGGGCACATGCAGATCACACGCTATGTATTGTTCGATTTGGTCCAGCAGGCCGGAATATATCACCAAATGCCACAACGGCGAATACGAAGGTTGCGTTGCCGCAAATGTCCCGGAAACAAATCAAAAAACCTGTGTCAGCAGCATTTCATATAAATCTGGTTTATCATATGCCGACACTTGCCGTAACTCGGGCGGTTCAATCTATACAGATGCCGATGGCTACATAACATGTAACTGTGGCACGGTTGATTTGGACCAAGACGGCGTTTATGACCCTATGGAAATCGACCCAAAGACAGGCGAATGCATACCATATACATTTGAAGAATGGTGCACCAATGGTTCGGGCCATGCATCCGGAACATACTCTGATGACGGTTTGGGCGTATGTACAATCGATCACACAACGCAATCAACCGGCACATTATGGCCATTTGGCTATACGCATTTAACATATCGTATTGAAAACGAAAATCCTTTAAGCACATGCCAAGCACAGGGCGGCCTGTTCAATCGGGTAGAATACAAAAACAACATCGTAACAAACCCTATATACAATATGACCACATGTACATGTTCGGGGAACAGCGGTGCACATTCTGTGGCCCAACGCGATGCAAATGGCAATTGTATGTGCGAACCAACATTCGTTCGTGATATCACAAAGCCAACCGATTGTGTATGCCCATCCGGCACAACCATGCGCAAAAACTATGCATTACGCAGTATGATATTGGCAAACATCAATGCCGGCGAATATATAGGTTATAATTTAGATTCATATATTGGCACCAACAATTTGCCGGTATACATGTACAATAATGGCAAAAAAATGTTGGATTCTGATGGTATGCCAATAGACATGAAATGCATATTGGCCAAAGATAACCAAGGATATTATTGTCAAGCATCATGCGTACCAAATACAATATTCGCACAATCTTGTGCAATATCCGGCAACGGGCAATATGACCCCGACACAAAAAAATGTCAATGTTCGGCTGTCGGATTTACATCTGTGACTTCAGATAATACCGAATTGCCTGTTTGCGCATGTAATACAACTCGCGGTTTCGAATCCGACGGCAAAGGTGGCTGCACATGTCGTGAAGATACCGAATATAATGCGGAAGTCAACGCATGTGTTCCAATCGGTTCCACATGCAGCGCCGAATTAACCGCACAATTAAAAGACAGCTATCAATATGCGGCATGCAAATGCGACGTTGCACGCGGTTACGAAGAAATAGGCGTATATGGTGCCGACTTAATAGAAGGCAGCGACGGATATAGGGCATTTTGGACACGTTATTTCGCAAATGCACATGCCACATATCGTTGTGGATGCAGTCATGGTGTACCCGAATTCAACGAAACCCTTGGTTTGCAGATGTGTGTACAAAAACCGTACGACAACAATGCACGATTGGCATGTGTGTTGTCTGGCGGTGATTATTATGCACTAAACTTCAATGGCGATTACTGTACTGCCAACATGGCCGATACAACCGGATGTCACTATCACTGCTCGTGCGCCGCCAACCGCGGCCAGATAAACGCAAAAGACAGCAATGGATATGAAATTTGCCAGTGTGACAGCAGTAAAAACTTTGTTATGAAAGAAGGATGGTTAACCGAAGAAGCAAGACAAAAAGCATTGATTGACACACATGGCGATCGCAGTATGGCAAGTGGGAATCTTAGTGCATGTGGCACTTGCTCAAATGGAAAAGAACACTGGTCCGGCATATTCCCAGACATAACGGGCGCCTCCAACAGTACCGGCACACAGTGCGTCAGCAGCGTCGATACCATCCGACAAAACCTGTGCACACAATCGGGTGGCACTTGGAATGAAAACGGTTCGCCACGCAAATGTACTTGTACCCAAGCAGGCACCGCCCACATAAACGACGTGTTCAGCGACCCCGTCAGTGACATGTGCATACATTGGAATGCCGTAAACTGTTTACACGACGAAAGCAAAATCGACATAAACAATCCACAAAGCTGGAGAAACAGTTATACACCAGAGGTAGGTGAATACCTGTGTAATGCCGACCAATGCGATACCATTAAAGAATTTCTGCAAGATTTAATGGGCGACGCATATTTGGACGTTAACCCAAATACCGGTTGGGATTATCAGGCATGTAAAAACGGCACCAAAAGATGCTTCACAAACGACGCAATTGGTGACGGCAAAGGTGTAATTGCCACAGGCGGCCACTGCGTACTTAGCGGTCGTGAAATCGAACTGATTCAACCGACCAATTAATGAAAACAACGGGGTGGGGCAATCCCATCCCGTTTTTTTATCATATTTATCCCACAAAAAAACCGGCGATTGCCGGTTTTTTTATTTCAACGTGTCTATATTAACGACGACGGAAACCGTTGTTGCTGTGTTGTGCATTACTGCTGCTGCGTTTTGACAAATAACGTGCCGCAATCAAGACAAACCATTCAACACTTAATGCACCAACTGTTGCCAATTTTGCTTCCCAACCTGGAACCCAAACGAACGCATAAACCAATTGTGCCAAAAATGCGACATACAAAACACCGAACACACCGGTAAAAAATACTTTTTTAATTTTTCCAAACATTTTTATCGTCCTTCATATTATTACATTTAATAAAATGTCGGGTTTCTGGTGCCAGGTACCCGACCAACCCCGCAATAACTAAAACGAATACAATCAACAATCGCCAATCGTATTCAACGCCATATTAGGCAGCCATTGCAAGGCGAACATTGTCGTTCGCAGCGATTCTATCGCCATTCAGTTTTTAGTCGGCTTTTAACGACGCCATGTCGGATTCAACCAATTTGTCTTTCATCATCTGTCGAATCTATGTCAGCCCCATTACCAAATGCGACATCCAATCGCATCAAATAATGGTGGAGCTGTGGGGTACCGCCCCCCAGTCCATAATGACTATTTCACAACGGATTCAGAATCATCACTGCAACGCAGCGTGCATATTATATCCTTTTATACTGGAAATTGCAAGTTTTTAGATTATAATACCGCCCAAGAGGATAAAAAATGAAGTTTTTAGACCGTGCAAAAATATATATCAAAGCAGGTGATGGTGGTAACGGCAGCGCCAGTTTCCGCCGTGAAAAATATATCGAATTCGGTGGCCCAAACGGTGGTGACGGCGGACGTGGTGGCGACGTCGTATTCGTTGCGGTACCAAACGTAAACACGTTAATTGACTACAGATACAAAACCAAATTCTTGGCCCAACGTGGCGAAAACGGAATGGGCAAAATGCGTACCGGCGCATCGGGCGAAACATTGGTATTACCCGTACCGACCGGCACAGTAATATTGTCTGAAAACGAAGAAATCGAATACGCCGACCTGAACGAAGACGGCATGGAATATCGTGCGGCACGTGGCGGAAATGGCGGGTGGGGCAATTTGCACTTTAAAAGCCCGACCAACCGCGCCCCGAAACAGGCCAACGACGGTTTGCCCGGTGAAGAACGTACGGTTGTATTGCGATTAAAATTGATTGCCGACATTGGTTTGGTTGGCTTTCCAAATGCCGGAAAATCAACTCTGTTGTCGGCCGTGACGGCGGCACGCCCAAAAATCGCAAACTATCCATTTACAACATTAAACCCACAATTGGGTGTTATGTATGCCCACGATCGTGAATTTGTATTGGTTGATTTGCCCGGCTTAATCGAAGGCGCCCACACCGGCGTTGGTTTGGGCGACCAATTCTTGGGCCATGCCGAACGCACCAAAATGATACTGCACGTAATCGACGGCACCGAAGCAGATTGGGGCGCACGATACAAAACAATACGTCACGAAATGGATTCTTATGGTGGCGATTTGACCGACAAACCCGAAATGGTTGTCATCAACAAAATCGACGCCATTGACGCAGCAGAATTGGCCGACAAGATGACCGTATTCAAAAAATCTTTTGGCCGTAAAAAGAAACCAGAAATATTAACCATCAGCGCAGCAGGGAGAGTAGGGATATCAGAGCTGATTGCAGCCATAGAAAAGAAGTTTTTAGAGGCCGAAAATGTCACAGCAACGAAATAAATTTGCACAATACAAAAACTTAACCGAACACACATTGAAATTCATAACCGATCAACGCAACGGCGATGTCGCATACGCAGAAAACGGCAAATGCGTACCTTTGTGGAATTTACAGCCGTCCGACGTTGAATTTGTTGCGGGCCTGTGGCGTATTCAAAACAAATTTGAACATAAAATACAAAATGTACGCGGTTCCGATTTTGTTTTACACGACAGATTACCCAATAAAGAAAAAAACCTGTTCGAATTTTATCGTGCATCGTTAATCAGTTGTAATTGCTATGGATACTTTATGGTCCCCGGCGCGAACAAAGTTGTTGCCAAATACACAACAGACGAACAAACATATTGGTCATACGGCAACAGCATCGAACAAGCCCGCGCATTTTTGGGCATCCGCCTGTACGATGAATATATGAACTTAATTCATTCGGTTGCATGCCAAAACTGTACCCAACGTCAGAAAAAATAATTTTTTTTTGCATTTTACCATCTGGTCTGCTATGATTTTTTTACGAACAAAAAAACAAAAAGGAGAAGTAAAGATGGTATCTTTAAAAGGCACCCAGACAGAAAAGAACTTATTGATTGCATTTGCCGGCGAATCTCAGGCACGCAACCGCTATACAATGTATGCATCTGCGGCCAAAAAAGAAGGATTCCAAGCGATTTCTAAAATCTTTTTGGAAACAGCCGACCAAGAAAAAGAACACGCATCACGTTTGTTCAAATTCTTAGAAGGTGGCGATTTGGAAATCACAGCTTCTTTCCCTGCCGGTAAAATTGGCACAACATTGGAAAATCTGCAGGCGGCCGCATATGGCGAACACGAAGAAAATACAGAAATGTATCCAAAATTCGCACAAATTGCCGCCCAAGAAGGTTTCCCAGCAATTGCAGAAATCTTGAAAAACATCGGCTATGCAGAACGCTATCATGAATCACGTTTCCGTGCATTGATTGATGCAATCGAAAACGGCACTTTATTCAAACAAGACAAAATCGTTATGTGGCGTTGCACAAACTGTGGCATGTGGCACATCGGCACAGATGCACCAAGCGTATGTCCTGCTTGCTTGCACGAACAAGGATATTTCATCAGCGAAGGTACAATCTCCCGCTGTGATACAAACGAAGGTTTCTGTGAATACAGTGCAATCGAAGAATAAATCGATTAAAACAATTAAAAATCCCACAAATGTGGGATTTTTTTTATTTCTCTAATGTATCCAATAATTTTTCCAACATACGTTCCGAACTATTGGCGCATCCATACCCAAACCAACTCAACAGTTCTTCACCGGTCTTTTGATTAGCAATCGAAACATTAAACCGCCACATCCAAAAACCATTAAACACACACCATAATGGCCGCAACACTTCTTGACGTTCTTTGACCGTTACAACATATTGCGCATCTTTTGGAATAACATAGGTGTCCATATCCATATCTTCACCCGCCGCCCGATTATGCGTTGCCCGTCCAACCGAAACATCATACCCACGTTCAACCAAATGTTCTTTTATCAAACGGCGCATACTATAACCGCCACGATCTGCATAAACCCGCGCACCACGTGGCAACGAATCCGGCACAACATGCACATGGTTACAACCGCATAACACAACACCCAGCAAAATCAAAAGGCATTTATTTTTCATTTGTAATTTATCTTGGCACAGTATCCACCAACATTCAACAAAAAATCGGCCCCAAACGGGGCCATTTTATACATAACTTTTCAAAGATATATAAACCTGACCTAAATCAGTTTTAATTAATGCGGCCGATACCTTATCCGGATTATCGGTCTGATGCGCCATATTTAACACTTTGTCGAAACTACGCACGAACTGTGTTGCTTGAGAACGGAATACCGCATCACCTTTTAACATTTCTTTGACGCGCTTTTTATCTGCCGCACCGAACATTTTAGCCAACCATTTCGAGAAAATGGTTTTATCACCACCATGATATTTTTTCCACACAACATCCGGAATATCCGCACCGGTCGCACGGGTTAAATCCATGGCCTGTTCATGCAGTTTTTCCAACATACGTTCGCTTTGTGACAAGAAATCTTGCGAACTTACATGACCAAAACTTTCGCTTGGTGCCGCCTTAATCGCATCCATTGGCGCAGACGCACGCGCAACCATCATCTGCTTATTCAAGGTCTGCATCGTATTTACCGCTTTGGCATAATCGGACATCAAATCAATCATCTGTTGACGCGACGCACCGGCCAAATCCTCTAACTTAATCGCAGAATCCGATATAGCCGTTGTAGATTCCGCAACTGTACTCTTCATCAAATTCAGTTTTTCGTTCAAACTGGTAACGATTTTTTCCAACGTCTCGCTGGCTTCGACACTGCCACGCGACAAATCGGGCAGGGCCGAATAATAACGTTCAATCAACGCCGACAATGGCTGTAACTGTGCCGTTGTGTCGTTCGACATCTTAATCAAATTCGCCGACTGCCCCGACAATTGGGTATGCGCGGTATTCATTTCCATCAAAGTTTCACGAACGCCGGTCGCCATGGTCTTGACCGATTCCGAAAATGCCGTTGCGGCTGTACGTGTATTTTCCAGTGTCACATTTGCAACCCCCGACACGGTCTTTAATTCCGACACAACACCGGTTGCAAACTCTTTAATTTCACCATCAAATCGATTTGTTAACGTTGACAATTCTGTTGAAACACCACGAACTGCGCCTTCGGTTGTCGCCGCAGATGCCACCAACGCTTCGACCGTATCCGCCAATTTACGCGCCTGTTTATCAACAGACGTTTCTGCCAAACGCACCTGACCGGCAACGACGTTTGCAGTATTGGTCAAAGTGTTCATCTGACTGGTCAATTGCTTTTTTGATTGTTTTGAGAAAGAGTCCAGTTTATCTAAATACCCATCCAACAATCTGTCATTACGCACCATTATTTCTTCATAATTCGCCGCCGCCGTTTTTACATTTGAAAAACCATCTGCGACACTCTTGGCCAAACCCGACAGTTGCTCTTGCATTTTATTAGAATCATCGGTCAAACCATGCATTTGATTTGCATTGGTATCAAATTCACTTTTTAATCTATCGGACAATTCTTGCCCATGCGCTATCCAATCTTCTATCTGTTTACCAATCAAAGCAACTTTTTCCGCCGTATCTTCAGATGTCTTATCAATATTTGCCAACAACTCGCTGACTGTTGTGGCAAATCTGTCGGTCGCGCTTTCGACATCCGTCCACGATTTAGACGCCACAATATCACCCAAACCCGTAACCGTATTATCCAAACGCCCTGACATAACCGCCAACTTTTTCGTCGCGTCATCCGCCAAAGATACCAACTGCTGATTCTGTTCGCCCAACGCATTTTTCAACTGTGTTGCGGCATCAATCTGCGCACCCAAAGTTTCACGCATGCTCTGAAAACTTTGTTCAATCTTATTAATTTCATCCGCCAAAATAATATTCAACACCCGAACCGCATCCGCAACTTTGGCACGTTCCGGCCGCGTCATAATCGTCAACATAGATTGCATTACTTTCTGGGTTTTTCGCGACACAAAAAACAAAACCAGCAGCGTCACAGTCAACAATCCACCCAAAACACCGGCACCAACTAACAAAACCTGATTAATATCCATTTTTCCTTCCCCCTGACATACAATTTATATAACTTGCAGTTCTGTTGAAGTTATACTAAAATAATTCCGATAAAGCAAGGGCAGAAATGGCAAAAAAACACAATCTTTCACCGGAACAAGACAAAGCCGCCAACCCATTGGAAAACGTATGGGTCCAAGCCAACGCCGGCACCGGCAAGACCAGTGTTCTGACCCAACGACTGTTACGCATTTTATTCCGCACACCCGATTGCGGGACATCCGGAATTTTGTGTTTAACATACACAAACGCCGGCGCCGGCGAAATGCGAAATCGAATTTTGGCCGCTTTGCGCAAATGGGCAATGTCATCGGACGAAGAATTGGTCGATTTATTGGACGGCGTTGCAACACACAGTCCGATAACAGCCGACGACATATCACATGCACGAAAAATATTCTTTCAATACATCGATCGCCCAGACATATTAAAGATTAAAACAATCCATGGCTTTTGCGAAGAAATTCTACACCGCTTTCCATTAGAAGCCGGCCTGTCACCATCTTGGTCACTGGTATCAGACGCCGCCCAACGCGTGCTACTGCAGGAATCATTTCAACATATGATTAACAGCCCAACCGGTGACACAAAAATCCACGATGCATTCGCACACATAACAAACCGCGTATCTGAAACCTATCTGGATGATTTATTAAAGATATTAAGCGAGCAATACAAACTGTTCTTTCAAATAAAAGACATTGTCAACTATCGCAATCAGTTTATTGAAACGACTAAAAAGTTATTAAACATTCAAAATGAACCAATTGACCGTTTTGACCACAAAAACCTGTTAAATATCATCGATATAGCATCAAACGAACAAAAAACGGCAAAAAAGCCGGCAGCATACCTGAACGAAATTATAAACTTAACAAAACAGTATATTGATACGACTATTGATTTCGAAGAATATAAAACAGCATACCTAACATCCGCCGGCACCCCAAAAAGCACAGTTTCAAAAAAAGAATACCTGACCGCCGAACAGGAACGCGTATACAATCTGGACCAACAAATTGCAAACTATACACTATTCCAAGACACTGTCGCACTGTTTGATTTGGCCGCCGCCTTTGCAACGGAATACA
>JAEIGA010013967.1_pt1 | contig 12208 bp, 10 predicted proteins | sample 9270691 | NCBI WGS metagenome assembly JAEIGA01 (sample SAMN17057246, study PRJNA624740) | gut metagenome | biome: biome; isolation source: fecal sample | host: Bos grunniens | place: China: Xizang | collected 2019
TCTCTCCTTTTTTATGACACATCCTTATTAAAGATTGATTCTCAAGCCTATGGAAAGTCCAAGATGGACAAGACTTTCATAACTATCGCTATCAAGTTTGACCTTTTCCCAGGAGCCATCATAATTGGTCTGATATGACATCAAGTTTCCTGAAACATAAGACAGAGTCGCTCCTAAAGACATCTTTTCTGAAATGCTATAGTCATACCCAAGTTCATAGACATAACCGAGAGTGTTTCCCTTGATGGTGAACGGATCTATTACCACAGACTCATCCTTGTAGCCCATATATCCGATTCCTATGTTCATTACAAGTGTATGTCGAAGGTTCTCGCTGACTGATCTGTATGAAACCATCGGGCCTAAGAACCATATATTGACATCGTCAGCAATTTCTCCATATTCGATGTTTCCGTCTTCATAAGTAATTGTCACATCTTCGCTGTTTGCAACACTGACATTGCTATACTTTATTCCCGCACCTAAAGAGTTCATAAAATACCATGTCGCGTCTGCACCATAACAGAAGCCTGACTTAAGTTTCTTTGCATGCTCTACCAGGACTTCATCCTGAGTCTTGTCAATCTTGCCCAAACGATATGCATAACCTCCCTGGACAGAAATACGCCAAGATGGCAGGGTTGATGTAACATTTGTATCTGATGTAACGATGTTCTGTGCTGAAGCAGAAAAGAAGGTCAGCAACATGGCAGCGATCAAAAACATTTTTTTCATATTATTTTTCCTTTATAGATTCATACTCTACCTTGCCTGACTCGACTGAAACCGCGTCAAGATCAGGACGTCCCAACAGCAGTCCCGTAGTCACACCTGTACGGACGTAGTACTCAGCACCTTTCCTTACAGACAGGACAAAAGATTCCTTAGCCTCGGTCTTTGCCCAGATTTCCACCTCTCCATCTTCATAGATCTTCACTTCTGCCTTGGTCTGAGGTCTTGACCTATACACCTTTGTATCTCCGATGTGAACATCATATGTAACGAGTGAACCCGCTCCGGATTCCCTGTAGAAATATACGACGGCATAATCCGGATGGAGGGAATGAGAAAAATCGTCATCATTGTCCAACAACACGGAAACGTCTTCCACACGCAGGATGTCCGCCTTGATGCGATGGATTGAACTCATTAGATCCGGAGACTTGTGTTCGGTGATCTTCACAACATTGCCTCCAACCTTGCGAGCCTGATCCCTGGCAATCTTCAACACATCATTATACGACCCGTTCTTCGTTGTAAATCCGGAATCGCCTATCTTGATTTGTCCCAGTACCTCGGCATTTTCTGGAATTGAAGCATTCAATTCCAAGACAGCCACCTCTGAATCATCCGTCAAAGGCTGATGGTTTGAATGCAGATTCGAGGAAATCTTTGGGGAACATCCGGCAAGAACTACCGCAACTGCGATAAGCAGAAACAAATTTTTCATATCTTTAAAAGCATCTAGTAAGGCAAAAATAAAAAATAAAAAATTTTTCATTTTTCGTGTCATTTTTTTCACATTCTGCAAACAGTAGAAACAAGAAAAAACCCCACATCACAGATGTAGGGCTTCGTGTCAATTTCATTTGTAATGTCCAAAAACAGATAGGACCAGAACTTCTATCACATCGTCAAAAACACGGTAAACAAGCCGGTGTTCATGCGTTATTCGTCGAGAATAGACATTCCCATCATAGCCTTTGAGTTGTTCCACCTGACCGGTTCCTGTCCTTGGATGTTCCTGGAGTTCTTCCAAGAGCTTTACCAGTTTCTTTACTGCCCGGGGAGCTCTTCTATTCAGTTCCTGAAGATCTTTTCTTGCGTCGGTTGAGAATACTATCCTATACATCTGATTCATCATTAATCATTCGACTAAGGAAGCCTTCAACGCTCTCCCCCTCTTCCATCCTATGACCCTTTTCAAGTTCATACTCCTCAATCCCACGTCTGATTCTAGCATCCAAAGTTGCCTGATCAATAAGTATATCTCTCTCCTTCACAGGGACAAGCCTATAGCTGCCGTGACTCTTTGAAGTGATCACAACATCATTTGTAAGGGCCAAATCAAAGTACTTACGTTGGTTAGCCCTGAATTCTCTACTGCTTACAACAACCATTTCCGTCGATATTTTGCTTTACAAATATAGCGTTTATCAAACAAAGTACCAAATTGGTACACAAAAATCGTTGTTCTGTAAGTTTTTTATTCCTCCTCCAGAAACTGGGACATATTCTCGGAGTATTTGCGCCATTTGTCAATCAGGGCCTGCATGTCGTCAGGAAGCTTCGAATCGAAACGGACCATCTGCTTGGTCTTCGGGTGGACGAAGCCGAGGGTCTTGGCATGGAGGGCCTGGCGTGGCAGGAGCTTGAAGCAGTTCTCGATGAACTGACGGTATTTCGCATAGATGGTTCCCTTGCGGATCTCGGCACCGTCGTAACGCTCGTCATTGAAGAGCGGATGGCCGATCCAGTTGAAATGGACACGGATCTGATGGGTACGGCCTGTCTCGAGACGACACTCCACCACTGTCACATATCCGAAGCGTTCAAGGACCCTGTAATGGGTAACCGCATGCTTGCCGTAATCTCCGTCAGGGAACACCTTGAACCTCATCCTGTCGTTAGGGTCACGTCCGATGTTTCCGATGATTGTACCTTCGTCATCCTTGATGTTTCCCCATACTATCGCCACATAACGACGCTCGATGGAATGTACGAAGAACTGCTTTGCGAGATCCAGCTGAGCTTCGTCGTTCTTCGCCACCACGAGAAGTCCTGAGGTATCCTTATCGATACGGTGTACAAGCACTCCCATTCTCTCGTCCTCCGCATCGGCATCCTGGGATATGCCGAGATGGTGAGCGAGGGCATTCACGAGGGTGCCGCTGAAATGACCATGGCCAGGATGTACAACCATGCCCGCCTCCTTGTTAAGTACAAGCACGTCATCATCCTCATGAACGATGTTCAACGGAATCGCCTCCGGAAGGATCTCCAGACCGCGGCGCTGATAAGGCATCACGAACTTGATGACGTCGCCCGGACGTATCACATAGTTCGCCTTCACTATCTTTTCATTCACGCGGATGTATTCGGCCTTGATGGCCAGCTGGATACGGTGGCGTGAAGTATATTCCATATGAGTCGCAAGATACTTATCCACGCGCATCGGAACCTGACCTGCAGAAATGTCAAAGCGGTAATGCTCGAACATTTCCTGCTGCTCATCCTCATACGCGGCCTCATCACCTGCGACAGCTATATCCTGATCCCTGATAGGATCGTCTTCAAAATCAAAGTACTGGTTCATCTGAATCTTAGTTTACTCTTGCCGGCACCTTTGCCACATCAGTAGTAAGGTAAAGCATAACTGCATCTCCCATGGCAACGCTGATCGAATCCGAAGCGGAAGGATCCTGACGATATACTACAGCATTGAGGCTGTCGTCGTAGTCCTTCACAGTATCGTCGAACCTGAGGTCCTTGATGTTCAGCGAATGATCGAACACCGCATCTACCGCGCTCATGTTCTTAAGTCCTGTCACATCAGGAACATAGGTCTTGTTATCCATGTCGTTGAGTCCGAGCACGAGGTCGATTGCAGTCTCGCTGTCAATCTGGGTTCCCGGCTCGATCTGTCTGTTGCCCTTGAGCTGACGGAGGACGTTGTTAGTAGCCATATCCTGGACATATACAAGCCTGTTGAGCACGAGTCCTCTTGAAAGAAGTTCTGCCTTTGCCTGTCTGAGCGAAAGTCCCACGAGGTTCGGCATGGTAACCTTCTTTGCATTCACGGCATTGATGGTCAGAACGACTCTTCTGCCCTTCTTCACCTTCGAGCCCGGAGCCGGGTTCTGTCTGTATACCGCTCCCCTCTGCATTCTCTTCACGAAAACCGAGTCGGTCACATCGACCCTCATTCCAGCCTGCGCAGCTGTATATTCAGCCTCTGCCACGCTCATGTTGGAGAAGTCCGGAACATTTATTTCCCTGTTGTGCTGAGTCACAACATTCAGAAATATCATGGCGCCCACGATGAGTACCACGACAAGAATGAATGCAATCGTCAGATTGCGTACGATCCAATTCTTCATATCAAACTTTTATCAATTCATATTCACGGCTGCCAAGTCCTATCTTTTCGCCATATTCAAGGCCTGACTGCCAATTTGTATCCGGATGGACGATACGGAACTTATCCTCTCCCTTATGATGGTGATGTCCGCATCCACATTCATGTCCATGTTCAGCTTCCCTGTCGGCGATTGCATTGCCTCTTAGGCTCGGAGCCGCTATGACCATGTCCGCACATGCCTGATCAAGAGCAACCGGGTCGAATGAAGCAGCACTTCCGATGTCTGGAACGAGGGCCGCATCATTGTGGTTCCAGCAGTCGCAGTCCGGAGACACGTTCATGATGAAGCTTATATGGAACGACGGCTTGCCGTTCACCACCGCATACGCATATTCCGCGATCTTCCTGTTGAGCATCTCGGATGTACAGTAATCCTTCACGACAGCAGCATCCTTCTGGCATACCGCCACGCACTGGCCGCATCCGACACACTTCGTATAGTCGATCACTGCCTTTCCGTCAACTACCTTCACGGCATCGTGACGGCAATACTTCTCACATACCTTGCAACCGATGCAGTTCTCTGCCTTGATGCATGGCTGCGACGCTGAATGAAGCTCAAGCTTGCCGCCGACGCTGGCCGAACCCATGCCGAGGTTCTTGAGCGCACCGCCGAATCCGCTCTGCTCGTGACCCTTGAAATGGTTCATCGAGATGACGATGTCAGCATCTGCGATCGCTGCACCGATCTTCGGAGACGGGCAATAATGTCCACCCGACGGAACTTCCTTATAGTCAGTACCTTTAAGACCATCGGCAATGATCACGTCAGCATGCGCACCAATCCTGTTGAATCCGTTTTCCATAGCTGCGCTGAGGTGGTCGACCGCATTCGAACGGCCTCCTGTATAGAGGGTGTTGCTGTCGGTCAGGAAGACCTTTGCACCGAGCGAACGGACCACATCAACCACACGTGCCGCATAGTTCGGACGAATGTACGCCAGGTTTCCCGGCTCACCGAAATGGATCTTTATCGCTGTAAACTTGCCGTCGAAATCGACATCTGCAATACCAGCCCTCCTTATGAGTCTTTCGAGTTTTGTAAGAAGGTCATTACCTGGTACTGTCCTCAGGTTGGTGAAGTAAACTTTTGACTTTTCCATAGTTCTATCAGATTACAGGCACGGCCTGGAAGAAGACATTTACAAGTCCCTGTCCCAGCAAGGCTATACCGATGATTACTATCAAGGCTCCTGTGATCCTGCTTATCCACAATATCGTCCTCATCCTGAAATTGCCGCGGAAACGGCTCAGGAGCCACGACATGAGGAACCAGTAGGTCACAGATCCCGCACTTACTGCGAGGATTATAGGAGTCACGCTCCATGTATGGGGAGCGTCATTCGCCAGTCCGAAGAAGGCAAAGAGCGTGAACATCACGAAGATCGCCATAGGATTCGATATGCCAAGGGCCACCGCCTGACCGAAGTCCTTAGGAGACACCGATGACTCGCCGTCTGCCTTGAGCTTTCTGAACGGGTTGGAAAAGGCCATCGAGAATCCCACTGCGATGAGCACCGCACCACCCACGATCAGGATCATGTTCTTATGCTCCTCGATGAAACTCTGGGCGAATGCGAGGGCGAAGATCGCGATGAAAGCATAGAACGTATCGACCACACTTGCACCAAGTCCAGACACGAAACCGGCCTTATGTCCCTTGCTCAGAGATTTCTGCACGACAAGAATAGCTATCGGTCCTATCGGAGCCGACGCACACATACCTACCGCGAAACCTTTGAGTATATCTATCCACATATCTCACAAAGGTAGTAAAAAATTCATATCTTTGTCTGATGTTTAGCCTTACAGAACAATGAAAAAAGAAAATATGATACTTTGGATAATGGTGCTGCTGTTCGCAGTAATGATGTCCATCCCGTTCCTCGTACCGCATACCGGCCTGCTTGCACTCTTCGGAATCATTCCGCTTCTGTGCATGGACAGGATAGCGACTCTGACAGGCAGGAAAAGGGTCTGGATATACCATTATTCAGCCTTCGTCCTCTGGAACACATTCACCACCTTCTGGGTATGCAACGCAACGGTAGGAGGCGGAATCTTCGCCATCCTGGCCAATTCCCTCCAGATGTCATTGGTATTCGGGCTGTTCAGACTGAGCAAGAAGAAGTTCACCGGCACGCTTCCGTACATCTTCCTCATGGTGACATGGATAGCGTGGGAAAGGTTCTATTTCGACGCAGAGATATCATGGCCATGGCTTGTGCTCGGAAATGCATTCGCAAGGACAACATGGGCGGTGCAGTGGTATGAATTTACAGGTTCACTCGGAGGTTCGCTGTGGGTATGGATGTGCAACCTCAGCATATTCGGAATGCTGGTGAGCGCATCGGACGGAAGCCTTTTCAGATGGAATGCAAAGGCAAAGGCGGCATCTGTTTCAGGCCTCGCGATTCTTTTCGCCGCACCTCTCATAATTTCAGGATTCATCGGAAGGCAGTACGAATACTCGATATACTCATCGGAAGAAAACCTCGACGTTGTCATCGTGCAGCCGAACATCGACCCATACAACAAGTTCGAAGCAATGACCCAGGCCCAGCAGAACGGCATCTTCCTCTCGCTGGCTGAAAAGGCCCTCGAGTATCGCAAGGATGATCCGACAGCGGCTCCCCTGCTTCTCCTTGCCCCTGAAACCCTCACCAGCGACATCATACTCGGAGACTGGTCAAGAAGCAACACATGGAGAGGCTTCACGTCATTCCTGAAGGATTATCCGGGAGTTAATCTTCTTTTCGGAGCCTCGACATACGACTACATCTACACCAGGGAGGCTCCTTCATACACAGCAAGGAACATAAGGGAAGGACTCTGGCTTGAATCCCACAACTCAGCCATGATCACAGATGGCACAGAAAGGACCGAGGTCTTCCACAAGAGCAAGCTTGTAGTTGGAGTTGAGCATACTCCTTACCCAAGGATATTCTGCCCTATTGACAACAAGCTGGGCGGCGTCATGGGCCGTTGCGTAGGCCAGGACGAGATCAGCCTGCTCAATGTCGCAGGTGGCGATTCTGTGATTCCTGTAGGATGTGCAGTATGTTATGAATCCGTCTATGGAGAATATTACACAGACTATATCCGCAAGGGAGCACGCGCCATGACCATCATCACCAACGACGCATGGTGGGGCAACACGCCGGGCTACAGACAGCATCTCAGCTATGCTTCCCTCCGCGCGATCGAGACAAGACGTGCCATTGCAAGATGCGCAAACACCGGAATATCAGCCATCATCAGCCCATCGGGAAAGGTCCTTAACCCGACTCCTTGGTGGGAGCAGGCAGTAATCACCGGTACACTTCCTCTTCGTGACGACATCACATTCTTTGTTAGCCACGGAGACATCACAGGACGTGTATGCACATTCATATTCCTGCTTCTTTTCCTTGCTCTAGCAGTCCGTTTCTTTACACGCGCTTCAAGATAAGTTTATAACACATACAAACAAAAGACAAGCTCCGGAAGTGACGTCTTCCGGAGCTTGTCTTATATATGCTGCCGCTTGCGCGACAGGGGGAATTGCTTAGAACGGTCTTCCGCCACCCATTCCTGGGCCACCCATCGGTGGTCTTCCGCCACCCATTCCGCGTCCGCCGCCCATTCCGCGACCGCCGCCCATGCCGCCCATTGGGCCGCCCATGCCTGGACCTCTACGGTTGTTACCGAATGTTCCGAATCTGTATGTGAATGAAAGGATCACATAACGTCCGAGGGTGTTGTTGCGAGACTCCAAGTGGTAGTTAGAGTTGTCGGTAACCATAAGGTTCTTAGCCTGGTTGAGGAGGTCATATCCTCTGAGGGCGATAGTACACTTGTTGTTGAAGAGGAGCTGTGTAATCTCTGCGTTCCATACGAACTCTGGCTCCTGAGCTGAAGTGTAACCGTTGTACCAGTTGTAGTTGATATCTGTGATGAGGTTCATTCCGAATGGGAGTGTCCAGTTCATCTCAAATGATGCGTTGTTAGTCCAGGTAGCCTTCTGGTTTACAGTTGTAACTGTGTACCAAGACTTCGACATGTTTGTTCTACCTCCTGCGATGAGCTCGATCACGTCGTTGCGGTAAGTGAGTCGGAGCATCTGCATGAAACCGGCTGAAACTGTATTGTTCTTAGTGAAGAGGTCAGTCTTGCCGAGATCAGGGAAGTCCTTGTGGAACTGCTCATAGTTGAAGTTTGCAGTAGCTGGATCGTAATATGTACCAGCGTGTGCAGTCTGGAACTCAGTTGTTCCGATGTATGAAGTCGACTGGTTGTAACGTGCATTTGTCATCGACATGATCGAGAAGTTCGATCTTCCGAGAGGAGAGTTGACCATGAGCATTGCATTTGCGTTTGCTGTACCAGGACCGTTTACAGGCATTGAGTACTGTGCACCAGCAGCATCATACCACTGAGCGTTTGTAATCGCATCCTGAACCATACCTCCGGAAATGTTTGCATTGATCGATGTAAATGAGCTCATGTTTGTGTAACCGAAGTTCATGCTTGCATTGTGGTTGAAGTATGGCTTCAAGTAAGGGTTACCGAATGATACGCTCATTGGGTTGCTGTTGTCAGGAACCGGCATCAACTGTGAAGTAGAAGGCTGAGCTGATCTACCGTTATAGTTGACCTGCATGTTTGTATAGTCAGTGAAGTAGAATCTTACTCTTGCTTCAGGCGACCAGTTCACTACAAGGTTATCATAAACTTCACCGTTGGTTACATTATGAGTGTTTGTAGGGTTTGCAGATGCACCTATCTGAGCTGTGAGCTTATCAGTCTGATAGCTGAATGTCACACCTGCTCTCTGGTTGATTGTCTGGTTGAGGATAGAGTTTGAGTATGTATCATCCTTCTCCTCACCCTCAGGATTGTAAATGAAGTCATTGAGATCAAAGTCACCACTGTTGAATGCGTCCTTTGTGCTGAGGCTTCTGCTCCAAGAGTACTGGTAGCTTGCCTCGAGGTAGAGCTTCTCAAGGAGAGGCTCAGTATAGACAAGGCGTCCGGTGAGTGATGAGCTCTTTGTATTCTGAATGTACTTCTGGTTGATTTTCTGAATATAATGTCCTGTTTCAGGATCATATACATAGTTGCTTCCCGAGCTTTCAGCAGCCTCTGTAAGAGACTGGTTGTAGCTGGTCATGTCGTTGTTGCTGAAGTTGTAGTTTGCATTCAACGAGATTGTTCTGCCAGCCTTTCCAAGACGCTGTCTATAGAGCATACGACCGCTTGCAGTCCAGTTCTGGTTGTCTCCGAAGCTCTTTGTGAAACCGTTATTGGTAAAGGTCTGATCTGTAGCGCCTGCAGCCAATGTGTTGGTATTGAATGTCGACGACTCGTTGAAGTTACCGCCACCAAAGTTGAACTGAGGCTCGAAGAGGATAGATGAGCTTGGCGAGAATGTATGGTCGAGACGGATACCGATTCTGTGACCACCTGTATTTCTTGTGCTTGAACCGACTTCGTCATAGTACTGCCAGTCGCCGTTCTGCATGTAAGTGATCTTTGAACTTTCCTCCTCAGAGTAAACGTTAGAACCATTATAGAGGTAGTTTCCGGAGAGCTCCATGTTGCCGTCGAAGAAATCCCAGGCACCGTTGGCACCGCCCATCCATGAGCTTGTGATGCCGCTTCCGCCCATCATGCCGCCCATGCCGCCGCCGCCCATCATGCCGCCGCCCATGCCGCCGCCCATCATGCCGCCGCCCATCATCATGCCGCCGCCCATGCCGCCGCCGCCCATCATGCCGCCCATCATGCCGCCTGCGAGGTCGTTAAATCCACGGTTGTTGGTGTTGTTTGCGTTTACGATGAATGTCAACTGGCTGTGGTCCTTGAAGTTACCAACGATACCACCTGCCTGGTAGCGCCATCCTTCGTCTACGAACTTATGATCTTCGTTGTAGTATCCTTTTTCCGGTGCGTCGTGTCCGCCACCTGCCATGGCGTTACCAAACCAACCGTCCATCATACCCTTGTATATAGAGAGGTCAATGATGAATTCTTCCTGACCGTCGTCGATTCCGGTAAACATCGCCTGGTCAGACTTTCTCTCCACAACCTTGACCTTCTCGATCATGTTTGCAGGGAGGTTCTTTGAAGCAAGCTGAGGGTCATCCATGAAGAACTCCTTTCCATCGACCATGATTCTGGTGATGGTCTCACCGTTTGCGGTGATCGATCCGTCTGAACTTACCTCAAGGCCCGGGAGCTTCTTGAGGAGATCCTCGAGCATATCGTTGTCTGAAGTCTTGAATGAAGACGCATTGTACTCGACTGTATCCTTCTTCACGACGATAGGGTTACCCACTGCAGAAACGCTTGCTGCATCGAGCTGCTCCACATCCTCGTTCATCTTGATTACGCCAAGGTCGACATTCTTATCGACAACGACTTCCTGCTCATGTGTCACATATCCCATGATTTCGGCCTTGAGAACATAAGTTCCCTTCTTTACCTTGACACCAGCAGCACCTTCTGCGTCTGTAAGCACATACTTAGCCGCTTCAGTCTCACCCGCGAGAGTAAGGGATACTGTAGCATAACCTACAGGCTCTTCTGTCTTAGCATCGACGAGCTTGACATCGACATTGAAGGAATTCTGCGCATACGCAGAAAAAGTGGCCAGCATCAGAAGGCCAACCATCATGATCTTTGAAAAAATACCGGAAATTTTCATCATTTTCTCTTTCTTCACATTAATTAAAACAAGCAGAGAGACAATTCTCGAGTCTCTCCGAATACATAGACAATTTTAGTTTATCAAAGTTTAATTAAAATTTCATAAAAATCATCTTCTTCCATAGCCACCGCGACCGCCATGGCCACCACGGCCGCCGCGACCCCTTCCGCCATCTGCTGCCGCATTGAAGTCACCGAACCTGTAGGTCAGGGACAGGATGACATATCTGCCGAGGGTGTTGTTCCTGGTTTCAAGGTGATAGTTCGACGAATCCGACACGGAAAGGTTCTTTGACTGGCCGAGAATGTCGTATGCCTTGAGGGCAAGGGTGAACTTGTCCTTGAAAAGAAGCTGGGTTATCTCAGCGTTGATGATGATCTCATCCGGCTGAGGAGTCGTATATCCGTTATACCAGTTGTAGTCTGCATCTGCGATGATGTTCAGACCGCAAGGTATGGTCCAGTTCATCGAAAACTCGACCTGATTGTTCCAAGTAGGGTTCACATTGGCGTTGGCGATCGTGTACCACGACTTGGACATTCGTGTACGTCCTCCCGCGACGATTTCCACAAGGTCTGTCCTGTAGGTCAGGCGGAGACGCTGGGTGACACTCATCGTCTGGGTCTTGTTTGCAGTAAACGCATCATCAGCCTTGTTCAGGTTCGGATAATCCTCATGGAAGGCCTTGTAGTCAAACTCCGCAGTCTCGGCATCATAATACCTGTCGCTGTCCAATCCGTCCTTTCCGATGAACGAAGTGGACTCATTGTAGTTTGCGTTGGTATTAGAATAAATCGAGAAGTCAGACTTGCCGATAGGCGAATTCAGCATCAGTCGTCCGTTTGCAGAATAGGTTCCAGGGCCGTTTACAGGGATCGAATACTGTGCGCCCACCTGGTCATACCACTTTGCATTTGTTATCGCATTGTCCACCATGCCACCGCCGACCTGTCCGTTCATGGAGAAGAAGGTCTCCTTGTTGGTATATCTGAAGTTGGCGTTGATGTTGTGGTTGAAATACGGCTCGAGGTAAGGGTTACCCAAAGAAACGTTCAAAGGGTCCGAATTGTCAGGTACAGGCATCAGCTGCGAGGTCGACGGCTGGTTCGAGCGTCCGTTGTAGCGGACTCTCATGAAGGCATAGTCGTTGAACTCATAGTTGACTGTCGCCTGAGGAGACCAGTTGATCACATAGCTCCTGTACTCATCTCCATCGGTGTTGTTGTATGTGTCCGTAGGGTTCACGGAGAGTCCAAGCTGAGCGCGGAGCTTCTTCTGCTGATAATTGAAGCTGAGTCCTCCCCTCTGGGTAATTGTACGGTTTACAATGTCGTTCGAATATGTCGTATCGAGTTTGGATCCCTCCTCCTGATACA
>JAEIGA010013968.1_pt1 | contig 12208 bp, 11 predicted proteins | sample 9270691 | NCBI WGS metagenome assembly JAEIGA01 (sample SAMN17057246, study PRJNA624740) | gut metagenome | biome: biome; isolation source: fecal sample | host: Bos grunniens | place: China: Xizang | collected 2019
GGCGAAAATCGTACATTTTAATGACATTCCTTCGCTTTATCCTACGTTACTCGTGCTCACGCTTGCATTGGCTGCTACGGTTTATTCTACAATACAGTCGTTTATGCCAGAGATGTGGCGCTACTTCTATTATCATCCTACGCTAAATCCTTTTGACGTGCCGCTTGTGCTCGGATTCTTCTTATTCCTTGTATGGATGTTGCCCGTTGTCGGACTTGCTACAATCGACGATGTGCGACGCCATCTGCCGTTTGAGGATGCATTGCTGTATCTGTGCGGATTGGCAGCGGTGTGCATGGTGGTGTATGTTGTCTTTACTATTACTACATTGTATTATATAGGATACATTCTGTATGCCTTATATGTATATTACGCCATACGGTCGTTTTATCGTCAGCGACGCTTGGTGTATTATTGCGGTAACTGCGGTAAGGCCTTGCACAGCAAGGGAAAGTGTCCGTATTGCGGTGTGATGAATGTATAGTTATATATATCGTTCTTAACCTATGGATGAGGAGCGTCTTTCTCTTCGTTTCAATATATATGTAAAATAATTAAATGAATATTATTGATATCTTTCTATTGGCTGCAGGAGAGGCTATGGATGCCAGTGTGGTTTCTATGGCAAAAGGAACAGCCACACGACAACTGAACTTTCGCCATTATATGAGCGTAGGCCTTTGGTTTGGCGGATTTCAGGCGGCGATGACTCTGATAGGTTATTTCGTTGGTGCGCATTTCGCCTCGTTTATTGCGGCTTATGGATACTGGGTGGCTTTTGCACTGCTGCTCTTTGTGGGTGCAGAGATGATAAAAAATGCATTCTCAAAGGACGAAGCGAAGGCCGATGCTAACTATTCAGTAATACCGATGTTGCTGATGGCGGTAGCCACAAGCATCGATGCTCTGGCTGTCGGTGTGTCATTCGCTTTTATTGAGGTTGACATATGGCTCGCTGCCATTATTATAGGTGTAGTGACATTTGTCTTCTCTGCCGCAGGATTGAAAATAGGTAATATCTTTGGCAATCGGTATAACCGTTCTGCAGAACTTGTAGGAGGTATTATCCTGATCGCATTAGGCATTAAGATTCTACTTGAACAGTTGTGGGCATAATCGTATGTACATCTGCTGTTTTTGTTTTATGAATATACTTTAATGGAATTAATAAATATCTGCTTGTTCCTTTCCATTATACTATTTTCGTTTGCAAAATTTTTCGAAAAAGTTTGCGTATTATGATATTTTTTCCGTACTTTGTGTACAAATTATGTATAATATGCTTGTGCGATTTTGTGTTTTATGATACTAAGTTGCTAAAAGATAGTAATATTCGCAATTTTTATCATAATTTTACTTGATGCTTAATTCTACAACGAGTTAGATTTTTCAATCAGAAAATTTGATATTTATTTATTATCGTTATAAAATTTTTAATTACAGAATTAATTTAATAATATTTGTTTATGGAAGAACTGAGAACAGAGAATGTACAAGAAGAACAGCAAATGGTAATGCCAAAGCCTAACAATAATCTCATTCTGGCAATATTCACAACAATATGTTGTTGCTTGCCATTTGGAATTGTTGCTATTATAAAGGCAAGCAAAGTGGATTCACTGTATATGACCAAGCAATACATTGCAGCTCAGCTTGCTGCGGATGAAGCCAAGAAATGGAGTTATATTGGTATAGCTGTTGGACTTCTTATCAATATTCTCTACGGATTAGTGTACTTTGTTGAGGGTCTTGCAGTACTGGCTGACATGTAAAGTTTGCATAAGTTGAAAAAGATAGTTTTTTTTTCATTACTTGTAATTGCAATTATTGCCGTATACTTTATTGATTCCATGGAATATTGGTTTGTTCCAAAATGTCCATTTAAATTGGTTACGGGATTAGATTGCCCTGGATGTGGATTTCAACGTGCGCTACATGCTTTGCTTCATGGGAAAATAGCCGAAGCTGTAAGATACAATTTGTTTCTTTTATATGCAATCCCATATTTAGTTATGCTTCTGATAACTGCTATATTGCCGCAATGCAGAATAAAAGCGACACTAAAAAATATTTTGGAACATAAATATGTCGTTTATTTCTATATTATTGCTTTTATCGTATGGTTTGCTGTAAGAAATATATTTAATTTATAATATTATGGAACAAAATAAAGCAGAACAACTATTGGCAATATATGGTTCGAAAATCCCAGTGAGCGGTTTTCTGTATCTACGAGAATGGTTGAAAGACAAGGATTATGAAACTGCGGCAATGCATTTTGCCCATATGAAAGACCCTGTCGTTAGTCTTGTCTTGTCTGTTCTTGTTGGCTTATATGGCATTGACAGATTCTATGTTGGTGATATAGGTCTTGGAGTCTTAAAACTTATTACCTGCGGAGGTGCAGGAATATGGTGGTTGGTTGATTTGTTCATAATCATGGATAGAACTAAAGAAAAAAATATAGAGTTCTTATATATGAATTAATATCCGCCATTAATACTCCATTCATTTAGAGGAAGATGAGATGGAATCAATACTCCTAAAAATAACTTTCTCAAGTTTGTTTTGTCAAGCAGATAGAGGAAGATAAAGGGCAATGCCTATCTGTCATTTGTCCTCTATCTTCCTCTATCTTCTTCTGTCTTCCTCTACCTTTCTTTATCTTCCTCGGTAATCGGTCGTATCACACGGCATGGATTTCCAACGGCAACGGAATTGTCGGGAATGTCTTTCACAACAACTGAGCCGCCACCTATAACCACATTTGAGCCGATACTTACTCCGGGCATGACTTGTACGCCTGCACCAATCCATACGTTATCGCCCACACTGATAGGGTATGCGTATTCAAGTCCTTGGTTTCTTCGTTCGGCATCTATTGGATGTCCAGCGGTATGAAATCCGCAGTTCGGAGCAATAAAAACATTGTCGCCGAATGTCACTTTTGCTCCGTCGAGTATCACGAGGTTGTGATTAGCAAAGAAGTTCTCGCCAATCTCAATATTATATCCGTAGTCGCACCAGAAAGGAGCTACTATGCAGAAATTATTCTTTGTCTTCCCCAGCAATCTTTTCAGCAGTTTCTGCTGCTTTTCTACGTCGGAAGGACGTATGCCATTATATTCGAAACAAAGGTCCTTCGCTTTATTCCGGTCATTGATAAGTTCTTTGTCATAGTTGGCGTCATACAGCATCTGACGTGCCATTTTTTCTTTTTCTGTCATTTTCTGTGTTCTTGCAAGTGATATATTAATGGAGTGTTCTGAATAATAAACGTACAGACAGGTATACCGATATTGTGTGGTATGCCTGTCTGCATTAATTTGTTTGGCTCTTTCTGCCAATCATTATATTAAAAAAATAACAGCCCCCCTATAAGCCGGGTTCTGTGCCTGTATGTAGTAACTGTGTTGTCACACATTCAAGCGCTTGTCATTTATCTACTCCGTGCGTCACCACACGGCTCTAGCGTTCTACCCTCTGCCTCGGACGGGCAACCCTCGGACGGCAGTTTACATGAACTTGCAGTTTCCAGGACGCACAGCTATCATGTTGCCATGATACTGGTGGGCTCTTACCCCGCCTTCTCACCCTTACCAGTTTCCTGGCGGTTATTTTCTTCTACGTTACCCAACCCTTGCGAGCTGCTACTATATTAGGTAGTGGAATGCCCTATACTGCCCGGACTTTCCTCTTTCATCATTTCTGATGCCAGCGACAAGCCAGGGAGCTGTTTGTTTTTTTTAGCTGACAAGAAGACAGATTATACAAATACGACTGTTCGTTCGTTATTACGCTTGATTTTGCTTTTAAATAGCTACATACAACTCGTTTACTCGTCTACTTGTCTACTTGTTAACTTGTTTACTTGTCAACTATCAACTTGTTTACTTGTCTACTCGTCAACTAAGCAAACAACTCGTTTACTTGTTAACTATCAACTTGTTTACTTGTCTACTCGTTTACTCGTCAACTCATCTACTCTGTCATAACACCCTGTACGTAAAGGCGAGTCATCTGAGGTGAGCCGTTAGTACGGACAGTGATGCTTTTCTTGAATTTTCCAGGGAAGTTTGACGTTCCGTTATATTCTATTTTCAGTTCGCCTTTCTCGCCAGGTTTGATTGGCTCTTTTGTGAATTTTGGCACGGTGCATCCGCAGCTTGCCATTGCCTGATTGATGACTAATGGTTTGTCTCCGACATTCGTTATGATGAATGTGCATACTTGCACACCTGCCTCGCGTGAGAATGTTCCGAAGTCGTGAGTCAGTTTGTCCACTTGCATCTTTGCCTGTGCCGATGCGTTAATGCTCATAGTGAGCATAATAAACAGGGCGAAGAATATTCTTTTCATAATGCAATGATATTTAGTACGTCAAATTTCTTCCTTCGTTTATTTGCCAACGTGTAAGGATTATCCTAAATATTTCATGAGAATCTTTGCATTGCCGCTCTCACGCAGTTTTGCAATAGACTTTTCGCGTATCTGTCTTACGCGCTCACGAGTAAGTCCGAGCTGGTCGCCGATTTCCTCAAGACCCTTTTCGTGACATCCGATGCCGTAGCACTCGCGTATGATAGTTATCTCGCGCTCCTTCAGCACCTTTGACAGCACGTTGTTAAGTTCCAGTGCCATTGACTCGTGGTCAACCTGTCGGTCAGTACGTGAGTCGTCGCCAGAAGCCATAACGTCGAGCATACAGTTGTCTTCTCCGTCCTGGAATGGGGCATCGATAGAGACATGATGTCCGTCAGCCATAAGGCTCTGTCCGATTTTCTCCTCGTCAATCTGAGTCATTTCAGCCAACTCAGATACAGAAGGATGGCGCTGGTTCTCCTGCTCGAAGCGGTTTATCTCATGATTGATTTTATTCAGCGAACCAACCTGATTGAGTGGCAGACGAACAATACGGCTCTGCTCGGCAATTGCCTGAAGTATAGATTGGCGTATCCACCATACGGCATACGAGATAAATTTGAAACCGCGTGTCTCATCGAATTTCTGCGCAGCTTTTATAAGTCCGATATTGCCTTCGTCGATAAGGTCAGTAAGGGTGAGACCTTGGTGTTGGTATTGTTTTGCTACAGAAACCACAAAGCGAAGATTTGCTGTCACAAGTTTCTCTTTTGCGCGTTCGCCAGCAGGGCCGCCTTTTCTTATTTTCTGAGCTAGTTCAATCTCCTCGTCAATGGAAATAAGTGGGGCGCGGCCAATTTCTACAAGATACTTGTCAAGAGCCTCGCTCGAACGGTTTGTGATACTTTTTTGAATCTTTAGTTGTCTCATCTTACTATTTTAACCTTAATAAAATGTTAGTGTGTTTTAATACTGTAACGACATAAATCGTACAAAATTACTCATAATTTCAAAAAATATTATGCATTACAATGGATATTTAGATTAAATTAACAAATTATACCTGCCTGTTGCATTGCGTTTTTAATATGTTTCGGACGTGAAATGATAAAAAATAACATGTTTCGCTGTTGCAAAAACCATGCCTTTGGTTATATAAATCTTCTTCATTTCTGTCAAATAAAAGAAAAACATAAAATATTATGCTGCATGTTTAGTTTTGTCTCAAAAAAAAGTTGTATCTTTGCACCTATGAAAGAATTTGTTATATCAGAGACAAAGACAGAATGCGCGGTTCTTGTGGGACTTATCACTCCGCAGCAGAACGAGGCAAAGACAAAGGAATACCTTGATGAATTGGAATTTCTGGCAGATACAGCAGGTGCTGTGACTGTTAAGCGTTTTACTCAACGTGTGAACGGGCCATCGAGCGTGACATATGTCGGTTCGGGAAAGCTTGAGGAGATACGTGCATATATAGAAGACTGCGAGGAAAGAGCAGAACGCGGTGAGGTGTATTATCCCTCGCTGACGGGTGATGCTATAAGCCAGACGGATGGGATGGCTGGGTTCGGCCTTGCGCTGAATCCTGGAGAACCAGTGCCTTATCAGCCAGTTGGTATGGTTATTTTTGATGATGAACTTTCTGCAAAGCAGATGCGTAATATAGAGCAGGTGCTAAAGGTGAAGATCCTTGACCGTACCAGCCTTATCCTCGACATATTTGCAATGCGTGCGCAGACAGCTAACGCTAAGACCCAGGTAGAATTGGCGCAATACAGATATATGTTGCCGCGTCTGCAACGTCTATGGACCCACCTTGAGCGACAGGGAGGTGGCTCTGGTTCTGGTGGAGGAAAAGGCTCTGTAGGCCTGCGTGGTCCTGGTGAAACTCAGTTGGAGATGGACCGCCGTATCATTCTTAACCGTATGTCGCTGTTGAAGGAACGTCTGGCGGAAATTGACCGTCAAAAGACAACACAGCGTAAGAATCGTGGACGTATGATACGTGTGGCGCTTGTTGGATATACCAATGTCGGCAAGTCGACCATAATGAATCTGCTTTCTAAGAGTGAAGTGTTTGCAGAGAATAAATTGTTTGCAACGCTTGATACGACGGTGCGCAAGGTTGTCATTGACAATTTGCCTTTCCTGCTTGCAGATACGGTTGGTTTTATACGTAAGCTCCCTACAGATCTTGTTGATTCGTTTAAGTCAACACTTGATGAGACACGCGAAGCAGATATATTGCTGCATATAGTTGATATTTCTCATCCTGACTTTGAAGATCAGATAAAGGTCGTTGAGAAAACACTTGGCGATCTTGGATGTGCTGACAAGCCGTCGATGATTGTATTTAATAAGATTGATGCTTACTCATGGGTTGAACATGAGGAGGATGACCTCACTCCGCTGAAGAAGAATGAGGTGCCGCTTGAGGATCTTAAGCGTACATGGATGGCTAAACTTGATGATAATTGCTTGTTCATCTCGGCTCTTAACAAAGAGAATATTGAGGAATTCAGACAGACGATATACAAAAAAGTGCGTGAACTTCATGTGCAGAAGTATCCGTACAACGACTTCCTGTATAACGACTATAGCGAGGGATGATATTTAGTTGACAAGTTGTTGGTTAACGTCAACGATGACGATAATGGCGTTAGTGACGATAATAACGATTATAACCTCAAACCTCATAACTTTAAAACCTCAGATATGACATATCGTGAACTGACAGCGTCAGAGATACAAAACCTTGAGCGGCAAGGATGCCGATGTTCTGACTGGTCTTCTATAGAAGTGGCTGATGGCTTTTCGGCTCGTGACATACATCATGTGACGTTTGACGGACATGTGCGTATAGGTGCAAACTGCCGAATGGCTAACATTGGAATCCTGCGTACGACAGATGGAGCGACATATGGTGAGGGAATCACTATCAGCGTATTGAATGAGGGTGGTGATGGCAATCTTGTATTTTTCAGACATCTGACCTCGCAGCTTGCAGCGCTCATGGTGCGTAATTGCCACGATGATGCTTTCTGGCATAATATGTGTGAGATGATATATCGCGAAGTCGGTACAACTCGGCCATCATGCACTACAATAGGTGATGGTGTGACAATTGCTGATACAAGAGAGTTGACAAATGTCGTAGTGGGCAATGACTGTGAGATAACAGGAGCTGCCCGTCTTGTTGACTGTACGTTGCAGAGCACTTCAGAGGCGAGCATTCTGATATCGGATGGAGTGATTTGTGACAATTGTATAATACAGGCAGGTGCGTCAGTAACTGACTTTGCGAAGCTATATAATACATTTGTTGGTGAGGCTTGTCATATAGGACGTGGCTTTACGTCTGAGAATAGTGCTTTCTTCGCTAATTCTCATATGGATAATGGAGAGTCGTGTGCGGCATTGTGCGGCCCGTTTAGTGTCTCTCATCATAAGTCGACATTGTTGATAGGTGGCGAATATTCTTTCTTTAATGCTGGTTCAGGAACAAACTTCTCTAATCATGCATATAAGATGGGACCTATACATTGGGGTGTTTTGATGCGTGGCTCAAAAACAGCAAGCGGTTCACATATATTGTGGCCAGCTCAAATCGGTGCTTTCTCTATGGTTATGGGCAAAGTGCAAACGCATCCTGATGCACGAAAAATGCCGTTTTCATATCTTATAGCACAAGGCGACGCAACATTCCTCGTGCCAGGACGCAATGTTACGACTGTAGGTACATATCGTGATGTTGAGAAATGGGTGAAGCGTGACCGACGTCCGCGAAATGGCAGAATGTCATTGGTGCAATATGATTGGCTTAACCCTCTTGTTGTGCAGCAATGTGTTGATGGTAAAAAAATGCTTGAACAGTTGCAGCGCGAGCAAGGTCAAAATGTTGCTTCTTATACATATAACGGCGTGACGATACGCAATGCTTCGCTTCAAAAAGGTTTACGTTATTATTCGCTTCTCATTAGGCTTGCTATGCTTGAGGCGCTTGAACAGCATGAGGCATCGCTGCCGGCATCAACAGCGGGCGCTGGCATATGGACAGACCTTCTTGGAATGTTGGCACCAGAGTCAGAGATATCTGCACTTGTCAGCGAAATAAGCCAGGAGGAATTGAACGACATAAATGATGTGGCTGATGTACTGAAGGATATTCATAATGCCTATGCAGAGCATAAATGGGCATGGGCATATAGAGTTATGCAGGAACAATATAATATTGACAACATAACTGATATAGAACGCACCAATATGATAAATACTTTGATGTCTGCTCGCAATGAATGGTTAACTGCTATACGTTACGATGCAGAGAAGGAGTATCAGATGGGGGATGTAGATGAAGATATTCTGCATGATTTTATCGAAAAAATAACAACTAGTTAATATCTAGTCAAGAGGAATAAGATACTAATAAAATAAAACTAATAAAATATAATACAATTATGGCAAACCCTGAGTTTAAGTATGCGCCAATGTTTCAGCTTGGCGAGGATAAGACAGAGTATCGCCTGCTTTCAAAAGATGGCATCTCTGTAAGTGAGTTTGAAGGAACTCCAATATTGAAAGTATCAAAGGAAGCATTAGAGCTTCTTGCAACACAGGCTTTTCATGACGTGAATTTTATGTTGCGTCGTGAGCATAATGAGAAGGTTGCTTCAATTTTACATGACCCAGCATCGTCTGACAACGACAAGTATGTAGCATTGACAATGCTGCGCAATGCTGAGGTTGCGTGCAAAGGCCAGTTGCCTTTCTGTCAGGATACCGGTACCGCTATCATACATGCAGAGAAGGGACAGCAGGTATGGACAGGCTTTGAGGATGAAGAGCCATTGGCCAAGGGCGTGTATAATACATATACTAGCGACAATCTGCGTTATTCACAGAATGCTCCTCTTAATATGTATGATGAGGTAAACACACGTTGTAACCTTCCTGCACAGATTGATATTGAGGCAACACATGGTATGGAATACAAGTTCCTTTGTGTAGTTAAGGGTGGTGGTTCAGCCAATAAGACTTATCTCTATCAGGAGACAAAAGCGCGTATACAGAATCCAGGTACACTTGTTCCATTCCTTGTTGAGAAAATGAAGAGCCTTGGTACTGCTGCCTGCCCTCCATATCATATTGCAATTGTTGTAGGTGGAACATCAGCTGAGAAGAACTTGCTGACAGTGAAACTTGCATCGACAAAATATTATGACAGCCTTCCTACTTCGGGAGATGAGACAGGTCGTGCATTCCGTGATGTAGAACTTGAAGCTCAGCTGCTCGAGGAAACACGCAAGATTGGATTCGGAGCTCAGTTCGGTGGTACTGCTTATGCTCATGACATCCGTGTTGTGCGTCTGCCACGTCATGGTGCATCATGCCCAATCGGTCTTGGCGTTTCATGTTCTGCTGACCGAAATATCAAAGCGAAAATTAACAAGGATGGTATCTGGCTTGAGAAGATGGATGACAAACCATATGAATTGATACCAGAAGCTTTGCGTCAGGCAGGTGAAGGTGATGCTGTGAAGATTAATCTTGATCGTCCTATCTCTGAGGTTTGTGCTGAACTCTCAAAATATCCGGTGTCAACACGTGTACTGCTGAATGGTACAATCATTGTTGCTCGAGATATTGCTCATGCTAAGATTAAAGCGCGCCTTGATGCAGGAGAGGGTATGCCGCAATATTTCAAGGATCATCCGGTTCTTTATGCAGGACCTGCTAAAACTCCACAGGGAATGCCTTGTGGATCTATGGGCCCAACTACAGCAGGACGTATGGATCCATATGTATATGAGTTCCAGGATAACGGTGGCTCGCTCGTAATGATTGCAAAAGGTAACCGTTCGCAGGTTGTTACAGAAGCATGTCGTGACCATAAGGGATTCTATCTTGGCTCAATCGGTGGACCTGCTGCAATTCTGTCAAGTTCGAATATCAAGTCTATTGAGTGCGTTGAATATCCAGAATTGGGCATGGAAGCTATATGGAAGATACATGTAGAAGACTTCCCTGCGTTCATCCTTGTAGACGATAAGGGTAACGATTTCTTTAAGCAATTCTGATTAAACTAAAAAAGAAAGTCTGTAGGAAGAAAAATGAAGAAGAAGAAAGGGTTCACACTGCGCTCTATTTGTGGAGAACATTTCCTTATAGCAGAGGGGCTTGAAAACATTGATTTCAGTAATCTTATAGTCCTCAGCGAATCATCTGCATATTTGTGGGAATCAATAGCAGACGATGAGGAATTTTCTGCAGATACGCTTGTTGATAGGCTTTTATCAGAATATGACGTTGATCGTCATACTGCAGAGCATGACGTTTCAGAGTTGATAGAACTTATGTTACAGGTTGGAATCGCAGAGTGATATTAGGCTTCACGGTTGATTCCTATAAGCTTCTTTTATAGTTAAGAGAAAAAATAACAACGAGGTAACATTTTTTTGTGCTACCTCGTTGTTGCTATATATAATTATATGATAATTAAGTGTTAATGGGCTTGTGTTGGTCGTGATAATAAAAGGCTGTTTCCTGAATGCCAGGAAACAGCCTTTTGCTTTGTTATTTGTTTTTGGGGGTGACAAACACTTTGTCTTGCAAAATATGTAAACGCTTTGAAGTCTTATTCTCTCCCTTCGTCAACAATAGGGTATAGTTCAATCATCTCTCCGTTATGGCAGATACCGTCGCAAATAACTTCTGCAACTTTTCTGCCCACAGTGTCTGCTGTGTGAAATCCTGGCAGTGACATGTTTCCATTGAGATCGGTAGTTGTTGGCCCTGGATGAATTGAGAATATCTCTATAGGCATTTTATCGTTGTTAAATTCCATAGCCATGATTTCTGTCATTGTGTTTTGTGCAGCCTTGCTTGCTACATATGCCAATGGATGCCAGTATGGGCTTACTTCTGTCGGTACGGTGATATTCACAATGCGTCCGTTATTTTTCTCTATAATAGGTACAAGCGCTTGAGTCAGAGCATACGTGCCAAAGAAATTTACCTCCATTGTTTCTCTCAAATGGTGCATGCTTGTGGCATAGCTACGCTCTTCCATGTCGCCAGGTATTCCTGCATTATTTATTAGTAGTGATACGTCATTATGCTCTGATAATATAACTTGCGCAGCTTTATCAATTGAATTTAAGTCAGACAGCTCTATGCATACCCATCCGCAAACGTCAACACCTGCTGCTTGCAGTTCTTTTATTGCAATGTTTGCTCGCTGTTCGTCACGTGCGCCTAATAAAATAGTCCATCCTGCTGTGCCAAGGTGGTTAGCTATTCCATATCCGATGCCTTTGTTTGCTCCAGTTATAAATGCTTTCTTCTTTGTTTCCATTTTCTTTAGATATTTATTGTTTGTTGCTTATATGTTGCCTTCTTTCCCATTCTGCGATGCTTGATTGGGAAAAGAGTGGATATATAAAGAAAAAAGACGAGAAGGTAAAGAAAACTCTCTCGTCTTTTCGTGTGATCCGGTTGGGACTCGAACCCAAGACCCACAGCTTAGAAGGCTGTTGCTCTATCCAGCTGAGCTACCGGACCTACACGTTGTGTTACATGATTTTGAAAAATCGACTGCAAAGTTAGTCATTTTTTCGCAAATAGATATCTGTCTCTGCTAATAATTACAATAAATTAACGTATTTGATGTATTTCTTTCGTGATAATTTTCTTTTATATGTCTATTATTATATTAATGTATATAGACGCTTGGCAATCCTTTATTATGTCATGTTATATGTTTTTTTTAGAGAATAGTAAAAAAAAGAGTGAAAAGATTTGGTTATTTCAAGAAAAAGCAGTACCTTTGCACTCGCTTTTGAGA
>JAEIGA010013969.1_pt1 | contig 12207 bp, 9 predicted proteins | sample 9270691 | NCBI WGS metagenome assembly JAEIGA01 (sample SAMN17057246, study PRJNA624740) | gut metagenome | biome: biome; isolation source: fecal sample | host: Bos grunniens | place: China: Xizang | collected 2019
ATAAAACGTCGAATTATGTTCAGCGCAGGTAAAAGACCCTATATTTCGGTACGGCCGGAGCCTAAGCAAACAATGCTTGACTGCTTAAAAGAGGTTTTAAGCCAAATTGAGGCTTAAAAACAGTTAGAATTTACAATTAAGTCACAAAGACTAAGAAAAAACACTGGACTTTTCTAAACGTTTATTATATACTGTTTTTGTGTATAGTGTATTTTTAAATATGCTTTAAGAAATACTAATTATGTTTTTCGGTTTTACCCTTGACGGTTAAGGCCGAAAAGAACAGGAGCTTAAGAAAAATGAAAAAACTTTCAAGACTTTTGTGTCTCTGTTTGGCCGTTGTACTGTTGCTCGGCACAATAGTCGGCTGTCACGACAAAAATGAAATAGCCTATACCGTCGGTGAGTCTAAGTTCACCTCGGCTATGTATAGCTGCGTGCTTTATATTTCGGCAGTCACCGCAAGAGGTGACATTGACGAATATGTGGCCGACAATAACATTGACGCAAAAACAGTTGATTACACCACCTATAAATTCAACGACGAGGGTAAGGTTGACCCTGCAGGCAAATACCCCTATAAAACCTATGTCCGTAATGAAGCTGTTAAGCTTTTAAAGCAGTATGCCACGCTTGACGCTTTAATGAAGGAGAAAAATTTAAAGCTGGACAATGATTCTATTTTAACTGCTCAGACCGAGGCCAGCTATCAGTGGTACTACGGTTGCAGTGCTTATTATTACAACTACTATGCAAATATGGGCTATGACCCCTCTTCCCTCTTTACCCCTGCATATACCTATATGGAAAAGAACGGCGTAGCCTACACAACATATGAGAAGTACAATCTTTACGAGGCCGCTTATGATTTCTACTTCAAGCATCTTTACGGTGAAAAAGGTGAAAAAGAGGTTTCAAAGGACGACATCATTAAGGATATGACCGCAAAATATGCCTTGACCGATGTTATCACCTTCTCGAAAAACGATTCTAAGGGTACTGCACTTTCGGAATCAGAGATTACTAAATTAAAGGCAATTGCCGACTCATATGCTAAAAAGCTTAACGACGGCGCAAGCTTTGCCGATATTTACAAGGAGGAACAGGACCGCTTAAAGAAGGAAGAGGAAGCCGCTAACGATTACTCAAGCTCCTCAGCCTCAAGCACTACCTCCTCCAATGCATCCTCTACCACCTCGTCAGTTGTTTCGTCTGCCACCTCCTCTGACACTTCTTCGACATCTTCGTCCACCACCTCGTCGGGTGATGATAAATACAAGCCCGAAGCATATGTAAACCTCTACGGTGCTAAGGATACTGCTTATGAGCACGTAATGTTTGACGAAATTATGAAGCAGACTGTCGGTAACGCCGTTGTTTTAGAGGACAAGGAAAACTCTCAGTATATGCTGATTGTTCGCCGTGATATGACCGCCGAGAATTACGATGACTATTGGTTTGATATGCTTCGTGACACCGTTACCTATAGCTTGAAATCAGATGAATACGATGCCTCGCTTAACGAATTCGGTAATTCTTTGTCCATTAAGGAAGATACCCATGCAACCAAGCCGTTTACGGTTGACGCAATCAAATTTAAGTAATTAAAGCACCTTTACTTTCTCAGCCTGCCGTAAATACACTTACGGCAGGCTTTTTTATCAGAAAATGTCAAAAAGGAGAAAACTATGTCTTATATTAATTCCGAAAACGGTATTTCATATTCATTTATAAAAACCTCACGCTTTAAAACCACCTTGATTTCGGTCGGCTTTTACCTACCGTTGAGTCACGATGCCTCTGCTAACGCCTTGGCATTAAGGCTTATGAAAAGCGGTACTGCCGATTTGCCCGACACCTATTCCTTTAACCGCCGTCTGGCCTCACTTTACGGTGCAAAGGTCAGCTCTTGGGTTGCAAAGCTGGGTGACTGTCAGGAATTAAGGCTCGGAATTACCGTCAACGACGATAAGTATTCATTAAACAATGAACCGACCGTGCAAAATGCCTGCGATTTACTTTTGAGTATGCTTTTTGGCCGTATTTCAGGCGAAACCGATTACCCTGCTGAGGCAGTCAGCCGTGAAAAACGTCTGCAATGTGAATCAATTGCAGGTAAAATCAACGACAAGCGTACCTATGCACGCAACCGTTTAGAAGAGATTATGTGTGAAAATGAGCCGTTTGGTCTGTCGGCCGAGGGCAGTGTTGCCGAAACCGAGACTTTAACGGTTGAAGATATTAACCGTGCCATTAAAAGAATGATGAAAACCGCCTTTATTTCGGTACAGGTTATCGGTGACAGAGAGCCTGAGGACTTTTACAAGCGGTTTAACGATTGTATAACCAAGGTCGGACGTGAATTTTCAAAAATTCCTGCCGAAACGGTATGCTCAGCAGGTGAAATTAAACGTGTGACCGAGACTATGCCGGTAAAACAGGGTAAGCTTGTTTTGGGCTTACGCTCGGGTACTGCAGGAAACGACCGCGAGACGGTAGCCGCCTGGATTATGGGTGACATTTTCGGCGGAGGCCCTTATTCTAAGCTGTTTTGCAACGTTCGTGAGAAAATGAGCCTTTGCTACTACTGCTCGGCACGCTCTGTCCGTAAAAAAGGCCTGATTATAATTGACAGCGGTGTTGAGGACACTAATATTGAAGCTGCCGAAACCGCAATTTTAGCACAGCTGGAGGATATGAAGTGCGGTCGCTTTACCGAAAAGGAGCTTAACTCATCTAAGCTTGCTATGTGCGATTCGATTAATTCGGTTGAATCCGACCAAGGCTCTCTTATGCACTGGTATGCCGCCCGCGCTTTGGAGGAAAAGCCGGCAACGCCTGCCGAAATTACGGCACTTATCAAAGGCATTACTGCCGAGGACATTAAAAAGGCTGCCGCGCTGTTTACACTTGATACGGTCTACACCTTAAGACCCGACGGCACCCAAAAGGAGGAAAATATATGAGCTTTACAATTGAAAAAATACACTGCGACGCCGCTAATGAAAGCTGCATTAAGGCAGTTCATTCCTCCGGACTTCAGGTGTTTATTTCCGAAAAGCCGGATTTTAACCTAAACTATGCCGTTTTCGGTACACATTACGGCTCGGTGGACACCGAATTTGCCTTGGGTGACGAGCCTATGCAGACCGTTCCCGAGGGTATTGCACACTTTTTGGAGCACAAGCTGTTTGAGGGTGAGGACGGCGATGCCTTTGAAAAATATGCCGTTACGGGTGCTTCGGCCAACGCATACACCTCCTTTGACCGCACCTGCTACCTGTTCAGCTGCTCTGAACGTTTTTACGAAAACCTAGATATTCTGTTGGGCTTTGTTTCATCACCCTATTTTACCCCCGAAACCGTTAATAAGGAACAGGGTATTATCGGTCAGGAAATCAGAATGTATGAGGATGTTCCCGGTTGGCGTGTACTGTTTAATCTGCTTCGTATTATGTACCACAATCATCCGGTTAAGGTTGAAATTGCCGGCACCGTAGAGTCGATTGCCCAAATAACCGACAAAACCCTTTACGATTGCTACCGCACCTTTTACAACCCTTCAAATATGTTTCTTTGCCTTTGCGGTAATTTTGACACCGAAAGGGTATTGAAAACGGTTGAGGAAAAAATCAAGCCGGCAACAGTGCCTGAAATTCACCGTTCTGAGTTTTCGGAACCCTGTACTCTTGTCAAAAGCTATTGCGAGCAAAAAATGCCGGTTGCTCAGCCGCTTTTCGTGGTCGGTATTAAAGATAACATTTTGAAATTAAACCGCACACAAAAAGACATTATCGCGAGCGAATTACTACTCGAGGTAACCGCAGGCAAGCTTTCACCCCTTTACAACCGCCTTTTGAACGACGGACTGATTAACAACAAATTCGGCTCTGAGTTTTTCTGCGGTCACGGATATGCGGCACTGCTTTTCGAGGGCGAATCCAAGCAGCCCGAGACTGTAAGAGATGCCATTTTATCCGAAATAAAGGCAATCGCCGAAAACGGTGTTGACCCACTGCTTTTTGAGGATGCAAGAAGAGACTTTTACGGCAACGAAATCCGAAGCTTTAACGATACCGAGGAAACGGTTGACGGCTTTATCGACTGTGCTATGAACGGCTTCGCTCCATTCGAGGCTATCGAAGTGCTGAAATCTATAACCGCCGACGATATTACCGAAAGAGCGCGCTCACTTGACCTTTCGCTTAATGCACTTTCTGTGATAAAAGCCTGATATTTTAAATATTTTTGAAAAATTATAAAATACCCCTTTTCTAAAAGGGGTATTTAGTATATAATAGAGTGTGTATTTAGTAAAAACAGAAAGGATGTTCTTTGTGCAAAGCTTAGCCGCTTACAATGTTACCCTTTTCGGTATTGATTTGACCTTCGATTCTATTGCCTTTAAATTACCGATTGGTGACGGTTGGAATATTTACTGGTACGGAATTTGTATTGCCTTGGCATTTTTGGTCGCAGTCATTTACGGCTTTACAAGAGCTACGAAATTTGGAATTGACCCCGACCGCTTGACCGACGTTGTGTTGGTCACAGCGCCTATGGCAATCTTGTGTGCAAGAATTTATTACATAATATTTGACCCCGACCCGAAGGCCAAGATAGAATCTATCGGCGATTTCTTCGGCATTTCGGGTAACTCGGGTGTTGCAGGTCTTGCAATATACGGTGCCGTTATAGGTGCCGCCGCTGTAGGCTTTTTAATGTGTAAACTGCGCCGAGTCAACTTCCTTGATGCGTTCGACTTGGCGGCAATCTGCTTTTTACCGGCTCAGGCTATCGGACGCTGGGGCAACTTTTTCAATCAAGAGGCTTTCGGCTCGTTAACCGGCAGCAGCTGGTGGGGTATGACCAGCCAGAATACCGTTGCCGAGGTTGGCGAGGGCTTGGTTCATCCTTGCTTTTTGTATGAGTCGATTTGGTGTATAATCGGCTTTGTTATACTTCACTTTTTAAGTAAAAAGCGTAAATTCAAGGGTCAAATGGCACTGTCCTACTGCGTATGGTACGGATTGGGACGTATGTTTATTGAGGGACTTAGAACCGACAGTCTTTATTTAGGACCGTTGAGAGTTTCGCAGTGGCTTTCAGGAGCGCTTGTATTGGTCTGCGGTATTACGCTGATTATTATGTTTACAAGGCTCAAAAACGCTAAAGAGGCCCTGACCTATGAGTCGATGTTTGACGAGATTGACGACACCACCGTCAAAACCGTTTATTACGAGGGTGATGACGAAACCACCGACAAGGAAGAGGAATAATTATGGCAGAAATTATAAGCGGAAAGGTTATCTCGGCCGCAGTTAAGGAAAGAATCGCAAAAGAGGTTGAAGCCTTAAAGCAAGAGGGTACTACTCCCGGTCTTGCGGTAATAATCGTAGGCAGCGACCCTGCATCTCAGGTGTATGTCGGCTCTAAGGAACGCACCTGCATTGAGCTTGGTATGTACTCTGAAAAATATGAGCTCCCAGAAACGACTACCAATGAGGAACTTTTAAGTTTGATTGACCGGCTTAACAAGGACGATAAAATTCATGGCATTCTTTGTCAGCTTCCGTTACCCCGGCATTTAGACGAGGGCAAGGTTATTGCCGCCATTTCTCCGGAAAAGGACGTTGACGCCTTTCACGTTCAAAACGTCGGCAGAATTATGCTTGGTGACTATGATTTTCTTCCCTGCACACCTGCAGGAATTATGGAAATGCTGAAATATTCCAATATAAACCCTGAAGGCAAGCACTGTGTTGTTATCGGCCGCAGTAACATCGTCGGCAAGCCTATGGCAATGCTGATGCTCCACGCCAATGCAACCGTTACAATTTGCCATTCGAGAACTAAAAACCTTAAGGAAATTTGTAAAGAGGCCGATATTTTGGTGGCCTCGGTAGGCAAGTCGAAATTCGTTACCGCCGATATGGTAAAACCGGGTGCCGTTGTTATTGACGTCGGTATCAACCGTGACCAAAACGGTAAGCTCTCAGGTGACGTTGACTATGAAAATGTTGAGCCGCTGTGCTCGGCAATTACACCCGTTCCCGGCGGTGTAGGTCCTATGACCATTGCAATGCTTATGCAAAACACACTCACCTCGGCAAAACGTAGTAAAATTAATTAAAGCTTTAAAAATAAAAGACAGGAAGTGACCGAAAATGAAAAGAATACTTGCAGTGGTTCTTGCCGCAATAGTTTTAAGCCTTACGGCTTTGACGGCGTCGGCTTCGGTCACTGAACACAAAATTGAGGGTGTAAAATTCTCATTGAGTTCGGTTTATGAGGTTATGACTGCCGAAAATCTGACCGAATCAAGCACCGTTGACGGCTTGATTTTTGCCGCAATTTCTCAAGACCAGCTGCACCAAATTCAATGCCGACGCACTGTGACCGATTTTTCCAAGAGTATGAAATCCTTTAAAACTTTGTCACCTGAGAATTTGGCACCGGTCGGCGAAAAGCTGTTCCCGGAGGGCTATGAAACTGCCGAATTCAAGCAGGATATATTCCTTAAAAAGAGCCGGGTGACCGACGGTAATTTTGAGGTTTTATATGTAACCGTTTCAAACGGAAAGCTTTATACCTTTACCTATTTCGGCCCCGACCCTACAAAAATCGGAGAGTTTATGGGTACGGTTTCGCTCCCTGAGGAGCAGACCGAAAGCAATGTCAATGTTATGATGATTGTCATTCTTTCGTTAAGTATTGCGGCGTTTTTGTGCTTGGTTGTGATGCTGGTACTTTCGTTCCTCAAAGACTACCGCCATCGTAAAATGGAGCAGAGTGAAAACATTGTCAGCAATTATATTAAAATCAAGCGAAGAAAATATTGAGCTTTTTCAAATATTTAAAATAGGGCAGCACCCGAGTTATCTCGGGTGCTGCCTTTTATCTAAACTGCTTTTTCTATTATTGCGGCAAAAACGGTAATATCGTCATCGTGACCGTCCTGTCGCCGCCTGCGTGCGACTGTGGCTATACGTTCGGATAGTTGCTTGGCTCCGCCGTCACCGAAGGCTTCAACCTCAGCACAAATCCAATCTGTACCCTCCGAGCAGACTCCGTCCGACATCATTAAAAGTATATCGTCCTCGCGAAGTGTTACGGTTGCCTTATCAAAGCCGACCTCGTGCAAAATTCCCGCCGGTAAAGATTTACACTCGGCTCTTCCGGTACGGCCGTTACGGCGAACGATTGTCGGTGCCGCACCTGCCTTAAACATATCGGTTTTGCCGTTATACAGGTCGATACTCGAAATATCCACCGTTGCCAACGACTCGTCTGCAGATTTGTAAAGCATTGCCGAATTGACAAGCCTTAAGGTACAGTCATACCCAAAGCCTGCCTTTAAAAGCCGTTCGACTAAAGCCGACGTCATTGCACTGTCAACCGCCGCACGACCTCCGCTACCCATTCCGTCGCTGACGATAATTACCAAATGGCCGCGACCGTCGAAAAAGTAGCGGCAGGTATCTCCGCAATGCTGATTTTTGCCTTGATTGAATTGAGTAAGACCGCAATCAACCGAGTAAACTGCCTTTTCGGTTACGGTGATATAACAGCCTCGGTTGGCTCGGTTGATTTCGGGCGGCTCAAGGTCACGCTCGCAGACATCTTGAAGACGGTTTAATATCTTCAGTCGGTTAATGGGAATCTCAGGCATATTGGAAAGCCTTATTTCAATACTCAGCCTACCGTTTTTATCAATAATACAGCTACATTCGTCGGCATTGATATTAATCTCCTTCAAGGCTGCCGAAACCCGTCCTGCAAGCTCGATATCATAGTCAATGGCAGTTTGAAATTCATCCGACAGTTCATTGAGCATACCTGCAATGCCCTCCATTTGGTCGGACACTATACCTCGCATCTCGCCTACCCTTTTTTCGGCTGAGATTTCGCTCAAAAAATCGGTATAATGCCGAGTCAACGAGTCCTCAAAACGCTCAAGCCTTAAGCAACGCTCACAAAACTCATCGGGTGCCTCGGCAAGACTTATAGGACGGCACCTACGTACCGCATCACTCAACGCCAGCACCGCATCAACCGTTTTGTCCTTTTGCTTTTCCCAGCAATACCCGTGAAATGAACAGCCCTTGCAGGCATCGTTTTCAATTTTATGTAATACTTTATTAAAGCTCGGCCTTCCGCTTATGGCAAGACACCTTGCAACATCCTCTACCGTTTCGGAAACTCCGTGCAGAGCCGTTGCGGCAAAGCCTAAACGCATTGTAAGTGTTCGCCGCAAGCCCTTTTGGTCAGGCGTTACGGTAGGTGTTGCCAAAAGAGTAGTTATCGCCGCCGTCAGGGTTTTAGGCAACAGTAGAAATATCAGCGCCGCCGTTGTAACCTCGGCAAGCAGAATCAGCGGTTGGACCTTAGCTCCCGTCACTGCAACCCAACCAAGCGGCGCCGCTATTGCTGTTAATGCAGTTGCTGTTTTCCCGTAGCCCGAAAAAACACCGCTTATAAGTGCCGTAAAACAAAAGGACAATGCCACTGACGGTTCACCGTTTGACATTACGGTTACGGTTGCCAAAGCTATGCCGAAAACCGCAGATGCACCAACCTTTAAATACCTGGACGCCAACAAAACACATACAAATCCGAAAATATGACCTACCGATATGCCATCAAAGCTTAACGGAAAAATCGAAACCAAAAACAGACTTACTGTTATCATTACAGCCGCTACCTGCTCCTGACCGGTGCCCACCCTTAAGGTGCCGCTGCCAATAGCGGATTTACTTATAAAATAGGCTGAACCAAAAGCAATCAGTCCTTCGGCAAGCGCCAACAAGACGCCGTTTAGTGAGGTTGTCCCCGCTGAAGCAAGACTGACGCCTGTAATTACTGTAAATGCGGTTATTCCCGACCATAAGGCGTTTTTGCCTATGCCCTTTAGTCCTGCTAAAATAAATCTGATTACAGTTATAGCAAGCAGTGCAACGGTATACCGCAGGGTCGATATGCTTTCAAGCGGCAAAAAATATCCGAATGCCGAGCCGATAACTGCTCCTATTATGTATTTTAAGGGCACTCCTGCCGTCAAAGCGGCTCCTAACGGCAGCATTGAGCCTACCAGTCCCGTTCGCGCCATCAAAAATCCCAAAACGGTAACTCCGATATGCCTTGCCGCACCCTCTAACCGCTCGAGCGGTTTTACCCACCATTTATCCCCTACCGATGTGACTTCCCTTATCATTTTAAAACATCCTTTTTTATTGTAGGTGATAACATTATACTACTTCTGATAAGGTTTATTTTGTCACTGTACGGCAGAGTTTTTTATATTGTTTTAAGAAAAAAGGTCAAAAAAAGTACCGATGCAGTAGCATTGGTACTTTAAATAATTATAAATAATTTCCGCCTGAAAAATCTTTATCAACAGTGATGACACACTGATAGGTCGAATCAAGGTCGGAAGCTAAGCTTCTTACTGCCGCTTTTATCTGAGAATTGGTCATACTGCAATCGGCAGGCACCAAAACATCAAAAATAAGGTTGTTCTGCTTTTCGCCCTTAACCATTCTGAAATCGTGTATGGTCATACCGTCGTAAAGCTTTGAAACCCTTTGTGACATTTCAAGGCGAACACTGTTGACCTCGTCATCATCTGTGACAATCGGGTCCATATGTATAACCGCTTCAATGCCGGTCTTTTTCTTAATGTCACGCTCGCAGGCGTCAATCATTTCGTGACAAACCAAAATATCACAGCTTGCCGAAACCTCAACATGTAGAGAAACAAAGCTTCTGCCGGGGCCGTAATTATGAACAATCATATCGTGAATTCCCAAAAACGACGGCTCAGCAAAAACGATTTTTTTGATATCATCGACCGTTTTGGCATCGGGAGCCAAACCAATTAAGGGGTCCATAGTCTCCCTGAGGCTTATAAATCCCGAATAAAGAATAAACAGTGCCACGAAAATGCCGACTATCGGGTCAAGGTATTTTACAAAGCCGACCGTAGGCATTGCCTTACATACAATTGCAACCGCCAAAACCGCCGAAGTCGAAATACAGTCATTAAGACTGTCGGTTGCGGTGGCCTTTAACGCACCCGAGTCAATTGCTTTGCCGAGCTTTTTATTGAAAACCGACATCCATAGCTTAATCAAAATCGAAACCGTTAAAATTATAATGGGCAACAGCCCCGCATCGGGAACGGCAGGATTACCAAGCTTTGATGCCGATTCGGTCAGCAGTTCAAAGCCGACCAGCATAATAAGCACCGAAACCAAGGCCGCCGACATATATTCCATTCGCCCGTGACCGAAGGGATGCTCGGGGTCGGCAGGCTTTGAAGCGATTTTAAAGCCAAGCATAGTAACTACGCTTGAGCCCATATCCGAAAAGTTGTTAAAGGCATCGGCCACCATCGAAACCGAGCCGGCAAGCGTACCTGCCAAAAACTTAATGCCGAAAAGTACCAAATTACAAATAATTCCGACAATACCTGCCAAAGCACCGCACCTTGAACGGTTTTTCTCGCTCGACGGACTGCCCTTTATAAAAAGCTTTAATAAAATGCTTGTCATAGCTTACCCTTTGAGCCCTTTGCACCAAAGCTCGACTCGTTTAAAATATTTGTATCAATGGTGAACATTGTGTTTTCTCTTTCACGCTGACGCTTAAATGCCAATGAAATAAGACGGTCTATAAGTGCAGGATACTTCAAATCGGTTGCCTCCCACAAATAGAACGAAAGCGAGCCGGGAATTGTATTAATCTCGTTAACATAAACCTTATCGTTATCGGCAGAGTCCATAAGAAAATCAATTCTTACAACACCCGAGGCTCCGATTGCCTTAAAGGTTTCGACCGCAATGTTTTGAATTTCCTGAGTTTTCTCGGCACTTAAATCGGCAGGGAGCTTACGGCTTAAGGATGCCATACCCTTTGAACCCGATTTAGAAGCATTTGCCCTATATTTATCGTCATACGACAGAATTTTATCATGCATAACCGGCTCCTCAAGTGCTGACGGCTTGCAGTCGTTACGGTCACCCAAAACCGAGCAGTTAATCTCACGAAGACTTGTTACTGCATGCTCAATAAGTACGCGGTCGGCAAACGAACAGGCTAAATCAACCGCCGAACGCAGCTCCTGCTCATCCTCAACCTTGGAAATGCCGACACTGGAGCCCAGATTTGCCGGTTTTACTATCATAGGATAGCCGATTTCCTCGGTTACCTTTTTTACAATTTCATCAGCCTTCAGGCCCCACTCACGTGCACCGAAATCAATACAGCGAAGAGTCGGGATTCCGCGGTCCAACAAAACATTTTTAAACAGCACCTTATCCATACCCAATGCCGACGACATAACATCACAGCCGACATAGGGCAGTCCCAAAGTTTCCAAATAGCCTTGAATTGAGCCGTCCTCACAATTGGTGCCGTGCACAATCGGAAATGCAACATCAACACTCAACGGCTTTTTCTTATTGAATAAGCCGCTATTAAGGTACTGCAGTACGACCTTGCCTGCCTTAGGTACAAAGGCAACCGGCTCGGCATTGCCCTCAATATCACCCGTCTTAAAGGTTTCGATGTCGGCTAAAGCCTCGCCGGAATAAAATACCGACTGCTTAGACATATAAACGGGAATTACGTTATACTTTTCGCGGTCGATATTACCCATTGCCTGCACTGCCGAGATAATCGAAATTTCGTGCTCAACACTTCGTCCGCCAAAGATAACGGCTACATTGGTTTTCATTAAAATACCCTCTTTCAGTTATTCTAAATAGTTATCGGGAAGGTCGTTCTCAAAAAGGATAACGGTATTGGAATCGAGCATAGGACTAAACAGTCCTACCGCCTCCTTAAAGCTTGAAACGACATATAAGTTTTCCTCCAAGAAGCCTTGTGCTCTTACACCCTCAGCTATAGGAACCGACCGCTTTTGTCCCACCAAAATTATAATGTCGGACTGTTTTGCAGCCTCCTGGCCCAAACGTCGGTTGGCTTCGTATTCCTTTTCGCCCAATTCAACAAGACCCGGTGTAACCATAATCTTCTTCATTTTGTCAAAGCTGCCCAAAACCCTTGCCGCCTCAAGACAACCCTCGGGATTAGAGTTATAAGCATCGTCAATCAGCGTAGAGCCGTTAATGTAGCTTTTAAGCTCCAAGCGGTGCTCGGCAGGCTTTAGCTTTGACACCGCAAAGGCAATCTCCTCGGGTGTCA
>JAEIGA010013970.1_pt1 | contig 12207 bp, 12 predicted proteins | sample 9270691 | NCBI WGS metagenome assembly JAEIGA01 (sample SAMN17057246, study PRJNA624740) | gut metagenome | biome: biome; isolation source: fecal sample | host: Bos grunniens | place: China: Xizang | collected 2019
AATTCAGTTCTCCGGGATTGCCATATCTCTTCATAGGTACTGACTGATTTGCGAAAGCCTGGAAGAATTCTGAATCAAGGGTTTCCTGCGTGAGTTCTGTATAGAAATATCCGGGGCAGATTGCGTTACAGGTAATGCCCTGTGTCGCAAGCTCTGCAGCAGCACCTCTTGTAAAGTTTACAACTGCGCCCTTGGTTGCATGATATGCAATGGTCGGAATCGCTGTGTTTCCGACAAGTCCGTAAATGGAAGCGATGTTGATCACGCGTCCATATGTCTGCTTTCCGGCATCCATTGATCTCTTCATAAGATTTGTAAATACTTTTGTACTTTCAAAGATGGAGGTAAGATCCAGGTTAAGTGTAAACTCCCAATCCTCTTTCTTATAGTCCATAAGCGGTGTTCCGGTGCCTTTTTCACCACCTGCACAGTTCAGGATCACCTCGCAATGACCGAATCTCTCTTCGATCGCAGCAGCTGCTGCTTCCAGAGATTCAGTACTGGTAACATCACATTTAAGAGGAAGAATCTCAACGCCGTATTTTTCTGTCCATTCTGCCGCACTTGCCTCAAGACGCTCGATACGTCTCGCCATGAGTACAAGATTTGCTCCACATGAAGCATAAGCTTCTGCCATCTGCTTCCCGAGACCGGAAGAAGCACCTGAGATCGCAACAACCTTTCCTGAATAATCAAACATTTTAATTCCTCCTTTTGATTTATCATTATTTCAAGCCAACAGTTAGCTCTTACTAATGAGGAATTATAGAAAATTTCAGTTGTATTGTAAACAAAACAAAAGTTGTACCAGACAAAACTTTTAGTTGTGTCCAATACAACTTTCAATATGGTATATACTACTATTTTTTTAAGTTTTTCAAACGGCTTCCGAGATTTTCCATCATCAGATCCAGAATGGTAACCGCTGCCATGCACTCTACGACAACCACTGCGCGCGGCACGATAATCGGATCATGTCGGCCGGCAATCGATATCGTGGTCGCTTTACCATCCTTTGTTACCGTCTTCTGTTCTCTGCCGATCGAAGGCGTCGGTTTGATCGCGGCCCGGAAAACGATCGGAGATCCATCACTGATACCGCCAAGGATTCCTCCTGCATGATTCGTTTCCTTTTTGATCTGACCGGATTCCCCGTCCGGGATGAACGCATCATTATTGGAAGACCCGTTTGCGCCGGCCACTGCAAAGCCATCGCCTACTTCAAAGCCCTTGACTGCACCGATGGAAAAGATTGCCTGCGCAAGCTTTGCGTCAAGCTTATCAAAGACCGGTGCGCCGACCCCTGCAGGTACGCCTGTGATCACACATTCGATGATACCGCCGGCAGAATCCTTTTCTTCCCGGCATTGGTCCAGATACAAAGCCGCCTCTTTTGCCGCCTCAGCGTCAGGCATACAAAACGGATTTGACAGAATCTCGTTTCGGTCAAAACAGTCCGGGTTGATCCTGACCGGGCCAATCTGCGTCGCATAGGTCAGTAATGTAACGCCGCATTCTGCCAGGACTTTCGCGGCTACTGCTCCGCCAGCCACGCGCCCGATCGTCTCACGTCCGGAAGAACGGCCGCCGCCCCGATGATCCCTGATCCCAAACTTCTGATCAAATGTATAATCCGCATGCCCCGGTCTGTAAAGATCCCGGAGCGCCTCATAGTCCTTTGAGTGCTCATTGGTATTTGATACCATCATGGAGATCGGCGTTCCCGTCGTCTTTCCTTCAAACACCCCGGAAAGAATCTGAACACAGTCCGCCTCTTTTCTTGGTGTAGTGTATACCGAAGTTCCGGGTTTTCTCCTGTCAAGATAAGTCTGAATGTCAGTCTCTTTCAGTGACAGACCGGCCGGGCAGCCATCTACGACTACACCTAAGCCCGCGCCATGCGACTCACCCCATGTTGTAATTCTAAAATTGGTTCCGAATGTAGATCCAGCCATAGTACCTCCTGATCTCATCCTGCTGTTACGATCCTGTCACTCCGCCGCCTGCCGTATAATATCCAGCGGCTCCGCTGCTATTCCGATGTCCACATGCAGCTCCTGCTTCGAATGCGGCGCGCTTGGTATCTCATTTCCTTCCGCGTCGCGGATTGAGCGGACCGTCACTGCGATATTTTCACCGTCCGGTTTCATGATCTCGATCGTATCTCCGACACAGAACTTGTTTTTCTGTGTCCAGACGACCCTGCCATCCGCATCCATGCCCTGTACCGTTCCGATGTAGGTATAGGTTTTAATATAGGTATTGGCATCATAAATCTGTGCCGATTCATCCGGCTTCCCGTAAAAGAATCCGGTCGTAAACTGCCGGAAGGTACCGTCAGAGATCTGATCCAGATACCACGGCATGTTCTCTTCATATTTTTTCGGATCTTCAAAATAGTCATCGATCGCTTTCCTGTAAGTCCTTGCGACCGTCGCTACATACAGCGCTGTCTTCATCCGTCCTTCCACCTTCAGGCTGTCAATGCCCGCTGCGATCATATCAGGCAGGTGTTCGACCATACAAAGATCCTTGGAATTAAAAATATACGTACCGCGTTCGTTTTCAAAAACCGGCATATACTCCCCGGGACGTTTTTCCTCGACGATGGAATACTGCCACCGGCACGGATGTGTGCATGCACCGCGATTCGCATCCCGTCCTGTCATATAATTGCTCAAAAGACATCTGCCGGAGTATGAAATGCACATGGCGCCATGTACAAATGTTTCGATCTCAAGGTCATCCGGGATATTTGCACGGATTTCCCGAATCTCGGCCAGCGAAAGCTCCCTGCCTGTTACAACACGCTTTGCGCCCAGATTTTGCCAGAACAGAAATGTCCCGTAATTGACATTATTAGACTGCGTGCTGACATGCAGGTCGATCTCAGGGCAAACCTCGGCCCAGATCCTGTATACACCGGGATCCGAGATCAGCAGCGCGTCCGGTTTGATCTCTTTGAGTTCTTCAAAATATGCTCTGACGCCGTCAAGATCCTCATTGTGCGCATAAATATTGGCTGTTACATATACCTTCACATCATGTGCATGCGCAAATGCGATCCCTTCCCGCAGATCATCCATGGAAAAGTTCTTGGCGTTTGCACGAAGCCCGAACGCTTCTCCGCCGACATATACGGCATCTGCACCGTATCTGACAGCAACTTTTAATACATCAAGGCTCCCTGCCGGGATCAAAAGTTCCGGTTTCTTCATTCTTTACATCCTCTTTTTACGCTGATCGCCACACCGTCACCTACCGTCAGAATCGATGTGACCAGGCGCGGATCGTGTGTGATCTGATATAAGAATTCACGCATCCGTTTATGAATGGTCCTGTCTCTTCTTTTGACGGCAAACCTTGACTCGATCAGTTCACCATCCTGAAAGATATTGTCGGATATCAGCAGTCCGTGATCATCCAGAAGTCTTATCGTATCTTCCAGAAAATTCAGATACTGACCCTTCGCCGCATCCATAAAGATCAGATCATAGTCTTCTGTCAAGGTCGGCAGGATCTCCTGTGCATCTCCCTTTAAAAGACGGATTGCATCCTCTTTCCCGGCCATGCGGAAGTTTTTCTCCGCTTCCCGGATCCGTTTCTCATAGTTCTCGATTGTTGTGATCTGTACGGGAACCTCTGAGATTTCCTCCATAAACAAGGCAGAAAAACCGACTGCCGTTCCGATCTCAAGGATCTTTGCCGGACGTTTTGAGGTAATGATCACGGACAAAAGCCCCTGCATTTCCCGACGGATCACCGGGACATTTTCCTTTTTCGCATTCTCCTCAAGTTCTTCCAGGAAAGCGCTCTTTTGCGGCAGATAGGAATTGACAAATGTTGTATATCTCTCGTCAATGATCATATCTTATACATCCATGATGATCGGAATGATCATCGGGTTACGTCTGGTCTTTTTCCAAAGGAAGCTTCCCAGATTATCCTTGATCTCCGATTTTATCTTGCCCCAGTCTGTAATATTTCTCTCCATAACATGATCGACTGTATCATTGAGCACTTCCTGTGCTTCTTCCATCAGATTTTCTGATTCTCTGACATAGATAAAGCCGCGGGAAACCATGTCCGGTCCTGCAATGATCTGACCCGAAGCGGAATCCATTGACATAACCACGATCACGATGCCGTTTTCTGCCAAATGTCTTCTGTCATGCATCACGATGTTTCCGACATCGCCGATACCAAGTCCATCGACAAATACCGTACCTGCCGGCACCTTATCGACCACTTCTGCACCGTTTTCATCGATTGCCAGAACATCTCCCGATTCCAACATCAAGATATGGTCATCGTCATAGCCGAGCTGCTTACAAACGCCGGCCGCCGCTTTTCTGTGCTTGAACTCTCCGTGGATCGGGATCGCATATTTCGGATTGACCAGAGAATAGATCAGCTTGATCTCCTCCTGGCATGCATGTCCGGAAACATGTGTATCCTGGAAAATGACTTCTGCACTCTTTCTGTATAACTCATTAATGATATTCGAGACCGCTTTTTCATTCCCCGGGATCGGGTTCGAGCTGAATACGATCAGATCATTCGGTGTGATCTTGACCTTTCTGTGAATGCCTGTTGCCATTCTGGAAAGTGCCGCCAGCGGTTCTCCCTGGCTTCCCGTCGTGATCAGAACAGTCCGCTCGTCCGGATAATCCTTTAACTGATCGATCTCTACCAGCGTATTGGCCGGGATACTAAGATACCCCAGCTCAGACGCGATCGAAATGATATTGACCATACTGCGGCCTTCCACACAGACCTTTCTTCCAAACTGATATGCGGTATTGATGATCTGCTGCACGCGGTCAACATTCGACGCAAATGTCGCCACAATGATCCTCTGGTTCTGATGCTCCCTGAAGATCGCCTCAAACGCTTTGCCGACGGTTTTCTCTGACATCGTGTTACCCGGACGCTCCGCATTCGTACTGTCACTCATCAGTGCCAGCACGCCCTTCTTTCCGAGCTCGCCAAACCGCTGCAGATCGATCGAATCTCCGTAAACCGGTGTGTAGTCCACCTTAAAGTCACCGGTATGCACAACAATACCTGCCGGTGAATAGATCGCCAGTGCCGCCGCATCCTGAATGCTGTGGTTTGTTTTGATAAATTCCACACGGAAGCAGCCAAGATTGATATGCTGTCCGTATGTAACTACCTTTCTCTTCGTTGTTTCCAGAAGTCCATGTTCTTCGAGCTTATGATCGATCAGTCCCATCGTCAGCTTCGTCGCATAGATCGGAACATTGACCTCCAAAAGAACATATGGAAGCGCACCGATATGATCCTCATGGCCATGCGTGATAAAAAAGCCCTTGACCTTCTCCAGATTCTCCTGAAGATAAGTCAACACCGGCACACACAGATCAATGCCGTACATGTCATATTCCGGAAATGACATACCACAGTCTACGATAATGATACTGTCCTCATATTCAAAGGCCGTGATATTCATGCCGATCGTTTCAAGTCCCCCCAAAGGAACGATTTTCAGTTTCTGATTGTTTGATTCTTTCCCCATTGTCATTTACCTCACACGAAAAAACAGTGCTTTCTAAAAAGAAATGACACTGTTTCCAAAAGATGCTAATTACAATTCATCACGATAATGTGATATCCGTATCATCAATGAGCTCAGCAAAAACTTTGGCGATCGCATTCAACTCCGTATCATCTTCTACGATCTCCAGTGTAAGCTCATCATCATCCGAACAGATTTCTTTAAAAATATATGCCAAAGAATCTTCCGATTCTTCTTCCGTCGCAAGATAGTAGGTAACACCACCGATGCTGGTCTCCTCAAGCAAATAAAGCTCTGCCTGCTCTCCCGTGTCACCATCCGTAAATATCAGCCTTTCCATTTGCATTTGGCCTTTCTCTATGCATATCTGTATATTCGATTGTCTAAAAAATGATCATGATCGTCTGGCATCCAGATATTCCTGCAGGATCAAAGAGGCTGCAATCTTATCTACATATTTTTTCCGCTCTTCAAAAGGAATGCCGTCCTCGATCAGGATCTGGTCTGCCTCCCACGTTGTCAGGCGCTCATCCTGAAATACAACAGAAATGCCTGTTCTCCTTTCAAGCATTTCCTGAAACGCTCTGGTCTTCTCACAGCGTTCCCCCTCAGTATCATCCATATTCTTCGGGAGTCCTAAAACGATCAGATCCACTTCATACTCAGTGCATAAATCCTCAATCCGCGCAAGCGTACGACGCAGCTTGTTCTCCTGCTGCCTGTAGATCGTCTCTAAACTTTGCGCAGTAAGTAAAAGCGGGTCGCTGATCGCGACCCCGACCGTTTTGGACCCAAAATCCAATCCCATAATCCGCACGGATCAAGAACCCCATTTGTGAACCATGGCATAATACTTCAGTACTTCTTCCACGAGTTCATCACGCTCTACTTTCATAATGAGGCTGCGTGCATTCTTATGACTGGTAATATAGGTCGGATCACCGGACATGATATACCCGACAATCTGATTGATCGGATTATATCCTTTTTCCTGCATAGCCTTATAGACGATCTCCAATACATCGCCTACCTTCAAAGAGGTGTCCGTTTCAACTTTAAAATATTGTGTATTCCCTAAATCCTGCATAATCGTAAACCTCATTAATCAAAATTTAAATACATTCTATAACAACCTGTCAGAAAATTCAACCACCTTTATCTGATTCTTAAGGTCCTCATCAGAAGGAATGCAAACCCTTAAATACTCAGGGGTATAGCCTTCATAGTATCGTACCCCGTCCTTTTCGGTGCTTTTTTCAAACAGAACCTCTACATCTTTCCCCTCATAACAGGAAAGGAATTCTTTTCTGACCGAAGCACATACATCGGCAAGTACATGAGACCGCTCGGTCTTTTTCGCCTCTGTGATCTGATCCGGCATCCGGTCAGCAGGCGTCCCTGACCGTCTGGAAAATTTAAATATATGTACATCTGCAAAGCCGGCCTCTCGAACGATCCTGCAAGAATCCGCAAACTCCTCTTCCGATTCTCCCGGAAACCCGACAATGATATCGGTTGTCAGAGCCGGGTTCTGATAATGTGACTTCAAAATCTGACATTTTTCCAGATACTCAGCCGATGTATAATGTCTGTTCATCCGCTTTAAAACCGTATCCGACCCACTCTGCAGGGACAGATGAAAATGCGGACATACCTTGTCAAGCGAGGCCAGCCGGCTTACGAACCCGTCAGTGATAATACCAGGTTCCAGAGACCCCAGGCGGATCCGTCTGACCCCCTCGATCCCGTGAATCCGTTCGATCAGTGAGAGCAGATCAGTACCGATCTCTTTTCCATAAGAACTCAAATGGATGCCGGTCAGGACAATTTCCTGAAAACCGTTCTCAGAAAGCCGTTCGACCTCCTCATAAACATCCTCCGGATGGCGGCTTCTGATCCTCCCTCTTGCATAGGGAATGATGCAGTAGCTGCAAAACTGGTTGCACCCGTCCTGTATCTTTAAAAAGGCTCTCGTATGCCCTGACGGGGCAGATACACTAAGCTCTTCATAATCTGTATCCTGGCTGATATCGGTAATATGACAGGTACTTGCCTTCTCTTTTTCAAACTGCAAAAGCAATGGGATCAGATCCTTTTTCTGATTGTTGCCGATCAGAATATCGATCCCTGCATCCTTTTTCGCCTCTTCCGTTGCCGTCTGGACATAACAGCCGGCAGCGACCAGGACCGCATCCGGATTCTGCTTTTTTGCCCGGTGCAGCATCTGTCTTGATTTGTGATCCGCGACATTTGTCACAGAGCAGGTATTAACAATATAAACATCCGCCTTGTCAGAAAACGGTACGATCTCATACCCGGCACTGACCAGAAGCTCACGCATGGCGTCTGATTCGTAGGTATTTACTTTACATCCCAGCGTATGGATCGCCGCTTTTTTCATCATGAAAACCTCTCAAATTCTATGTAGAAACATTGACTTTTTCACATACAAAATGTAGTATGAAATCAAGGAATAATATTTGAGACACGGGAGGAAACTATTGTGGAAAAATTCATGGTATCATTGAATTCCATCGACAAAGTACGTGATTTCGTTAACATCATCGCGAAGTTCGATTGTGACTTCGATCTGATCTCCGGACGATATGTTATCGACGCAAAATCTATCATGGGTATCTTCAGTCTGGACTTAAACAAGCCGGTTGAGCTAACTGTTCATGCAACAGGCGACAAGCTTGCAGCGATCCAGGATGAGATCAGACCATTTATTGTCGGTTGATTTTCAATACAAACACATGCAATCCCCGTTATGATAACGGGGATTGTTTTTATTTTACCAGAATTGTTTCTGCCGTATCAACCGCCGTGCGGTAGAGTTCGTCAATCTTCTCCGCAAGCTTTAACTCTGATTTCCGGATCCTGTCAACTCTCGGTTTTGTCACCGGATGCTTTGCGACAAAGATCGTACAGCAATCTTCATATGGCAGAATCGATGTCTCATAGGTATCTATGTCTTCTGACACCTTTACGATCTCCTGCTTATCAAAACCGATCAGCGGTCTGTAGACCGGCAATGTGCAGACATCATTGGTGCAGGCAAGCGACTGCATCGTCTGGCTTGCGACCTGACCGATGCTCTCCCCTGTTACCAGTCCGAGGCTTCCGTCCTGTGCGGCAAACTCTTCTGCGATCCGCATCATATATCGGCGCATGATGATCGTCAGTTCATCATGTGGGCAGGTCTCATAGATATACATCTGGATATCCGTAAAATTCACCACGTGAAGCCGGATCGGTCCGCAATACCGGGAAATGATCCTCGCCAGATCTACGACTTTATTCTTTGCGCGTTCGCTTGTATATGGCGGCGCATGGAAATAAACCGCATCGATCGCAACACCGCGTTTTGCGATCATGTATCCTGCTACAGGAGAATCGATTCCCCCGGATAACAGCAGCATCGCTCTTCCGTTTGTACCGACCGGCATACCGCCCGGTCCCGGAATGATCTCGGAGAAGATATTGACATGTGTGCGGATCTCAACATGCAGCATGATCTCCGGATCGTGCACGTCGACAGAAAGATCCGGAAACGCATCCAGGATCTTTTCTCCCAGAAGCATATTGATCTCCTGTGAATTCATCGGGAATGCTTTATTTGCCCGCTTTGTATCTACCTTAAAAGTATGCTTGCCTTCCGTCAGCGTATCTTTCAGATATTGGATCACATCCTCAATAAGCTTTTCGATCCCGTTTTCTTCCACCTGAACCATCGGACAGATACCGACAATACCGAATACCTTTTTTAACGCATCCAGCGCACCGTCATAATCGAATTCATCACTTGCGTTCACATAAACCCTGCCCTGTTCATATGTCACGGCAAAGGTTCCGTCAACCGGCTTTAATGCAAACCGGATCTGATCCATGAGCGCCTGTTCAAACATGCGTCTGTTTTTTCCCTTGATTCCGATTTCTCCGTATTTGATCAAAAAAGATGTATACATATTTTCCCCTATACTGATCGTCTTTCTAACGTCTCTTAAATCTTCTAAGAACCGGAAGCAGTTCTTTTAACGCAGCGATCACTGTCTCTATCTCTTCTTCCGTATTATTCAGGGAGAGAGAAAACCGGATCACGCTGTCCGTCACTTCCTTTGGATATCCCATTTCCATCAGTGTGCTTTTGTCAGACGGATGATGGGATGCGCATGCGCTCCCGGAGGAAACATAAATGCCCTTATCTTCCAATGCGTGCAGCAGCACTTCACTGCGCACGCCCGAAAAGCATGCATTGATGATGTGCGGTGCACAAAGCGGTTCTTTTGGCGTCAGGACCGTCACATCTTCAAGCTGTGACAGTTCTTCCCGAAGCAGCTCCCGCATACCGGCAAGTGTACCGGTCTTCTTATCAAACTTCTGATATGACTCCTCAGCTGCAAGTCCTGTCCCCGCAATGCCCGGTACATTTAATGTACCGGAACGCAGATTCTTCTGCTGTCCGCCGCCATAAAGGATCGGCACCACTCTGACACCTTCTCTGATAAATAAGAATCCGGCACCTTTTGGTCCATGGATCTTATGCGAGCTGACAGATAACAGATCGATTCCCATTGCATGCGGCATGATCTTATACTTTCCGTATCCCTGCACAGCATCAACATGAAAGATCACATCCGGATATCCGGCTTTTAACATGCTTCCGATCTCAGCGATCGGATTCACAGAACCGATCTCATTATTGACATACATTACGGAAACAAGGATCGTATCCTCGCTGATCGCTTCTTTTACAGAGTCTGCGCTGACTCTTCCATCCTGATCAGCCGGAAGTTTTGTGATCTGAAACCCCTGCGTTTCCAGAAAATCAAGCGTCTTTTTTACTGACGGATGCTCGATCGCTGTTGAGATGATATGGCGTCCTCTTCTCTGATAGGCAAATGCGGCGCCGATCAGGGCAAGATTGTTTGACTCCGTTCCTCCCGATGTAAAGATCAGTTCTTTTTCCTTACAGCGCAGTGTCGCCGCGATCTGTCTGGCTGCCGTTTTGACACGTTCCTCCGCATCGATTCCTTTTAAATGCAATGCCGACGGATTTCCGTAATCTGATAAAAATATCTCATTCATCAGCGAAACGACCTCTTCTGTCGGTCTGGTCGTCGCAGCATTATCCATATAGATTTCATGCATATAGATTATTCATCCTCCTGCATTTCAAGTGCCAGCATCATCGAAGCCAGTGTTGTGATCGCAGCCGTATCGGTCCTTAAGATCCGTTTCCCGAGAGAAACCTCCACAGCGATCTCCCTGACCGATTCGATCTCCTTTTCGGAAAAACCGCCTTCCGGCCCGATAAACACCGCAATATCCGTCCCTTTTTTCAGCGATCCAAGCGTATCCTTTAACTGCTTCATTCCGTTTGCATTTTCATATGGTACGATGCAAAGGTCGAAACCTGACGCTTCTCTTTTTGCTTCTTCAAATGTATGTACGGATGAAACACGCGGGATCAGACTTCTCTTCGACTGCTTCGCCGCGCTTTCAGAGATCGCCTGCCAGCGTTTGATCTTGGAAGCCGCCTTTTTTTCATCGAGTCTGACCACACAATACTGCATCGAGACCGGTATGATCTCATAGACACCCAGTTCAACGCCCTTTTGGATCACCGACTCCATTCGATCCCCTTTGGGGATGCCCATATATAGATGAATACGGGCCGGAAGCTCCGTCTCTGCTGCCGGCCTGTCAAGAATCTCTGCCTGAACAAATTCATCTGTCAGTTCAGAAATACTGCAATACAGATTTTGTCCGCCGGTACTGCTGATACGGATCGTTTCTCCCGGTTTCATGCGAAGCACTTTCCCGATATGCCGTACATCACTGCCGGTTATGGTAACATATTCCCTGCCGATCTGGCAATCCTCAACAAAAAACTGATGCATCTTTTCTCCACTTATTCTTTCGTTGCGACGATCCCGACCCATTCGCCCTGGTGTCTGACAGAAAGGATCTTTAACCCTGCTGCCTCGATCGCCTCTTTGACTGCTTCTTCCTTTGTATCAATGATACCGGATGCGATCAGGATACCGCCATCCTTCATGCATGCCGGCATCTCCTTTGCCATCGGGATGATCACGTCAGCTAAAATATTCGCTGCGACGACATCATACGCGCCTGTCTGAACGGTTTTCTGAAGCCATTCATCCGAAATCAGATTCCCGACAAAAAAGTCATCCTTTGAAAACGCAAGGTCATTGCGCACATAGTTCTCTTCTACGGATGTGATGCAGTCCGGATCGATATCCGTCCCTCTCACGATGCCTGCGCCAAGCTTACTTGAGACGATCGAAAGAATCCCGCTGCCACAGCCCAGATCCAATACAGAAGCGCCCGGTTTTACATACTCCCGCAGCGCACGGATACAAAGCTGTGTCGTCTCATGCTTGCCTGTTCCGAACGAAATCCCCGGATCGATCGAGATCGTGATCCCGCCTTTTTCGTTTTCTTCTTTTTCCCAGGATGGGTGGATCAGCATGTCTTCGATATAGAAAGAATGGAAAAACTCTTTCCAGTTATCCTGCCAGTCAGCATCGTCAGTCTGTGTCACTTCGATCGCTGCCTCACCGACATCGACACCATTTTCCTTCAATGCCGCGATCCCGGCCCGGATGTTTTGAAGCAGCTCTTCTTCACCGGCATTTTCCTCC
>JAEIGA010013971.1_pt1 | contig 12207 bp, 8 predicted proteins | sample 9270691 | NCBI WGS metagenome assembly JAEIGA01 (sample SAMN17057246, study PRJNA624740) | gut metagenome | biome: biome; isolation source: fecal sample | host: Bos grunniens | place: China: Xizang | collected 2019
AACATCAACATTCTCATCTGTGAAAATGTCCTCAATATTTTCATAAACCTTTTCGATATTGTATTTTTCTGCGAAAGCTACTGCCTTTTCATAAGTTCGATTTGCGACAGAATAAATTCTACCACCCATTTTGTTCATTTCTCGTGCAAAATCGTTTGCGATATTTCCGCAACCGAGTACTGCCCAATTAAATTTATTTAACACATTAATCACCTACTGTATTATATCATAAAAACTCATTGACAATCAACATTTTTTGTATATTATGAACATATGAAAAGCTTTTGGAGGGGATTTTTTATGAAAAAAAGATTATTAAAGTCTGTTGCTGTTTTAATGGTAATCGCAATTCTTTTCACTTGCACAATCAGTGTATTCGCATATAGCGGCAGAATTGACCTTGATATCGTTGCAGAAACTTCAAAAACTGCATTGAAAATTGAGGGTGAAGGAATTGTTCTTTTGAAAAACGAGGATAATGTTTTACCTCTTGAGGGCAAAAAGCTGAATGTGTTTGGTGTTGGTTCAGTTTGTCCATTCTTTGGTGGTGCAGGTTCAGGTTGTATTACCTCTGAAAACCCAATAAGCTTTTATGATGCACTTGATGAAAAAGGTATTGTGTATAATGAGGAACTTCGCAAACTTTATGAAGAAGAATGTGGCACAAGTGCAATTCCTACAACAAACCATCCCGTTGTAAACAACGCTCTTGGTCTTATTCTTACAAAGAGTCAGCTTCCTGAAATGCCTGTTTCGCTTCTTACAGACGAGATTATGGATAATGCTGTATCATATTCTGACACAGCACTTGTTATGATTAGCAGAACAAGTGAAGAGGGCACTGACCTTACAGAAGATGTGCTTCGTATCAGTGATGAGGAAAGAGCACTTGTTGAAAAGCTCAATGATAATTTTGAAAACATTATTGTTCTCTTTAACATTTCAAACATTATGGAAATGGGATTTGTTGATGAATATGAGAACATCAAGGCTGCTGCAGCAATCTGGATTCCAGGTGAATTTGGTATGCTTTCAGTTGCAGATATGCTCACAGGTGCAATTAACCCATCTGGCAGACTTGCAGACACAGTGGCTTACAATGTAAGTGACCATCCTTCAGGCGTTTGCTTCGGTACAAATGAATATGAAGGTGGTGAATACTATGTAGAATATCTTGAGGGTATTTATGTGGGATATCGCTATTTTGAAACATTTGCTAAAGACAAGGTTCAGTATCCGTTTGGTTACGGACTTTCCTATACAGAATTCAAGCAGGAGCTTGTTAATTACAGCTTTGATGATGGTAAGGTTACTGCAACTGTTAAGGTTACAAACACAGGTGATGTTGCAGGTAAAGAAACAGTACAGCTTTATTACAGCGCACCATATTATGAGAGCGGAATTGAAAAGAGTGCAATCTGCCTTGGTGGTTATGGTAAAACAAAGCTTTTAGAACCAGATGAAAGTCAGACATTGACAGTTTCTTACGACATTGAGGATATGGCATCTTATGACCATAAAAACAATGAAGCCTGGGTTCTTGAAAAGGGAACTTACAAAATTATCCTTGGTAAGAATGTCAGAGAACATATTGATACATTTGATTATGTTCAGGCTGAAGATAAAATTATGAAGTATGACAACAAGACAGGCGTTGAAATCTCAAACAGATTTGACGATGTTTACAGTGGATTCCCTATTCTTTCACGTGCTGATTATGAAGGCACTTACCCTGTTTTCAGACAGTTGACAGCAACTGATGGAATCAAGAATGTTGACCAGATTCCTGAAAAGACAACAGAGGGTACAGCGCCTGTTACCGGTGCAGTTTATGACGAAACAATAATGTTTGAGGATGTTTATGAAAATCCTGAACTTATGGATAAATTCCTTGACCAGCTTACTGTTAATGAAATGGTTATGATGGTTATTGACGGTGGTTACGGTACTCGTGGTGTTGAACGACTCGGTATTCCTCAGACATGGGATAATGATGCTCCATCAAGCGTTAAGGGTCAGAATGGTATCGCTTTTACTGACAGTGGTACTGCATATCCTTGTGAGGTTGCAGTTGCTTGTACATGGAACGTTGATTTAGCTGAAGAAATGGGTAGATGTGTTGGTATTGAAGCTCGTGATATCGGCACAGATATCTGGTATGCTCCCGGTGTAAATATTCACCGAAACCCTGCAGGTGGCAGAAACTATGAATATTATTCAGAAGACCCTATCCTTTCAGCTACAATGGCATCTGCTGTTATTACAGGTTGCTATTCAGAAGGACTTGTTGTTACAATCAAGCACTTTGTTATGAATGACCAGGAATCTCACCGTGAAGGCGTTTTCACATGGGCTGATGAACAGACAATGCGTGAAATCTATCTTAAGGCATTTGAAATTCCGATTAAGGAATCACCTTGTCTTGGTGTTATGTCAGCATTTAACCGTATTGGTACAAACTGGTGTGGTGGTAGCTCAGCACTTCTCAACGACCTTCTTCGTGGTGAATGGGGATTCAACGGATTTGTTGTTTCTGACTATTCCTGGAACTTTACAGGAATCGGATATATGAGTCCTATCATTGCTGTTTATAACGGTAACGATACATTGCTCACAGGTCTTTGGGCAGTTAACCTTCCATCTCATGTTATCGCAGTTACTGCACAGTATTATGCAGACCCGATAGGCTTTGGTACTGCACTTCGTGAAGCTTGCAGACATCTTGTTACAGTTAAAATGCATACTAAAGCATTCCAAGAACCTTATGAATATGATGGTTCACTTATGGGAGCTTTATTGAAACCTGATGAATGGGAATTTGAAGAACCATACACACTTTCAAATATTGAATATCTCCTTAACAATGTACTTAATACAATTATTTACTTTGTAAAATTTATTCTTTAATACAACTAATGCCCGTCAATTTCGTCGGGCATTTCCTTTACTTTTATGTAAATATATGATATTATCAAAAAGGTGATTTTTATGAATATTAAAATGGCGAAGCATTCAAACCCACAGTTCCAGAGAGATAATTTTCAAAACCTTGACGGACAGTGGGATTTTGGCTTTCAAAAAACAAAAATAGGGTTTAAATTTTCAACTGATGAAAAACGAGCAGTTGAAATCAGAAGCAATAACCAATTCACACACAAAATCAATGTGCCTTTCTGTGTTGAAAGTGAACTTTCAGGAATAGGATACAAGGATTTCATCAATATGGTCTGGTACAAAAAAATCGTCAATGTAAAGAAAGATGGTCATCGTGTATTTTTATGCTTTGGTGCTGCTGACCACCTGACAACCGTTCTCGTAAACGGTAAATGTGCAGGCAGACACAAGGGTGGTTACACATCTTTCAGATTTGACATTACTGACCTCTGTTCTGACGGTGAAAATGAGATTTTTGTACTTTGTGAGGATGACGTTAAAAATCCTTTCGTTATCCGTGGTAAGCAAAGTGAATGGAAAAAGAGTCACGCTTGTGACTACACACGTACAACAGGTATATGGCAGAGCGTTTATCTTGAATATGTGCCTGAAAATTATGTAAAGAATTTTAAAATTTATCCTGACCACAAAAATGGTCTTGTTACAATTAACCTTGACCTTAAAGGTAAAGAAAATCTTTGTTGTGAAGCATTTTATGATGGTAAGAGTGTCGGTAAAAATGTAATCGAAAATGCTTGTGGCAACGAGGTTTTACAGATTAAATTAGATGAAACTCACCTTTGGGAGGTTGGCAATGGTCGTCTTTATGACCTTAACATTACCTTTGGTGAAGATGAAGTAAAATCATATTTCGGACTTCGTAATGTACGACTTGACGGATACAAATTCCTTATTAATGAAAAGAGCGTTTTTCAGCGTCTTGTACTTGACCAGGGCTTTTACAAAAAAGGTATTTACACAGCACCAAGTGATGAAGATTTAATCAATGACATTAAAATTTCTATGGATTTAGGCTTTAACGGTGCAAGACTTCATCAGAAGGTATTTGACCCTAAATTCCTTTACTATGCTGACCAGTTAGGTTACATTGTATGGGGAGAATACGCTAACTGGGGACTTGACTACTCTAATCCAAAGAGTGTTGATGTTTTCCTCAATGAATGGAGAGAAGCACTTGAGCGTGACTTTAACCATCCTGCACTTATCGGTTGGTGTCCTTTCAACGAAACGTGGAATTACAAGGGCAGACGCCAGTATGACCCATTACTTGCAACAGTTTATGACTTTACAAAAGCTGTTGACTCAACTCGTCCTTGTATTGACACAAGTGGTAATTTCCATGTGAAAACCGATATTTTTGACTTGCACGATTATAGCTATGATGTGGAATTTTTCAAGAACAACTATGACCGTTTTATGACAGAAGATTATCTTTATCAGCATGTACTTGTTGAAAACGAAGGCAGGCAAGAATATAAAGGTGAGCCTGTATTTATCAGCGAATACGGTGGAATCAAATGGGTAAGTGACGAGTCAATCAAGTCCTGGGGTTATGGCAAGGATGTAAAAACTCCTGAAGAATTTGCTGACAGATATGTAGGTCTTACTGATGTAATCGTAGAAAACTACAAGATGTTTGGCTTCTGCTATACTCAGCTTTATGATATTGAGCAGGAGCAGAATGGTCTTTATACTTATGACAGAGAAAAGAAATTTGACGAAAAGATTTATGACAGAATAAGAGCAGTAAACACAAAGCTTGCTGCTATCGAAAAGGTAAAATGGACAAAGAATTAATCAGAGAATTTTTTAATGGCTTTGCACCAAATTGGGATAATGAGCCAATTGCTGAAAAAGAAATTATAGATACAATTATCCAAAATGCAGGAATAAAAGAAAATATTAATGTGCTTGACATTGCTTGTGGTACAGGGGTACTATTCTCCTTTTATCTTGAACACAATGTTAAGAGCATTACAGCAGTTGACTTATCCCCTGAAATGGTGAAAATTGCAAAATCTAAATTTCCACAAGCTGATGTAATTTGTAGTGACGCTGAAAGTATATCATTTGACAAGCAGTTTGATGTTGTTATGATTTATAATGCTTTTCCACATTTTCCTGAACCAAAATTGCTTATTGAAAACCTTTCAAAGGCTTTAAAATCAGGTGGAAAAATCAGCATTGCACACGGATTGAGTAAAAAGGAGCTTGATGAGGTACACAAAAAATCAGCAGGCAGAGTTTCAAATATTCTTCCTGAATGTGATAAATTAGCCGAGCTTTTAAGTCCATATTTCAATGTAGATATTCAGATTTCCAACGATAGAATGTATCAGGTTGTTGGTACTAAAAAATAAGGTGATTTTATGAGTAATTATTTCCCTGAGGTAAAAAAGAATTTTGGCTTCGGTTGTATGCGACTTCCTCGCAAGGGTCCGCTTATTGACTACAAGCAGACAAATCAGATGATTGACACCTTTATCGAGGCAGGCTTCAACTATTTTGATACTGCAAAGGGCTATATGGAAATGAGAAATGAGGCTACCCTCAAAAAGTGCCTTACATCACGTTATCCAAGAGATGCCTATGTCCTTGCTGACAAATTATCAGATGGATTTTTTAAGAAGGAAAGCGATATCAGACCACTTTTTGAAAAGCAGTTAAAGGCTTGTGGTGTTGAATATTTTGACTTTTACTTAATGCACGCACAGAATGCTACAAACTTTGAAAAATACAAGGAATGTCGTGCATACGAAACCGCATTTGAACTTAAAAAGGAAGGCAAAATCCGTCACGTAGGATTTTCATTCCACGATAAGGCAGAAGTCCTTGATAAAATTCTTACAGAATATCCTGAAATGGAATTTGTGCAGATTCAGTTCAATTACCTTGACTACAACGATGAGTCAGTTGAAGGCAGAAAATGCTATGAGGTCTGTCGTAAACACAACAAACCGATTATTGTTATGGAGCCTGTTAAGGGTGGTAGTCTTGTAAAGCTTCCTGAGAAAGCTAAAAAGGTATTGGATGACCTTAATGGTGGCTCACCTGCTTCCTATGCTATTCGTTTCACCGCAAGCTTTGAGGGTATTTTTATGGTGCTTTCAGGTATGAGTGATATGGAACAGATGAATGACAATATCAGCTTTATGAAGGATTTTGTGCCATTCAATGACAAGGAATATGAAGCAGTTAACAAGGTTTGTGAAATTATGAATGCACAGCATTTAATTCCTTGTACTGCTTGCAGATATTGTGTTGACGGATGTCCTAAAAACATACCTATTCCTGAAATTTTTGCTTGTATGAATGACAGAAAGCAGTTTAAGGACTGGAACGCTGAATATTATTATGAGGATGTTCATACTGCAGGCAAAGGAAAAGCTTCTGATTGTATTCAGTGCGGACTTTGTGAAAAGGCTTGCCCACAACATCTTGAAATCAGAAAACTTTTAAAAGATGTGGCAAAGGAATTTGGAAAATAATAAAATCTACTGAATATTATTTTGTCCGATATATCTTTAACAATGGGAATTACACTCCCCTTTTAACGGAATAAATTAATAAAATCGGCAATATGCTTATATTAGACAAAATGCATTTAGTACATATGAAAAATAAATAACATAATAAAAGAGAAGTCAAGGAACAAAACCAAGACTTCTCTTTTTGTTTATAATTAAAGTACTCTTAAGCGTTTATGCCGATTGTGATAATTTCAAACGGCTTATATTCAATACGGTCAGTTTCTTCAATAACATCTTCAAGGAAGTTAAGAAGCTTAACCTTACCACCAAGACGAATTACTCCTCGTCTACCATTTTGCTCAGAAAGACGGACAACAATCATATGACCCTTTTCACTCATTTTCATTGTCTGCATATAAAGCTCACCGAATGAATTTTCGCAGGTCAAATCTGCTTTTCCAAGTGGCACATTATATTCAAAAGCAATGTTATTGATTTCTGCCTTAACAAAATCGTCACCATGAGGATAAATCATATAACTGAATTCGTGGTGTCCCAAATCACTTGTAACATCAGGACGTATTGTTGCACGAAGCAGTGAAAGGCTCATTGAATTTTCAAGGAAGCCGATACCGTATTTTGAATCGTTAATCAGTGCAACGCCACCATCAGTTTCAGCCATATCAGCCCACTTGTGATGACAAACCTCAAAACGTGCCTGCTGCCAAGTTGTATTTCTATGAGTTTCACGCTCAACGAAGCCTGCACTTGTGTCACAAACTGCTTTACGAGTCAATACATTGCAATCAAACTGTGCCTTTGCAAGTACGTGCTTTTCGTCCCAATCAACGATATTTTCAACCTCTATGCCACGGCTCTGACGGAAAACTCGGATAATGCGTTTCCATGTACTCTTCTCTGTACCGAGAATACAAGCAAAAGACACAACCTCTGAATTCTTCTCAACTGTCTTAAGTGGTGAAAGAATTTTTACTTCTACTTCCCTATCCTTATAGTTTGGAAGAATATCCCAGGCATCATAAACACCAGGATTGTCCTTATAAAGCTTAAGCTTATTGAACTCACCATTTACCCATTCACGCTGAAGCTTTCTGTCATAAAGACTTGCGATGCTACCATCAGTATTAAACTCGATTTCATAGAATGGTGTAATCACCTTTTCACCGATTGTAAGCCATTCTTCATCTGATTCTTCAATCTTAATGTCACCACAGGAAAGAGGTGGAAGATTAGGAATTACCCAATTACCCTTTTTACCGTAACGATTGCTGTTGCCGTTTTCATTTTCAATGAAAGTAAGGTGTGTACGAGGGAAATTAAGTGAGTTGAAATACTGCTCACCTGTGCCGATAATTTTATCGACTCTGCGTTCAATTTCTTCATAATCAGCCATTGCATCACGATAAACCGGTGTAATGTGGCTTCCCGGAAGAATGTCGTGGAATTGATTTATAAGAAGTTTTTTGTATATGTCACGAATTTCCTCGTGTGGATATACAGCACCCTTAAGATGACGGAGAGTTGAAATAATCTCAGCCTCACGAAGCTTATATTCAAGCTGACGATTATATCTCTTCATCTTTGATTTTGTGGTGAATGTACCACGGTGCATTTCAAGATAAAGCTCGCCATCCCATTTTGCAAGATTTTTATTGTCCTTAAGATTCTTTTCAAGGAATTCCTGACCGCTGATATGCTCAGTTTTCGGCATAATTGAAAGCTTATCAAAGCGATGCATAACCTCAATCATCTCTTCAGTACAGCCACTACCACCGTCGCCGTAACCAAACATAGACATTGTCTGTCCACCCTGATTTTTATCCTGATATGCTTCCCAGTTTTCCTGAATCTGAGATGGCATATTCCATGTTATAAAGTGTGTTGGCGGTACACAGGCATAAACCTCACTACCATCAATACCCTTCCAGATAAAGTTGTTATGTGGAAATCGATTTGTATCATTCCATGTTGACATTTTGTTTGAAACAAAGTAGTCAACACCACTCTTTTTAAGAATCTGTGGCAAAATCCAGCTGTTGCCGAAAACGTCAGGCAACCAACAGTTTTTAATTGTTTTTCCGAACTTTTCACGGAAATAATGCTGACCGTACATAAACTGACGGATAAGACTTTCAGCACAAGGAATATTGCAATCAGGCTCAACATACATAGCGCCAACAGGCTCAAACTGACCATTTGCAATCTTCTCTTTTAATTCCTCAAACACGTCAGGATAATACTTTTCGAGCATTTCATATGTATAAGCCTGAGTATGAGTGTACTTAAAGTCAGGGTATCTGTCCATAAGACGAAGCTGAATAAGAATTGTACGGAGATTTTTCTGCACCGAATGAATTCTTCTCCAGTAATATGCAATATCAAGGTGTGAATGTGCAATAAGTGCCACATCACCATTACCCTTGTAATCATCATTCGCGTAAATCACATCGTCAACATACTTTTTAGCAGCTGCAACATCATCTGTTTTAAGGTCATCGAAATCAATAAGATTAAGTGCATTATTAATTTCACGATTAAGGAAATTACGATAGTCCTCATTGAAAAGTTCACTTTTTGCAATATCTAAAAGCAATTCAAGGTCATAAACCAAGTCGAGAACCGTGTGATTGATTGTAGCAAGATAAGCACCCTCAAAAATCTGACGACAACCACGAACTGAAAGTGATTCCGGATTTCTCTCATCATCAGGCTTTGAACGGTTATAACCCTCCATTTCGAAGTGAAGAACATCAGAATCTATATATGGAGTCAAAAGGATTCTGTCACGGTTAGGGTCAACACCACCAACATACTTACCATTTACCTTAACAATAATTTCGGCAGCAGTTTTAAGTGAAAACCAAAGCTCCTTTCCACGAAGGTGCTGTGGAATTTCAACCTCTGCATCAAAAAATGCTGTTCCATCAGGAGTAAAGTACATATCACCTTTTTTAAGGGTTCTCCAGCCCTCAGGGTAATATTCGTACTGCATTTCAGCAACCTGACGTGCATCACGGACCTTTAAATTTTCAATTTCGTATTTTTCTTCGTAAATATATCTTTTAAGCCAACCGAAGCGTAAATCTGTCCATTCCTCAGGACGCATACTTCTTCTTACAACCTTAATATGTGCCATAGTATCACCTTAATCCTTGTCCCAGAAAAATGGTTTCTTTTTCTGTGCAATAACATTTACGCTTTCACCCATATCTCGCATTATTTCGCTTTCAATCCAACGAAGGCAACGTTCAACGATAAGGCATTTTGAACATTCACCCTGCAAAAGCACTGTAAGTTCTCCATTTTCATAAGAGATAAAGTCGATTTCGCCACCATCACCCTGAAGCTTTGGCTTAATAACAGTATTGATATAATTTTTCATAAATTAACCCTCAATTTCCTTTTTGAGAATTGCACGAACATTTTCAAGCTTTTCTGTTGCAGCTTCTCTTGTTTCACCACACATTGAGTAATAAACCTTAAGCTTTGGCTCTGTGCCTGACGGTCTTACTGCCATCCAGCTTCCGTCTGTAAATGTGTATTTAAGCACATTTTCCTTTGGCAAATCGTCAATACCCTTTGAGTAGTCAAGAACATCCTTGATATTTTGGAAAAGTGACTGACCGTTTTCACGCATATTTGTCATAATGCTCTGAATTTTTTCTGCACCATCCTTACCCTTGAGTACAAATGTATCAAGTGCATCAAGATAGAAGCCGAATTTTGCATAAATGTTATTAAGAGCATCAATAAGTGTTCTGCCGTTATTCTTGTGATATGCTGCCATCTGACAGATGAGCATTGAAGAAACAACAGCGTCCTTATCTCTTGCGTGAGTGCCAACAAGGTAACCGTAAGATTCTTCGTAACCGATTACGAATTCCTTATCACCATTTACTTCATACTTACCAATCTGCTCACCAATATACTTAAAGCCTGTGAGAGTATCAACAACGTGAAGACCATAACTCCGTGCAATATCAGCACCAACCTCACTTGTAACAATAGTCTTTACAAGAGTTGATTTTTCATTAAGCATATCCCTTCTGTGTGAAAGAACAAAATCAACAAGCAATGCACCAATCTGATTACCTGTTATAAGTACGTATTCACCATTATGGAGCACTGCAGTACCAACACGGTCACAGTCAGGGTCAGTACCAAGGACTAGATCTGCATTTTCCTCTTTTGCCTGAGCAATTGCAATAGTAAGAGCATCCTTTTCTTCAGGATTTGGTGAACGAACTGTACTGAAATTACCGTCAGGCAATTCCTGACTCTTTACTATTGAAACATTCATACCATCAATTGCTTTTCTCACAGGAATATTACCTGTTCCGTGAAGCGCTGTATAAACAATTTTAAGGTCAGATTTTTCCTCGTAAAGTGACTGCTTTTTAACCTCCTTAAGGAAATCATCAAGAACCTCTTCACCGATTACAACGATTTTGCCATTCTTCACTGCCTCATCAAAATCGTCAACAACAACTGATTTTAAATCTGTAACGGCATTTACAAATCCGATAACCTGATTTGCAAACTGTGGTACTAACTGACAGCCCTTTTCATCATAAATTTTATATCCGTTATATTCCTTTGGATTATGACTTGCAGTAAGGACGATACCACCGTTACAGCCAAGGTGCTTTGCAGTAAATGACAAAACAGGTGTTGGCATTAACGTATCATAAATATAAACCTTAATTCCGTTTGCAGAAAGTACACCTGCTGCCACTTTAGAAAAATACTGTGAATTGTTTCGTGAATCATAAGCGATTGCAACGCTTATTTCACCATCAAAACGGCTTTTAAGATAATCAGCATAGCCCTTTGTAGCCTTTGCGATTGTATATCTGTTCATTCGGTTAGGCCCTGCCCCCATAATACCACGAAGTCCACCTGTGCCGAATTCCAATTCCTTATAAAATCTATCTTCAATTTCCTTTTCGTCAGTAAGACTTAAAAGTTCATTTTTTGTATCCTCATCAAAGGTACACCAATATTCAAAAAGCTCTTTAATTTCCATTTTTGTACTCCCTTATGGACATAATTTTAACATTATAATTTTACAACAAAAAAACACTGATTGTCAATGAAATATGATGTATTCAAATTGAGAAATTGGAGTTTGTCGATGAGTGCAAAATGCAAAGCGCAAAGTGCAAAATGGAGAAACTGCGTTGCAATTATAATGCCTCCCTCGTTAGAGGGAGGCGTAAAAAAGTCATTCGAAGAGAACGACAAATTATAATTTGAACATAGAAACAAAATGACGGAGTCGATTGACCCCGTCAAGTGTTTATTTATTGAGTTTTTTATTAACTAATGTGTGCATTTCCAATTCAAGGATATAAGTGATTGACACCAAAAACCAACCGGTTGAGAGGTGTGCGCCACCAACTTTGCAAGAAACGATTGACACGACTATAAATACTACTGTATTGATTAAACTAAAGATTTCATTTCTTGAAAGTGCCTTTTCACCAACTGAGAAAAGTGAGGAAATAATCACCATAAGTGAGAAAATGATAATACACACCATTGTGATAAATGGGAAGAGATAAGATGGATTACCAAAATCGAAGCTACCGTTAATTATTCCCATAATTACACTTATGAGTGTAATATCAGCTCCGTCATCGGATGTGAAAACAGGTAAGCACATCCACAAAAGTGGTGAGAACATAAGCACAAATCTTGTAATTTGTAATGGTCCACCGAAAGCAGAAGTCTTAATGTTATTAAGCACATTATCAACTGC
>JAEIGA010013972.1_pt1 | contig 12207 bp, 8 predicted proteins | sample 9270691 | NCBI WGS metagenome assembly JAEIGA01 (sample SAMN17057246, study PRJNA624740) | gut metagenome | biome: biome; isolation source: fecal sample | host: Bos grunniens | place: China: Xizang | collected 2019
GGGTTATGACCCAAAAGCGTGGTGGTTGTTTTCAGCGAATGTTATAGACAAGTTTCCGCCCTGCGGGATGGAGGTAAAAATGCATCGGGATGTAGTTTTCTCTCCCTCGTGATGTAGATGAATTTTCCTCGTGATGTATTTTTGTCTACATCACGAGGAAAATTTCGGTTGTCAAGTCTGTTGGGTTTAATATGGTTGGAAGGATGCTAGACTGTTTACTAAAACTCATGTTATATGACAGTTAGAAACGTATGGATATGGGTGTTTGTACTTGAGGTTTTATCCATTGCTGCACTTTGTACGATAGGTATGCAGTGGTCATTCCTACCACTATGCCTATAAGCACATCGGAAGGATAGTGCACACCAAGATACATACGTGAGTAGCCCACGGCGGTAGCCCATAGGAATGCCGGCAGTGTGATGTACCACTTCTGAAACTGTAGGCTTAGCGATGTGGCTGTGGCAAAGGCCACTGATGTGTGTCCCGATGGGAAAGAGTATGAGCTTTCGTGTGCCAAAGGGTGCAATAGGTCGGGATAGCTGTCGTAGGGGCGTGGGCGTTGTAGCAACTTCTTCATAGCAAGGGTTGTGGCAGTGGATAGCAATATGCCTGCTCCAATCTGTAGGCCTCCAATGGTAGCATCGGTGTTGGAAGTGGCCAAACCCATTGATAGTATGCTTATTGGTACTGCCGGAGCCATTATGTAGGCCGAGAATGATATGCCTTCCATGGCTTGGTTCATAAAGGGGGTGCGTGTGTTTTCGATGCTTGCCAATGTGTTTACGTCAAAGTTCTGGGAGTATGATGTTTGGCTGCATAGTATTATGCACAGCGTCAGTATTGAAAGGCGTAATGTTTTCATGCTATTATTGTTTGTGAAGAAGGATAAAAAAAGAGGATTCCCACAGTGAATGGGGGAATCCTCCGGTATGCAGAATAACGTTAGTTTCTGTTTAAAGCGTTTAGGTCTTTAAAAGCAACCTGCAAGCGGTTTACGATGCTTTCTTCACCTTTACGCAGCCAAGCACGTGGGTCGTAGTATTTCTTGTTTGGTTTGTCGTCGCCTTCGGGGTTTCCTATTTGGCCTTGAAGGTATGCTTCTTTGGCTTTGTAATAGTTCATTACGCCTTCCCACATAGCCCATTGTGTATCGGTATCGATGTTCATTTTTACAACGCCGTATTGCAATGCTTCAGCTATTTTTTCAGGTTCAGAGCCTGAACCACCATGGAATACGAAACTTACAGGGTTGGTTTCGGTGTTGAACTTTTCTTGGATATACTTTTGCGAGTTGTGAAGTATGATAGGTTCAAGTTTTACATTACCTGGTTTATATACACCGTGAACATTTCCAAACGATGCTGCTATGGTGAAACGTTTGCTTATCTTTGAAAGTTCTTCGTAAGCGTATGCAACATCTTCGGGTTGGGTGTAAAGACGAGATGAGTCGATACCTGTGTTGTCAACACCATCTTCTTCGCCACCGGTTATACCAAGTTCTATTTCCAAAGTCATACCTATTTTATCCATACGAGCAAGATATTTCTTGCATATCTCAATGTTTTCTTTCAAAGGCTCTTCCGAAAGGTCAAGCATGTGAGAGCTGAAAAGAGGCTTGCCATGAGCAGCAAAGAATTTTTCGCCTTCGTCAAGCAAAGCGTCTATCCAAGGTAATAACTTTTTTGCAGCATGGTCAGTATGCAACACAACAGGAATACCGTAGTGTTTAGCCATTTGGTGAACATGCAAAGCACCCGATACTGCACCTGCTACAGCAGCATCGTTTCCCGATAACGATTTGCCAGCATAGAACATGGCACCGCCATTAGAAAACTGAACCATGATAGGAGAGTTGGCTTGTTTGGCAGCTTCCATAACGGCATTTACTGAGTCCGTTCCAACAACGTTTACGGCTGGCAAAGCAAAGTGGTTAGCCTTTGCTATGCGGAATATTTCTTGCAATTGGTCGCCCCATACAACACCTGCAGGGATCTTGTCCATTATTTTTTCTGACATATTATATTGTTTTTAATTAATAATTAGTCTTTTATATGCTTTTCGTTCTTTTCTTTCAAAGAACAAAGGTAGTAAGTTTTTATTGGATAAACAATTTTTAATGCTTAAATATTTTACCTATTCTTATTTTGACTTGGTTTTATGGGTGTCTTTGGTTATAGTAACTGCTTTTGTTTTCCTATGTTTTTAGTTTAATTGCAGGAAAACCCTATTTGTTGTATGCTTTTTTTCTGTTTTTTATTTAAAAATATTAGTGGTTATAGGTGTTTCGAGATGAGAAAAACTACCGTTTTTGGGGTATTTTCAGCAATAAAGTTGAAAAAATAATTGTTAAATAATGATGCGTTTATCAATTGTTGTTTAAAGCAGGTAATATTTTGCTAATCTTATTATTATGTTTGTATTTTTACTGTGTTTTCTTAAGTCTATTTCTATAAATGTATATTATTTTCACTTTTATCTGCTAAAAATGTATTTAGATTAGAAAAAAAAACAGTAACTTTGCAAGAAAATATGTATTCAGTATATAATATGACAAGAGTACACTTCATTGCCATTGGCGGTAGTGCGATGCACAATCTTGCCATAGCCTTGCACCTAAAAGGCTACAGAGTATCGGGGTCTGATGATGAGATATTTGACCCTGCCAAATCTAGGTTGGCTAAATATGGATTGCTACCTGATACCATAGGTTGGAATCCTGAGCATATAACATCGGATTTGGACGCTGTGATACTTGGTATGCACGCACGAATAGATAATCCGGAACTTTTACGAGCCAAAGAGTTGGGTATTAGGATATATTCGTATCCAGAATATCTTTATGAGCAATCTAAGCATAAAAAGAGGGTAGTGATAGGTGGTAGCCATGGAAAAACTACTATCACAGCCATGATATTGCATGTGTTGCAATGTGTCAATATCAAAACAGACTATATGGTTGGTGCACAGTTGGAAGGTTTTGAGGTAATGGTAAAACTTAGTGAAGATGCTGGTATTATGGTGCTTGAAGGCGATGAATATTTGACTTCGCCAATAGATCGTCGTCCAAAGTTTCATTTGTATCAACCGGATATTGCTCTTATAAGTGGTGTGGCATGGGATCATATTAATGTGTTCCCAACGTTCGAGATTTATAAAAATCAGTTTGTACAATTTGCAAACCTTATTACACCTAACGGAAACCTTATATATTGTGCTAATGATGACAATGTAAAGGAGATAGGAGAGAACTGTCGTGCCGACATAGAGTCAATACCATATAATGTTCCCAAATTTGTTATTGAAGGGGGAATAACCAAACTTCTTGTTGGCGAAAAGAAAGTACCTCTTCAGATATTTGGTACTCATAATCTCCTCAACCTTATGGGTGCTATGAATGTGTGCCGTTGTTTGGGTGTATCTGATGAGGAATTCTATAGTGCTATTACATCATTCAAAGGGGCTTCGAAACGTTTGGAATTGGTAAAAAAGAACGATATAACCGCTGTTTATAAGGATTTTGCTCACGCACCATCCAAATTGAAGGCTACTATATCGGCAATGAAAGAGCAGTATCCCAATAGGAAATTGGTGGCATGTATGGAATTGCATACCTTTAGTAGTCTTACTGATGTTTTTTTATCACAATATTTAGGCACAATGGATATTGCCGATGAGGCAATAGTATATTTTAATCCTCATGCTATTGAACATAAAAAATTGCCGCCCCTTGCCCCACAAAGGGTGTTACAAGCATTCGGAAATGATAAGATAAAAATATATACTGACTCCAAACAATTGATTAATGATATACTAGCAATGAATTGGGATAACGGAAATTTATTGCTGATGAGTTCAGGAAATTTTGATGGAGTTGATTTTAATGATCTTGCAAACAGAATAATAAATTAATAAGGGAGTTATAGATTATGAAATTGAAAGTAGGTGATAAAGTAAAGTTTTTAAATCAAATAGGAGGTGGAATTGTTGCCAAGATAGTTTCTTCACAGGTTGTAAATGTAACTGACGATACAGGTTTTGATATACCCACATTGATAAAAGATCTTATAAAGGTTGAGCCTATGCAGGGCGCCGGTAAACTATTTGAGCAAGATGTAGATGCGGAACTGTATGCAAAACAAACTATACAACCTCAGAATACAACGAACTATGGTGAAGATACTGTATCGACATTACGTCCAATTCCCGAAATGAGAAACATAGACAAGGGTATATATTTGGCTTTTGTTCCTCATGAACAGCGTTGGCTTATAACCGGCGATATGGATGTGTATATAATCAACAGAACTCCTTATACATTTTTGGCAAGTATTTTCCTGCAAGGCGAAACGGCTTTCGAAGGTATAGATTATAGTGCTATTGCTCCTGAAAGTAAGATGTATATTGATACTATTGGTCGTGACAATATAGATCTTTGGATGAGGGGAATTGTACAAGGAATGTTTCATTACGATAGTGGCAAAACGGTATTAAATACAGTATCGGCCGATTTCAAAGTAAAGGGTTCCCGTTTTTATAAAGAAGAAAGCTATGTTGAAATAGGATGCTTATCGGCAAAAGCTTTATTGATATCTTTGGCAAAATTATCGTATGTAAATACTATTGCCACAATAGAAGAAAAGTCAAAAGTGGCGGTGTTTGACAAAGAAGATGTTCAGCAAGAACCTATAGTGATACGCAAAGCCAAGGTGATAAATCCTGACAATGTTTTGGAACAGTATTTTGTTGAACCCAATGTGGCAGAGGTTGATTTACATATTGAAGCACTATATCCAAATTGTGATTCTTTGGACGATCATTCTAAGTTCGAAATACAGATGGATTTTTTTCGTAGGTGTTTGAACGATGCCATAGTAAACCGTGTACAAAAGGTTATATTTATACATGGTGTCGGTTCGGGTGTGCTTAAGAACGAGATAATAAATGAACTGAAAAAATATAAAGGATTGCATTATTTTGATGCTTCAATGGCAAAGTATGGAGTAGGTGCAACCGAAGTGTATTTCAGTCATAATACTAAATTGTTGTAACTTGTAAATACTTGTAATTATGGAAAGGAACTTTCAAGTAAGCGATTTGTTTCAACTAAAGCAGATATCAAAAGTATAGTAATATGGTTAAGGATAAACAGAACAAATCTATAAAAAGGCTTTTGTTGGTCGATTCAGAGCATGCAGTTCGTACATCCTTGAAAGAATTGCTTGAATATGAATCTTTTGAAGTAGATGTAGAGGATAATGGCGTTTCTGCATTCGAGAAAATTTCTACTCAAGAGTATGATGTGGTTTTATCGGATATCCAATTGCCAAAAATGGATACAATGACTCTTTTGCAAAAGGTAAGAGAACTTGGTAATGCGATACCTTTCATTATTACTATCAGAGATTTGGATTTAGATATGGTGGTGAAATTGATGAAAGAGGGTGCTAGTTATATATTGCAAAAGCCATTAAATCTTGGTAAGTTGCTAACTTCGATAAATGAATCTTTGCAGGTTGAGGAGACCACTCCTTCCAAACCGATAAAGGTAAAAAAACGTATTTCGTTGCAGGAAACAAGTCCTTTTATAAAGATAATAGGTCAGTCGGAAAAGCTGAAAGAAATGGTGAAAACCATAGAACGAGTAGCTCCGACTAATGAGAAGGTAATGATTACAGGTCCTAATGGATCCGGTAAAGAATTGGTGGCACAACATTTACATGAACGTAGTAATCGAAAAGATAAACCTTTTATTACGATAAATTGTGCTGCAATACCTTCTGAACTTATCGAAAGTCAGTTGTTTGGTCACGAAAAAGGATCATTCACTTCGGCAGTAAAAATGCATAAAGGCGATTTTGAGCAGGCCGATGGTGGAACACTTTTCCTAGATGAAATTGGGGATATGAGTTTGACTGCACAAGCAAAGATATTGAGGGTACTTCAAGAAAAAAAGATTACAAGAGTAGGGGGCGAATCGGCAATATCGGTCGATGTAAGAATTATATCGGCAACAAATAAAAACCTTAGGAAAGAGATTAAAGCAGGTCGATTTAGGGAAGACTTGTTTCATCGACTTAGTGTAATAGAAATACAAGTACCGCCTCTTTGCGAAAGAAGAGAAGATATTCCTATTTTATCTAATTATTTTCTTGATAAAATGATAAAGGCTAATGACCGCAAGGTGGTAATAGATAAAGAGGCTATGGAATTGTTGAAAGCATTTACATGGACGGGAAATGTAAGAGAATTGGAAAATGCAATAGAACGCTTGTATGTCTTTTGCGATGATGTAATAACCAAAGGTGATGTAGAAAAATATCTATATTGGTAGTATTACAAATAATAGGAGTATTTGCAATTATTTGTGTATCTTTGCAAATATCTCTATAGCCGAAATAAATATGTAAAGCATTTATTGATAATATATTTATAAACAAAAAACACTAAATGACAATGAAGAAAGCATATGTGTTTCCCGGTCAGGGAGCCCAATTTGTGGGCATGGGAAAAGAATTGTACGATAATAATTCTAAGTGTAAAGAATTGTTTGAGATAGCAAACGACATTATAGGTTTTCGTATAACAGATATGATGTTTTCGGGTACTGCCGAAGATTTGAAACAAACCAAAGTAACTCAGCCTGCAATATTTTTACATTCTACAATATTGGCGGCAAGTATGTGTGCTGATTTTAAGCCCGACATGGTGGCAGGTCACTCTTTGGGAGAATTTTCTGCTCTTGTAGCAGCAGGTGCCATGAAGTTCGAAGACGGATTGAAGCTTGTTATTGCACGTGCCAATGCAATGCAAAAAGCATGTGAGTTGAAACCATCAACAATGGCAGCAATACTTGGATTGGATGATACAGTAGTGGAAGATATCTGTAAAACGATAACTGATGAGGTGGTTGTTCCAGCAAACTACAATAGCCCTGGACAATTAGTGATTTCAGGATCAATGGAAGGTATAAAGAAAGCTTGCGAATTGCTTAAGGCTGCTGGTGCAAAACGTGCTTTGCCTTTGAATGTAGGTGGCGCATTCCATTCTCCACTTATGGAACCTGCACGTCTAGAGTTGTCCGAAGCTATAGAACGCACTGTGTTTGTTGAGCCATGTTGTCCGGTTTATCAAAATGTTACTGCAACTCCGTTTACAGATCCTCAAACCATAAAGAACAACCTTATAGCACAACTTACAGCTCCTGTGCGTTGGACTAAGACAGTTCAGAATATGATTGCCGATGGTGCTGAACAATTTATCGAAGTAGGGCCGGGAACTGTACTTCAAGGATTAATAAAGAAAGTAAAAGCCGATGCCGACTGTATGAGTGCATAACATAAGTATAGATAATATTATTTACGATGGACCATTGGAATATTATAACAATGGTCCATCTTTATTTTTTAGATGTCGGTGGGAATAATAGCCCGATGTTATTTTACCCATACCCTATTGTCAATTGTTTCGCAATAGGGTATCACGAACGTGATGGTATATCGTCAAATTTAACTCAATATTGTGGCTTAAAACCTTCTCGTGATCTAGTTGAAATTTATTCACGATGTAGATGCAACTACTACGTGAGGTAAATTTATATGCATCACGAGAAAAATAAAACATTATATGCGTATGTGATAAATGGAATCGGGGATATTTTGAGAGGTAAATATATGGTTGTGATTTTCAATGTATATGATTGTGTTTATTTATACTATATCATTACATAATTTCTTGATAAAAGAAATATTTCCTATTACCAAATAAATTTCGTATCTTTGTACGTTTTTATATGCAGTATGCATTACATAAAATGAATTATAACTAACATTAAATTAATAATATAACTAAATAGACAGATGATTGATTTTTTGTCGAAAATATTTGGTAATAAGTCGCAACGCGATTTAAAAGAGGTGATGCCTTTCGTTAATGAGGCAAAAGTTGTGTATGAGACAATAAAAACCTTGTCGAACGACGACCTCAGAGGGAAAACCATAGAGTTTAGAGCTGAAATACGCAGTGCCATTGAAAAAGAAGAATCGGAATTGCAAGAATTACGTGCTCGTATAGAAAATGAATATGATATGCCTGTAGAGGAAAAAGAAAATATATACAGACGTATCGAAGCATTAGAAAAAACATCATACGAAAAGACTCAGACTGTACTTAATAAGATTTTGCCCGAGGCTTTTGCTGTAGTGAAAGAAACAGCTCGTCGTTTTGCCGAAAACGAAGAAGTAGAGGTAACTGCTACTGACCGTGACCGTGACCTTTCGGCTGTACGCGACAGCGTTACCATACGAGGCGATAAAGCATATTACAAAAATACATGGTCGGCAGGTGGTAATACCATAAAATGGGATATGGTACACTATGATGTTCAGCTTATAGGTGGTATAGTATTGCATAATGGTAAAATCGCCGAAATGGCTACCGGTGAAGGTAAAACATTAGTAGCTACATTGCCTGTTTACCTCAATGCTCTTCCGGGAAAAGGAGTTCATGTAGTAACAGTGAACGACTATTTGGCAAAGCGTGACTCTGAATGGATGGGTATGTTATTTGAATTTCATGGATTGAAAGTGGATTGCATAGATAAATACGAGCCACATTCAGAAGGACGTAAAAATGCTTATTTGGCAGATATTACCTACGGAACCAATAACGAATTTGGTTTTGACTATTTGCGTGATAATATGTCGAGAAATCCCGATGAGTTGGTACAGCGTCCTCACAACTTTGCTATTGTAGATGAGGTTGACTCGGTACTTATTGATGATGCACGTACCCCTCTTATTATTTCGGGGCCTACACCAAAAGGCGATGTGCAAGAGTTTGATCGTTTTAAACCTATAATAGAAAAGATCTACAATGCCCAACGCATGTTGGTAACTCAAATATTGGCCGATGCTAAACGCCTCCTTGCATCCGGAAAACCTGAAGATGAGAAAAAAGGAGGAGAGTTGTTGCTTAGAGCACATCGTGGATTGCCCAAAAATAAGGCATTAATCAAGTTCTTGAGTGAGCAAGGTATGAAAGCTATTTTGCTTAAAACCGAGAACTTCTACATGCAAGAACAAAATAAAAACATGTACATCATCGACGATGAACTTTATTTCGTTATTGATGAAAAACAACATACTATTGATTTGACCGAAAAGGGTATCAACTTCCTAAGTTCGTTAGGAGAGAATCCTAAGTTCTATCAATTGCCCGATGTGGGTTCACAGATTGCCGAATTGGAAAAAGAAAATCTTTCGCAAGAAGAAAAGTTGCAACGTAAAGATGAGATATTGAAAGATTTTTCGATACAATCGGATCGCGTACATACTGTAAACCAATTATTGAAGGCTTACACTTTGTTTGAAAAAGACGTTGAATACGTGGTTATGGACAACAAGGTGAAAATAGTTGACGAACAAACCGGTCGTATAATGGAAGGTCGTCGTTATTCCGATGGCCTTCACCAAGCTATCGAGGCCAAAGAAGCTGTAAAGGTAGAAGCGGCTACTCAAACATACGCTACCATTACTTTGCAAAACTACTTCCGTATGTACAAAAAATTGGCAGGTATGACAGGTACCGCCGAAACCGAAGCAGGAGAATTTTGGAATATCTACAAATTAGATGTAGTGGTTATTCCCACAAACCGTCCTGTAGTACGTAAGGATTTGGAAGATATGGTATATAAAACCAAACGCGAGAAATATCAAGCAGTTATCAATGAGATAGAACGTTTGCGAAACGAAGGTCGCCCGGTATTGGTAGGTACTACATCTGTTGAAGTATCTGAATTGTTGAGCAAGATGCTTACGATGCGTAAGATTAAGCATAATGTTCTTAATGCCAAATTGCACAAAAAAGAAGCCGACATTGTAGCCGAAGCAGGATATGCAGGTACTGTTACTATTGCAACCAATATGGCAGGTCGTGGTACCGATATCAAGTTGAAAGAAGGTGTAAAAGAAGCAGGTGGTTTGGCTATCATAGGTACCGAACGTCACGAATCTCGTCGTGTTGACCGTCAGTTGCGTGGTCGTGCAGGACGTCAAGGAGACCCGGGCAGTTCGTTGTTCTTCATATCGCTCGAAGATAATCTGATGCGTCTGTTTGGTTCAGAACGTATAGCTAAGGTGATGGACCGTATGGGATTGCAAGAGGGCGAAGTTATCCAACATTCTATGATTACAAAATCCATAGAACGTGCCCAAAAGAAAGTGGAAGAAAACAACTTTGGTATTCGTAAACGTTTGTTGGAATACGATGATGTGATGAATAACCAACGTACTGTTATATACAACAAGCGTCGTAATGCCCTTTATGGCGACCGCCTATCGATAGATATTTCCAATATGTTTTACGATACTTGCGAGGGTATATACGAACAAGCGTATGCCGATAGGGATTACGAAAGTTTCAAGATGGAGATGTTGCGTGTATTCGGTATGGAAATGCCATTTACTGAAAAGGAACTATTCGATGGCCGTAAAAACAATATTGTAGAGAAAATTTACGACATAGTATATTCATCATACAAAGACCGTATGGCACGTTTGGCAGAGATGGCATTCCCATTTATCAAGAACGTATATGAGAATACTCGCTATGAAAATGTGGCTTTCCCTATTACCGATGGAAAGAAAACCATAAACGTGGTGGCTCCTGTAAAAAAATCCTATGAAAACAAGGGACGAGAGATAGGCCTTTCTATAGAAAAGAATATCACCCTTGCCATTATAGACAATGAGTGGAAGGAACACCTTCGTGAATTGGACGACCTTAAACAGTCGGTACAAAATGCTACTTACGAACAAAAAGACCCACTGTTGATTTATAAATTCGAGTCGTTCAACTTGTTTGAAAAGATGCTTTTGACTATCAATCGCGAAATATCATCGTTCTTGAGCCGTGCTTCGTTGCCGGTAAACCAAGACGAGAATGTGCGCGAAGCCAAGATGCCTACTAGCGACAACCGCAATCTTAAAACATCGCGCGAAGAGCGTGTGTCGGCACAACGCACAGGCGAACGCGAAAAACCACAACCCGTACACGTAGAAAAGAAGGTAGGACGAAATGATCCTTGCCCTTGTGGTAGTGGTAAGAAATACAAAAACTGTCATGGAAAATTAGATAATCAATCAGAATAATTAATTAAACAAGAATTATATCATGAAAAGAATAAGCAAATTATTAGCAGTAGGACTGCTAACCGTTTCGATGGCTTTGGCAAGCACTGCCGAAGCTTGTACCAACTTCTTGGTAACAAAAGGAGCCAGCAAAGATGGCTCTACATTCATCACTTATGCAGCCGATTCACACACATTGTATGGCGAATTGTATTACCGCAAGGCTGCTACATTCCCAAAAGGAACAATGTTTACCGTTATTGATTGGGATTCGGGTCGCCCTCTTGGACAGATAGAACAAGTGGAACACACCTACTCGGTAGTGGGAAACATGAACGAACACCAATTGGCTATAAGCGAAACCACTTACGGTGGCCGTCCTGAATTGGAAGGACAAGGTGTTATAGACTATGGTAGCCTTATATACATTACTCTTCAACGTGCCAAAAATGCACGCGAAGCCATAAAAGTTATGTCCGATCTTATAGAACGCTACGGCTATGCCAGCTCGGGCGAATCGTTCTCTATTGCCGACCCTAACGAAGTGTGGGTTATGGATCTTATAGGAAAAGGTAAACCCGAATACGATACCATAAAAGGCAAAGCCAAAATAAAAAAGGCTTATAAAAACTGGAACCCCGGTGCTGTATGGGTAGCTATGCGTGTTCCCGATGGATATGTTTGCGGTCATGCCAACCATGCTCGTATAACTGATTTCCCTATGGAAAAGGATTCTAAAAACTCTATCAGCAGCAAAAACATGGCTCGTATTTTTGAACCAAACGTTGATGTTGTATATGCTTACGATGTTATAGACTTTGCTAAACTTAAAGGTATCTACACCGAACGTGATGGCAAATTCAGCTTCTCCGACACCTATGCTCCACTTGATTTCAGCGCTGCAAGAGGTTGCGAAGCCCGTGTATATGCTTTCTTTAACAGAGTAAATTCTAATATGAAACAATACGAAAAGTATGCTATGGGTCACGACTTCACTACTCGTATGCCTCTATGGATTAAACCGGACAGAAAACTTGGTTTGGAAGATGTAATGGCTATGATGCGCGACCACTACGAA
>JAEIGA010013973.1_pt1 | contig 12206 bp, 6 predicted proteins | sample 9270691 | NCBI WGS metagenome assembly JAEIGA01 (sample SAMN17057246, study PRJNA624740) | gut metagenome | biome: biome; isolation source: fecal sample | host: Bos grunniens | place: China: Xizang | collected 2019
ATTATTGATATCGTAGTTAATTTGTGGGTTCATTAGCGTATTCTGAGTCCTAATACTACCATTTAAGTCTATTGCAAAACTTGTTGAAACCGGGGCATTGTAATAGAATTCTCTATTTACATCAATAGCTCTAATTTCAGCCAACAACTGGTCCTCTAGCTTAAGTGTCTTAAACGCATCCTCAGAAGCGGTATCAAATATTGTACACTTTTCTAAGTCAGCAATTTTGCTGACTAGCCAAGCTAATGGCTCTTTTAAATTGCTGCTATCGCTTAGACTGACATTAGTGCTTATGGCCGTGCTAGTCATAGTATCCAACGGCTGCTTAGTAAGCATGTCAATATCACTTTTCTGGTCTGCTGATAACGTGAGCAAGCCCTTAAGATTATATAGCTCACTGATTAGCTCATTTGGTAATAAAGTATTGGCGTACACCCCAGTCTTATCATTAAATGCAGGTAATACAAATGTTTTTAAACCACTTTTGAAATATGCTATGTGTTTTTTAAACAAATCTAAGTATTCGCTGTCAACAAAAATCTTAGCGGTCGCTATATTACCTGCTATAAGCAACTTTTCAATATTCTTAAGATCGTTAAGTAATTTTGTATAAAAGTCATCCTTTTCATCGAGCTCACTAATAGCTCTAAACAGGCTTGGACAAAATGCGTTAGCTATTATGCCAAACAAGCGATCATGAATATCAATAGCTTTGACAAGTTCTTCTTTTAATGAATCTTGCAGTTTTTGTTTTAGCTTAACATCCTTAGCTTCCTCTGCATCTCGCCAAGCAGTAATTAAACTACTAATAACTTTATTTTCATTTTCGCTAAAAGCTTCACTGGCAGCGTAAAGCTCGTCAGAATCTTGTACTAAATACCCAATCTCCTCAACTAGGCCTGCATCGACAGTACTCTGCTCACCGACGCTTAACAAGGGCTTAATTCTATCAAATAGAGACTCAAAGGCATCTTTATTCAGCAGCAGCTTCATCGTATCTGTCTCATCTGTATAAAGGCTAGTTAGCATGTCTTTGTCTATTTCACTATCTATTTTAAATGCATTTGAAAAGACATTCTCGACACCTACGAGCAGATTAGATAATCTTGTGTTAATTAGTGCTGGCCAGTTAGCCAAAATAGCCTCTTCAATAAAAATTGCACAAGTATTATTTTTCCAAGACTTGAGGCTATTACTAGTAATACCAGTTAAACCGCTGGTCTTACCATCACTGTCGCCAGAAATAAATCGGTCACGTTCAGCAATAATGGTCTGAAGTTGATCTTTTATTTGTAGCACTTGGTTATTCATATTGGATTCTGAGTACGCAACATCGGCTATGCTCGATAAAATATGATTTACACTGAAGGTTGCATCCTCAATATTCTCTAGCGCAGTATTTATGTCAGTGAACAATCTTGTCAACTCACTAGTGTAATCTGTTTTTATAGTTGTTTTTAGCGTCTCTACTTTTGTTTTTACTGCGGAGCTAGTTGGCGTAGACTTTTTTGCTTCATCTTCAACTGCTTTAATTGCATTAAGAATGGTGTTGTTTGTTGCGTTACCCAAAGCATTGCTGTCAAAAGTGCCATTAGAGAATAGCGGATCGAGTAGATTTTTAAGCTGTTCGTCATTACTCTCATCAATCGCCTGTGTAATCTCTGAAACTAATACCATAATATCAGTAGAATCTACTATATTTCGTAGCTGAGCAAGGAGAACTATTAACTGCGCATAGTCTGGGTCTTGGCCATCAGCTTGATAGGTTGCCCCATCTATTTCAGCTACGATGCTACCGATCTCATTATCTACTAAATTTCTAAGCTCATTCACCTTTGTCCGCAGCTCAGCACGAATTGTGGAAGTGGCATTAGCTTTCAAGTCACTAAGAATAGCTAATAGAGTATTTTTGCTTGCAGAACTAGCAGAGTTGTTTAAACTATCCGCTATAGCAGCTAGTTGCTTATTATAACGCTCCTCAATCAGGTTGGCCACTGCTGTTTTTATTGCCACAAGCGCTTTTGCCTGCTCCGTATTAGGTGCGTCGCCAAAGTCTTTTAAAATTTCCCTATCAGAAAGGTTTTCAAGACGCCCTGTAGCACTGGCGCTAAGTTCGCTAAGTTCGCTAAAAATCTGTTGCCGCGCGTCGTCAATGGAGGTAAAGCTATCCAACAGTTTAACTAAGCTCTGCTCCAGATCATCAGCTTTAACATTATTGTTAAGTGCCGCCAAAAGGTTTGTTTCTTTTTCTAGAGCATATTTTACTTTTTTATATTTGTCCGTAAGCTTCTTCAGTCGGGCATCTTCGATCTTACCAATACTGTCAAGCTCTGCGGCGATTTGCTTTTCAGTATCAACTAGTATTTGTACTTTAGGCAGTAGTTCGACTATTTTATCATAGCCGGCAACAAATTCTTCCTCCGTAGTTTGTACTACTGTATTGACTTTTGTATACATTTCATCTACATAAGCTTTTTGTAGTTTCTTCTTAGCTGAGGCTGTTAAACTACCGCTTGGGTCAACAGAGCTGTCAAGGTAACCAAGTTGAGCTAAGTTTAGTCCCTTAGTATTAAGTGTTACGTCTGTGTCAGCATATTTAATTGGTATACTGTTAACTAGGCGTAGTTCATCAAAATAAAGTGCGCCGTGTGCTTCCGGAGATGCCTTAACAAAGATTTTAGTATTTTTATTTACACGAAGACAGTTGATTCCTGGATTTAAATAAAGTTTATTTAGTAGTTTTGTATTATCAGTATTATCTAATAACGCAATGTCAGCATTATTAACATTTAGTAATTCAACATCGCCGACCTTAGTTCCAGGAATCACTTCTATCCAGATTTTAGCATTCGTAGATATACTTGAGCAATTTAAATAGATACTAAAAACACCATACGTATTAGGCAGCAAACTTACCGGCAAACGAAGAGCATTCTCATACGATTTGTCTCCAGTCACTTGCTTAATATCCTCTAAATCAACCTGATTCCATAGCTCTAGATACTCTTTTTCTGCTAAAGGTTCACCTGTCCAAGTAGTAATATCACCAGCAAAATCATAAGGAGCTACAGTGCCTAGTCTAGTTTTAACCAATGCAGGATAATCTGCAGCAAACACTTTTAGCTGGAATCCTTTTAGATTATTCGGATTTGACCAAACATTCTTAACATTTATTTCATTACCACATGCTTGACATGCTAGGTTAGTTTTAAAAGATAATGGTAACTCGGTTCCTGAATAGCCAGCCTCAGGTGAAATAGTCTCTGAACCGTCAGATCCGCCAGTAGTACTCGTACGAGCCAAGGTAATACTAGTTTCTACTTTATCTGTCTTGCGCAGCGTTTGTGCGGTGCCTGGAGATACATTAAGCTCCAGAGTACTACAAGCTTCCCAGCCATTACTATCAGAATCGCCCTGTAGGTTGATTTTCGGTAAGGTCTTGACAGTATTAGGCTCACTGGCTATTGTATATTCAACCTCTGAGCAGAATTTCCAAGTGTCATCTAAATAATCAGTGTTATATAAATAATTGCCATCAGCGTCCTTTTTAGCACTTAATACTAGACTTTTAATAGTATCTTCTGGGCCAAGTGTGATATATTGGTATTCTTGGAAGGTTATACTGTCATTATCATTCAGTGTTTTCCGTTCCCAAGGAATTTCCTGAAGACCAGAATCTAGAATAGTTGCTAGCTCAATTATCTCAAATTCTCCGATAGTAAATTTACCGTCTAGAGTAACTTCAGTACCTGCGGTATAGTAAGCAAAATCTGTTTTATTTTGATCAGTGTAAAAAATTGCTTCGCCGTCTTTTAGAGTATATGTACGAGAGCCTTCTGCGTTACCGTTTTTGTTTTCTAACTCAGGACAGCCATTAAAGTTTTTATATACCCAACTCGCCGGGAAGTCTGTACTTGAGATAGTTACTTTAGCAAAATCCCTAATTTCTATTTGTTCGCTTGCTCCCAGGCTGTACATATTTTTACTAAAGGTACCTCGGTCTGTAGTTGAAAACGTAACCGTTTTATGAGCACTGGAGTCCAACTTAGTAGAATCAGCCATGCCTGCCTCAAAACCATTTGGTCTTATAATAGTACCTTCTCCGTAAATCTTAGTAATAGCTTTGGCTGTCTGAGTGGCACCGTCTTCAGTTGCAGTAGACGGAGTGTATTCAATGTATAAGTACTCGTCAGATCTTAATCTGTATTCTTCATTATTTTTTATAATAATAGGAACAGCGTCAGCACCAATCTCTTTAACTAGATAGACACCACCTAGCCGCACAGCCGGAAGTAATCCAAAATAACTTTGATTGAACGGCAGCAGCTTTTCTGTATTTTTAGTTACATACTTTCCAACGTCATAGCCATCGCCAAACATACGCCACAAAATAATGCCATTTTCTTCGACTGGCTTCCAAAAGGTTACCTTTTTATCGCCTTCGGCCTTAGTTCCGAGTATCTGATTTTGTTCATTAGGATAATTAGCACAGTGTTTAATAAAATTAACCCAGCTAGTCAGTGAGCTCGCCTCAAATGGCACGCACTCAAACTCAAATGCTACTTTCCAAGAACATTGTCTCGGTAGCTTATCTCGATAGGTATTAAGTGCATTATCCACTGCTGTTTTAATAGCGCTAAGTACATTAATATTCGTTATAAATGGGCTCTTAAAGTCAGATAATTTTACCTCAACAAGCTCGTTCAAATCGACTGCTGGAGGATCGGTGCCTTCTTCAGGTGCCCACTCGAGGTATGCTTTAAAACCTTCATTTTTTAACTTAACACAGCCACTTAAAGCCATGAGCATATCCGGAGTGTAGTCTACAGCTTCTGTCTGCGTATTCTCCAGATTAACACCTAAAATGGTAACAGTGCTAGTAACTGGCTTTTCTTCTGTTTCTTTAAAGGCAGAAACCGTCTGTTCTAGTCTAAATGTCTTTTTATAAGAATCTTTATTAGAAGTATTGCCTTCCTGCTCATCTAAAGTAGTAAAGTAATTAAGAACCTTTTGCCACTTTATATTCTGATTATTTTCTGAATAATCTTCCAAGTCAGCATTTAAAATACTAAGCAAAGATTCGGCTTCCGCAGCCACCGCTTCCATCTCTTCATCACCAGAAAGGTCTAGATGGTAATTAACATAGGCCGGATATGTTTTTTCTGTAACAAAATTAGGAGCTCTGAACTTTACAAACTCATTAGCTGCTAGAGTGACATCCGTAATTATGCCATTCTCATCAGCTATTAACTTACAATCTGCCTTTATATCGGTGATGTAATTATCCACTCTATCGTCACTTATACTTTCTGTGATGACATTATCAGTATACCGTGTGTAAGTTTCTGTAATTACAGAGCTGCCTTCTGCGCCCATCTGCTCGGTATAAATTGTTCCATCTTCCGTCCAGATGTTGTATGTATTGTCCACAGATAACTCTGGCACATAGCTTGGACGGACAATGGCCCTATTTGGGATGCTAGTTACTTGATAAGCACTTTCAGAGAAGCTGGACGTAAAAGAATTATTATAGTTAAATAGTGGAACTCTACCTGCCAGCACATTACGAACAGCTAGTTTATTATATATTTTTCTAGCCTCTACTGAATCAAAGGTACGGCTTTCGAAATCAATAATTTTATTTGTATTAGCATCTCTTTTAATATTTGTAAAATCAAACCGACCAGTACTTTCTGCTATATCTGCATCTAGCCAGTCAGAAGCTACAGCATATTCCACGATAACTGGAACCTTCTTATTACTGTAAGATTCTAGTACAGAAAATGTTGTGTATAGAGCAGGTTCATTTAAAGATGCAACTTTAATACGAGTATCTGCATTTTCAATAACTTCTACAATGCTATCGAAAGGAATTTCATCACCAAAGTCCAGCTCGCGCATATTAAAAGCATTCGCTAAAGCAATTTTAATTTTATTGATAATAATCGTGCCTTCATCTATAGTTACTTTCGCATTTGTAGCAACAGTTGCACTTAATCTAAGATAATTATTTATACTTAAAATGTCTCCAACATCGGGTGTCTTGATATTATGAGAAATTGTCTTAAGGTCTTTAGCATCAAGTAGCTGCTTAATAGTTTCAAGGTAGTCTTCCGAATATCTAAAAGAAGTATCATATACTGCGCGAATATCTTTTACGTTACTTCGAATTTGGTTATATGACTTGTAAGGATAAAATACTATATCAAAATTATTAATTGCCTGCTCAGTCATACCTACTTGCAAGCCAGTTTTATAGATAATGTTTTCTTGCTTTATACACCAATAGCCTTCTTTTACAAAAGTCTCGCCAGTTTTTGTATAATCGAAATTGTTATCATTAACAAAATTATATAAGGTAATTCCATCAGCACTGCCAAGATGCCACGCACCACTGCTAAATACAGGCTTAGTATTTTCAGAAACAGGAATGTTAGAAGACAACGGCACCTCCTTATAGAAAATACCGGCATCGTCACTGCTACAAATAGTAACTGCTTTGTTTAGGTCGTTACGAATATCTGTAACTAAAATATTTGAGACTAATGGTTTGCCATTCACGAGAAAAGAGTAAATTTTATTCATATAGTCTCTACAAGTAACTAGAGTCTCAAAAGTACCTACGGTCTTTTTAAAGTTATTATAAGCCTGTTTTATAGTTTCTGCATTTGCACCGGAAGTTGCAGCAACTACATTTTCTACGTTTAAGCTTGATGCATTCACATCACCCCAATTACCAGTACTAGGTAATTCAATCTGAGTCAGGGTTCGTGGAGACACATTACCGTTTACACCGCTAGTTCTAGTATAGTATAAGAAAATGCCGTCATTAAAAAGCTTACTATAATCATCAGGGAATTCTACATATGGGCGACTTTCATAGGAGTCGTATCCAAATTTAAACACTCTGGCATCACGTGATTGTACATTTAAATTATCTACCCTAGTCCACTGCTCGCCATCTACTAAGCTGTTGCTGAGGCTATCAACAGTCACGTTATATATAAAAATACCATTTTCGGCTACCATAGTCTCAGGTAGGTAAAATCTGTTATTTTCTGAAATATGGTTTGCTGTTATAACGTTATTATCATTACTACTCTCACATTTGACAATCTGGCCCTCCATACACTCCAAGGTTATAAACGGTGTATTGACAGAGATATAGACCGGCGACTGATTAATAGTAAAATAGCTAATATCTTTATCGCTGTTAGTAATAACGGTAAATTTAGGAATTGGCTGGCCAAGCTCGTCCATTGCACCATCCTTCCTGCTATTAGACTCTTTCTCGTCAGGATCTGGATTATAGTACTTAATAGTGACTTCAGTCTCAGCAGATCTATAATACTTCATATTATAGCCAAGCATATCGCACAACTTACGCATAGAATCTTCCTGCGCAGCTGTTGGCATAAAGGCTTCAAGGATGTTTTTATCAATATTATAGTTTAATTTATCTGCGATACCAGTAAGAGCCTTAAGTAAAACAATACCAGGGTCGCTTTCATTTGTACTAGTAGGATCCCAACGCTCAGAAAGCTTTCCAGCTACCTCAAGTAGTTCATTCCAAATTTGTACAAAGTCTTTTTTAGTAGGAGATAAATTTAGTGCGGTAATTTCATTTTGTGTTAGCATTTCTAAACTCCTTTTCTTTATGCTTGCTGACGATTTTCATCAAATAGTAATAAATTAAAAGTATTATGCGTATAGTCTATTTGGTTTATACCTGAGAACTTGCAATAAATCCTACCCTTTAGTGAATCTGTAGTCAGATCAATGGCATTTCTAGTTATCTTAATTTGCGGTAAAAATACTGCAATTTGTGTATATAAAGTATCAAGAAGCATATCTTTCAATATATAGCTATTCTGATTGAACATATAGTGTTTTAGCAGAATACCAAAATACGGATCACATTCAAGCTCACCGCGCTCTGATTGTAATAATAATAGCGCATTTTGTTTAGTAGCTTTACCGTGCTCATCAGCACGCCAAATATTTGAGCTATTTGATTTAAACATTTTTGGAAATTTGTAAGAACGCATTTAGAACAACACCTCAAATTTCTGGGTATTTTTTACCAGTTTCTAGTTTTAAATATTGTCTAGTTTTATTTTTTGTACACTTACTTCCGCAAAGATCACAGTTTTCACCTTCTTCTTGACATAAGTAAGGTTCGGCTATGTGGTAACCAGTGTCAAGATCGCCATCGTCAATCTCTACATTTTCAGGACGTAGTTGCCACTGGGCCCAATTTTTAAAGCATCTAAAATTCGTATCTATCTGATTAAATAATTTCTTAAAATAAGCCTCTAGCCACTTAATATAATCAGCTATTTTCTTGGGCGTCTTAAGGTCTTTATATTCGTTTTTAGTATTGCCATCGAAAACAAAGGTAGTAGTAGCTGCTGGAATGCTTCCAGACGTCCTAACAGTAAGCGAATCTAAAATACCAGCACCGCCTGGAGTGTTATTTTCGTTTTGCGCCCCTATGTAAAGCTTACCAATAACAATAGGCTTTTCTAGGGCATTTTCTTCAAAGGCAACAAAAACAACATCATTAACAAATAAGTTATTAAACATGCCAGGAGTTATATTAATAAGGGCCTCTATTTCAACAGGCACAGAACTTGAGGCATTCTCAAACAAAGGTAGCCTAACTACACAACGATTACCAGCTCTGTTTATAGATTTAATAAGTCCTTTTGTAACCATAAGCTCGCCTCCCAGTTCAAAACTTTACTATATAATTTAGCAGATGAGGCAAATAGATTTATTAAAAATAAAAAGACAAAGCTATATAATATAATACAACTTTGTCTTTTAAATTAAGTTTTAAATCTGGCTGAGGCGGCAGGACTCGAACCTACAACGACAGAGTCAAAGTCTGTTGTGTTACCATTACACCACGCCTCAATATATAATAAAAGGCATCTCACCTATATGGTATATCTAATTAGCACATAATCGGCTATTAGCTGTGTCGCAGTATACTCTGCGCCGTTTACCACCTATACAACGGAAGGTCGTGGCGTAGGATATTGGACTCGAACCAATGACCTACGGTTTAGAAGACCGTGGCTCTATTCCTACTGAGCTAATCCTACTTATTCATTTTCAAGTTTAGTAATAAACTTAGTAAATTCTTTAGCACAAGAATGATCGCCTGCTACCAAATTAATATCCTTACCAACAACAGTAAATAAGCCTAACAAGCTTCTTGCATCGATCTGGCCATAGTTAGTACTAATATAGATAGGATAATCTTCTTTACAAGCCAATTCACAAAGCTTAACTAAGTCTTCCTTCGTATTAATCTTATAAGGATATACCATTATTAAGCCTCCAAGCGTCTAAGCTGTCGCTTCAGCTTATTAATAATACGCATATTACCGACAGGATTCTTACCAGTCAGCTTACCAATACGATTCTTAGTTTGCATAATCTTAAGAGTATTCATTAGTCATTCTCCTCAGTAATTTTTAAAAATTTACGATGTGCTCCGTCTTTAGCAATTAAATTTAAAATATAATCCACAGCTTCTTGAGGTAACACTTGTTCTAAGATTTTTCTTAACTTAAAAGTACTTGCTAAAATATCTTCTAGTTCAGAACTTAGCTTTTCCATAAAAACTTCCTAAATATTAAATGTGCGGGATATTTCAATGGCCGGCCTACCCTCCCGCCGGGCACCTCTTATATCCCCGAGGCGGGCTCGCCTTCGTCAGGCATAATGGCAGAGTGGGAGGGATTCGAACCCTCGCCCGGCGCTAACCGGCTAATCCCTTAGCAGGGGATCCCCTTTGGCCTCTTGGGTACCACTCTATGTAGTGTAGGTTTTTCGCGCTTCTGCGGATTTCCACGCCTTGTCCTTACCCTCGTCCCTAATGCTATATGGGATGCCGACCTACAAACACTTCCGCTCTATGCCGATTATCTTCTGAACATCGGGAAACATCCTGGGGACTTTATTTTTCCACGTTGCTCCAGTCCTCGTGGGTACCTCGGTATATAGCTTACCTAATATCTTGGAACAAGGTGGACTCGAACCACTACCAACCAAGCTTTCGCCAAGTATTGCCCTGCGCTTCATCATGTTCCATATAAAGCCAAGTTAAGGTCCTTATGGCTCCGACCGCACATTGAGGTTTGGTAACACATTATGGTGTGCCTCCTGTCGCTGCCTCTCTATTTGCTTCACATCAGCGCCTGGAGCAAGTAGCGGGACTCGAACCCGCGCCGTCAGTATGGCAAACTGAAATACTAACCAACTATACTATACCTGCGAATATTCCCAACTTAGGGAGAAGTTGGCACTCGCCAAGGGATACGTGTCCTGATAGTTTCTATTACACGTCTAATAGGAAAGATTTTGATCGCCATGACCCATAACTTCAATCCTTCAAAGCATCCGTAGTCTTCTCGTCGCTACAGCTCGCGCCCAACCTGTTTCACTATCAAAGGCCGTGGGTTCCTCGCCTTATGGTGGGTACTAGAGGACTCGAACCTCTCTTCTTTCATATAGCTTTCTGAGGAGACTCATCCACACTACACCGGTTCGTGCATGCCGTTTTTACTCTCATAGCTCACTATATTACTTATCCTACCCCGTGAGGAGCTACCCATATGTAATAAATAAAGCAGATGGTAGGATTTGAACCTACGACCAAGGAATGTTTCGCTTGCATATACTCCTTCTAAGGCAAGAAGCTCTACCAGACTGAGCTACATCTGCATAAGTGGCAACCTAAGCCTTTTTGTGGTTAGCACACATTATCTTGCTGCCTGGGTGGGTGGATTTTATTGTATGTGCTCCGCCTTACACTTAAGCCTCAATTACTAACGAGGCTGGTGGATAGTGTTAGAGTCGAACTAACTTCTCCGGATGTACTTTAGTACCGCATTCCACAATGCTAACTACCCATATGTAAAAATGTGTGGCGACCAACCTTCGCTCCACACTCGGACGCATTTAACTTTCACAGCGCCAACCGTCAATCTGAACATAAGCTTCGATTGACAAGCTTTCTTTATAAAGAATGGAGCCGACGACAGGAATCGAACCTGCAACCTACTGATTACAAATCAGTTGCTCTGCCTATTGAGCTACGTCGGCAAATATTAGGTTGGAGTACCTAAAGGCGAAACGGACTGTTCATGCTTTTCACTCTGAATTTCAGCGTATTCCTTATCATCAGAAGTAGCTAGCAAAGAGCATCCAGTATCATATAATTCAGAGTCATTTTCATAGCTTTCAAGCAAATCACTAAAACCAAGAGCCATAAATAATACTCCTTTATTACATATTTCGTTTCGAGTTTTGGTCTGGTCAAAACGCTTAGCCTAGGCCGTACCTTTAAGCACCAGCAAGTAATGATAAATAGTCATTACCAGGATCCTTTTATACACATGGTATATAGGAAATAATAGGATTGTTTGCAACCAATCCTATAGCGATCAATGTTGCCATCATATCTGCGTAGGGCCTCACAGACGTCGCACCCGAGCCCCTCATGTCAGTGCTTTGTTGTACCTAGTACTAACGGAGCAAGTCTAAAACTTTAACCCGTGCAGGCAAGGGTAGATTGGAACTCCTTGCTCTTAGTTTGTTCTTGACAGCTTTACCCACAGGAAGGACGTCATGCCTGTATACACTTTATTTACAATGAGTTATAAAACTCTAGGAACTTGTTAATCTTATCTTGCATCAAGGCTTTACCTTGTTCAGAGTTTATTTCGTTCCACGGTATCCTATACACAATATAATTTTTAGACTCTAAGAAAGCATTCCTTACAATATCGCGTTTAGCCCGATCTTCATACTTATGCTGCTTGCCGTCAATTTCAAGGTCAACTAGTTTACCATTTTTCTCTAGCTCAAAATCTAGGAAATAATTAGCACTACCATGCCAAACCGGAACTTCACGCTTATATCCAATATTAAGGCTATCTAGCACTTTAACCCAAAATCGCTCAGCATACGAAATTCGATCTCTCGAACGCCAACCTTTATGGTTACCGCTTTCCAGTAATTTTTGCTGTACAGCATAGCTAGATTTAGATTTTTTATCGGAGGACTTATCAGAAATTACTTTATAATCTTTACCAAACTCTTTATATAAATCTTTTAAAGATTTATTATGTAATTTTAGATGTCTAGACTGAATTTGGCTAAACCGCAAATTACAATAAGGACAAATAACA
>JAEIGA010013974.1_pt1 | contig 12206 bp, 6 predicted proteins | sample 9270691 | NCBI WGS metagenome assembly JAEIGA01 (sample SAMN17057246, study PRJNA624740) | gut metagenome | biome: biome; isolation source: fecal sample | host: Bos grunniens | place: China: Xizang | collected 2019
CTGGGTTTATCTTGACAAAGAAGGTAAGCCACAACCATTGACCTGTTTGCAAAATCTTTCAGATAACCTAAAAGTAATTATTCCAGAAGGTAACTCATCTACCTATCCAACTCCTTCTGATGGTATTAAGTATTGGCCACAATTGCCAAGCAAGTTTGATAATGGGGATGATAATAAAGACCCACGTTCTGCAATACCTATCGCAGAGCAAGTAACTGCAGGTTCATCTGGAAAATTTGCTAAAACTATTCAACTTGAATATGGTGCTGCTATTAAGGGTGTTGAAAACTTGTACGATGGCACAAACAGATACTATGGAGAAGCGATTGTAGGATTTACTGCTCCACGTACCAAGAATATCTTAGTGGGTACTATTGTTCAGCCATGGGATGATGAATTGCAGGATTATCGCAATATTAAATCTGGTGATTATTACATTGATAATCATATGCCTCACGTTTATATGCGTAGAGCAGATATGGAAAATGGTAGTACATATTGGGGAAACTCATTCACATCACGAGAAGTGGAAGTTTCTCCTGATAGAATCTTTGTAATCTATGTATCAAATCAATATGGTCAGTATAAATTGTCAGCTGATGAATATAACGACGAATATGGATTAACTGGTGCAAATAAATTAAATGGTAAAGAGGCATATAAATACCCTGACATTACAGGTATATTCGCTGATGAACAAGGTATGCGTGCTTATACTGTAGTTGATGGTAATAGATTATTCAATAATAGTTATCCATGTAATATAGATGCTTCACAAATTAATGTATCTATTTATGACTACGAAAATGCTTCATGGAATGTAGCAGAAGATGGTGATGTGATTAAACCACAACATGGTTTCGTACTAGATAACTCTCTTAATAATCTTACAATTAACAAAGAATGGTTAATAGGTGGTGATACAAAATCACGTTCTGCAAGAATATCTTTACCTAAATTCTATCTACATGCAATAAACGCAACTTCAGGTGCAGAACAACAAAGTAAAATAATTGTTAAGTATGATGAGTTGCACACAGGTGAAAGTCCTGCAGCAATGGATACTAAAAAGGTATTTAGTGATTCAGATATTAACACCCCTGAATTGTATATGATAACATACGACGATAAATATGCTCGTTTCCATACTAATAATCCAACTCAACAAATTCCTTTAGGAATTAGATTACAAACAGATATGAGAGTTCACTTCAAGTTAGACAATCTAGAAGGATTTGAGTCTGTTACTCTTTATGATGCTGAGGATGATTATACATTCAACTTAAAAGAAAATCCAAACCTATATCTAGATATGAAAGTAGGTGATATTGTTGGACGTTACTTCTTGAATGTAAGTGTAAATGGTGAAATCATTGAAGAACCAGAAATAGACAATGAAGGTGACGATGTAACAACTGATGTAGAATCTTCTTTCTGCGAAAAGAATATTAATATCTATACTAACGAAGTAGATAATTCAATTCAAGTGGTAACCAGTGGAGTTGAATTACAAACTATATACGTAAGTGATATGGCTGGTAAGACAATGCGCTATGTTGTGAGTGGAAATTCTGCAAATCTACAGTTACCTGTAGCGCAAGGAGTTTACACAATTAATGTAATTGGTGATACTGCAAGTAGAACAGAAAAAGTGATACTTAAATAATTAGAAGTATATAATAATTAATAATATGAAAAATATAAATTTAATTCTTAGTGTGTTACTTTGGGCGATTTGCTCTTCTGTGTTTGCAGTAACATTACCTACGTCTTCATATAGTTCATATAGAGATGCTAACAGCGGGAATGAAGAGTTTGTTATTGGTACAGGAACATCGTTCCTTAACTATTCTACCCTAGGTTCATCAGAAGCTCCACTTTGTAATCCTGGAGAACTAAAGGGAGATGCAGCAGACCAATATTGTGAATCATGTTGTTCTGATCAATATCAGACTTGTAAACTCATGGGTGGCACAGGTTGTTTAACATTAAAACAAAATTGTATATCTGAGTGTATGGGTTATTCCCTTCCTCTAGGCTCTCCACTCCTTCTTCTGCCATTTGCATTGGTTTATGCTTTTGTAAGAAGAAGACGCAAATAAGCGACTCTTTAAACTATTGAAACCATAATAACTAAGCAACCAAAGGAACTCCAATCGATTGGGGTTCCTTTGTTGTTTTTGGAGGGGGACTCTTGCATATCTAATTTAAATCCCATATCTTTGCAATACCATCATCAACTACATTTAAAACTTATAAGAAGTAAAAACTATTTATTAACATCAAAAAAATTACGATTATGAAAACAAAAAAAGAAACCAACAAAAAAGAGTGTACATCTCAAATTGCTAACGAAACCAGAAGGTTCTCAAAAACATGGCTGGCAGCACTAAAGTCACAAGGTTGTTTAATAGTTACAGACCCTAATCTAATGTAACTATGAGATATATGATAGATACAAACATCTTTGTTTTTTTAGTAACAGACCTATCACAATTAGACAAAGATGTTGAGAGTATTATTCAAGACTACTCAAATACCTTGCATATAAGTGCAGAATCTGTAAAAGAATTGATAGTTGCCTATAATAATAAGGGACTATTAACAAAGAAATGGAAGAGTGCAGAAGAAATGGTTGCCGCGATAGAGGATGAGTATTATATAAAAATACTTCCTGTGAGCAAAGAGCATATGAACACTTACTCAAAACTATCTATAAATAGCATTGATGACCATAAAGACCCATCGGACCATGTAATTATTTCTCATGCTATAACAAACAAGATTCCTCTTATATCAAGTGATAGAAGATTCCCTTTTTACACTAACCAAGGGCTAAATTTAATTTTCAACGAAAGATAATAATATTTCCATACCATCTCGGGACCTTTAGCACACCACGTGCTTCAGGTCCCGTGGTGTTTTTTGTTTGGAATTGTGTTTTAATTGTTTTATCTTTGCAGTTTGAAAGGTAAAATTACTCGCTACGCTCGTGATTGCTGGCTACGCTCGGCATAACTTAAGCAAGCTTAGTTCTGCTCTCACTTGCACAGCAATTCCTAACTTCTAACTCCTAACTAAAAAATCATGGAACACAAACTAACCGTTTACAACACATTAACCCGTAAGAAGGAACAATTCGTACCAGTGCACAACAACTTAGTGGGTATGTATGTATGTGGACCTACAGTATATGGCGATGCTCACCTTGGACACGCTCGCCCAGCCATTACATTTGACCTACTTTTCCGTTACCTACAAAAACTAGGTTACAAAGTGCGTTATGTGCGTAATATTACAGACGTGGGTCACCTAGAACACGACGCAGACGAGGGTGAAGATAAAATTGCTAAAAAGGCTCGCCTTGAACAAAAAGAACCTATGGAAGTGGTGCAATATTTCTTGAACCGCTATCACAAAAATATGGAAGACCTAAATGTGCTTCCTCCTAGCATTGAACCTCACGCTTCTGGTCATATCATAGAGCAAATAGAATTTACACAAAAGATTCTTGATGCAGGCTATGCCTACGTGAGCGAAGGAAGTGTGTATTTCGACGTGGAAAAATACAACAAAGACTACAACTATGGTAAGCTTTCTGGTCGCAATATCGATGAGCTTCTTGAAACTACTCGTGAGCTAGACGGCCAAAGCGAAAAACGTCGTAGTATGGACTTTGCCCTTTGGAAAAAGGCTCAGCCTGAACACATTATGCGTTGGCCTTCTCCTTGGAGTGACGGTTTCCCAGGTTGGCACATGGAGTGTTCTGCTATGGGTTGCAAATACCTAGGCGAGGAGTTTGATATCCACGGTGGCGGTATGGACCTTATGTTCCCTCACCATGAGTGTGAGATTGCACAATCTACTGCAGCACTTGGCAAGGAGTCTGTTCACTACTGGATGCACAACAATATGATTACCATCAATGGTCAAAAGATGGGTAAATCGCTAGGCAACTTCATTACACTTGAAGAGCTATTTACTGGCAATCACAAGTTGCTTGCACAGGCTTATAGCCCAATGACTATTCGTTTCTTTATCCTTCAAGCTCACTATCGCAGCACAGTAGATTTTAGCAACGAAGCTCTACAAGCCTCAGAAAAGGGCTTACAACGCTTGATGGAAGCATATGAACGATTGACTAAGCTAACAGCATCTGGTGCGAGCACAGTAGATGTGAAAGGCTTAAGAGAGAAATGTGATGCAGCCATGAACGACGACCTAAACTCACCAATTGCTATTTCGCATCTGTTCGATGCTTGCAAAGCAATCAACAGCATTAGCGACGGCAAGGCTACAATTTCTGCCGAAGACCTAGAAGAACTAAAATCTGTCTTCAAACTATACATTGAAGACATCTTTGGTCTAAAAGCCGATAGCAACTCAGAAGCAGGTAGCGATGCCTACAAAAAAGCAATCGACCTACTTCTAAACATCCGTCTAGAAGCAAAACGCAACAAAGACTGGGGCACCTCAGACAAAATCCGCAACGAACTTACAGCCCTTGGTTTCTCCATCAAAGACACCAAAGACGGCTTCGAGTGGAGCTTGTAAGCGAGCAAGTGGATGATTTCATCGCCACATTAAAATACAGTATAAAAAAAGAAGTTTGGTTCATTACAGAGCCAAACTTTTTTGATGTGTGGGCACACCCACCAAAAATACTATTGCCAATACTCAGCGTAGGGACTCCCCAAAAACACCACTGCCCCGACGGATAAGGTCGAGGCAGGGAGCAGGGATGCTAATTGTTAACTTTAAAGTATCATATCTTATGCACAGGCAATTTTCTCATGGCAGCCATATTGCAACAGAGAGTTTATTCTATAGCCATGCGTTTTCTTCTTACAATAGCATAAACAAATGCAAAAGGCAGAAGAAGTAGCGGAGTGCCTAGAGGAAGAGAAACACCTTCGCAGGTAGTTTTACAAATTCTGACTTTATCGTAGCAATCTAAGTTGCCATCAGGACATGCATCCTCGTAGTCTTCACAACATTCTACACAAGAATCCACATCATCTGAATACTTTCCATAACAATCATCTGCAAATTCAGATTTATTATCACTTAAATATACCTGGGTATATTTTATTCCACTAGCTAGTATAATGTCTTCTGTAGCACCTTCTGCTCCTAGATACGAAGACTGATATGAAGTAGTAGGCAATGTAATAGCTATACAAACTGAGGCTACCATCCAAAACAATACACTTAAAATAAAATATCTATTTTTCATAATCTATAATTTTCTATATGATGTAGGAGTTTCTCATCAGGAGTGAGATAAACTACTCACTCCTCACTCCTAACTCCTAACTCTATTTAAGTATCACCTTTCCTATTTTACTTGCTGTATCACCAATTACATTTACAGTGTAAACTCCTTGTGCCACTGGAAGTTTAATTTCTGCGTATTGACCAGAAACCTTATAAGCAGCACTCTTACCACTCATATCATTTACTATGATGGTTTGAAGTTCTATATCAGCAGAAGAGCTTACTATGATGCCTTCTGAGTTTCCAATGATAGAAATACCACTTTCAGAAGCAAATTCATCTTCTACCTCTGTGGTTACATCGTCGCCTTCTTCTTCATCATTTGGCAATTCTTCTTCTGGAGCAGCTGATAGGTTAAGGAAGAAACGATTTTCTGTTTCGCCTTTTGGAAGAGACTCAATAACACATTCTTCACCTAATGTTAGGTTGTAAGATTTGCCTTCCATGCGGTCTTCTAGGATAATAGATCCCATGCCCTCTACATCTCTTAGGCTAAACTTAACAGATACATTGTTTCTGCTTGTTTTTACCCCTACAGGGATTGGTTCCTCCATAGTAGGGATAGCAATACCAGCCCAGTTTTTGTTATAACGCTTTACATATACCTCTGGAAGTTTCTTATCTTCTTTACTGCTATTATATAGTTTAGGAGCATCGGTTGCATAGTTGATTGCATCCTCTTTAAGTTCGTCAATAGTGATTAACACATTGCTAGATCTATGATCTGCTGCGTTAGTTACCACCAAACGGAACTCTGGTAATGATACATTAGCAGAACGTACAGATGTAGAGTCGTTTCTAAATACGCTTCTTGGTAGTTCTACCACTCCTGTTTTTTCTGGAGATAATACAAAACCATTTTGAGACAGAATCACACCAGAATTAGCAACTTCAAATGAACCTGTTGAGTAATTATAAATTTGAACAGTACCTTTGATAGCTGCTTTAAGTTTTTCTACGTCAATATTAGCTGGATATGTATTACAAATTAGTTTATTAACACCAGCATTTAATGTACCATAATTTGGTAATGAATTATCATTTAAGAATCTACCAGAGAATGAAATAGTCTTAGGTCTAGAACCATCATCCACCATACTAGGGTCATTTTCTATCGCTCTGTAATATGTCTCAGCTTTTAGTTTGTAGTAACCATATTCGTCTTTCGCATTTATAGCATATACCTCATCTGCTGGCACAGGCACTGTTAGGTCGGCAAATGTATTGTCCCATGCCACTTTATCGCCATCCATTACAGCTTGGTGCATATAAATGTGTGGGAAATGATTCATGTAATAGTCATTAGAAATCATATTTCTAACTTCTGTCTTAGTATCATCTGTCCATTTTTGAACTACAGTACCTACCAATATCCATTTATCACGAGGAGTAACTAATGTGCTGTTAACCTCATCGTAACGGTTTGGACCATCTTTTACTGCAAGTTCTTCTACACCAACTAGTGCTGCACCATATTCCATAGTAATGGTTTGAGCCATTTGAGTAGGAGTAATTTTACCCTTACCTGCAGAAACTTCCTCTCCATAACCAGCATATAGTGAACGAGTACCATCATCAAACTTCCTAGTAGAGATACCTTCTGGAAGGGTAGGATAATTCTTAATACCCATTGCTGGAATAGGATATTTAGTAGAACGTGGAGAAGGAATAATAACCTCCAAGTTTGGTGCTAACACATCCACGCAAGATACCAATTGACCATTTGGTTTGTACCAGTTGTTACGGTTGTCCCAATCTGAAGACGCAGAACCGTGCCAGATAATTTGAGAAAGAGTAGTACCAGTAGATTGTTGGTAAGCACCCAGTGTGTATGTACCTTTACCTTCTAGTGCAGTAGGGTCGTATGGACGAGGGTTGCCCAAACGGTCTATCATTTGCATTTCGTCTGTCAACAATCCAGAAACATCGGTCTTAATGAATGCACCAATATTTAAGTCGTCTTCTTTAAGAACTAACGAACCTGGCTCTTCTGGCGATGTTTTACATACTAGTTTTTGTACATTAGTAAATTCGTTTGAAGAACCACAACCAGAACCCAATTGGAATGCAGATCTTACTACAGTTTCACCTTTATCAACTTTACTTTGGTCATAAACACTCCAGAAGTTGTTGTACTTAAATGAGTTACACCAATCGCTTTCGCTCATGGTTTGTAAATACTTAGTTTTATCTTCAGTAGAGGTATATTTATATGAACCTGTATAGTTTTTGCCATAAACGTCTTCATCGTAAGAATAACAGTTGTTGTAGTCAAACTCTATAGTACCTGGTATATAATATTCTGTATTACCTTCTTGTTCATTACCACCTATACGGAAGAAGTCGAAGTGGTGATATTTACCCTCACCCACACTATTGTTTTTCAAGAACATGGTATTATAGTAAATACCAATATTTTGAAGTGGATTGGCTTTCGCACAATCTCCGAATGAAATTAAACGAATAATAGCTACAGTATTGGCAGAAGATTTTACACCATTGTCATGCCAGAATACGTTATCATAAACTAATACGTTTTGTGAGCCTTGAAGAAGGATAGATGTAGCATGTTGACCAGTAAAGTTGTTACGGATAAATGCTATATTTTTACTATTCAAGAACTTAGCAGAAGCACCCCAAAGAGCAGTATTGTTGGCCTGATTTCCTTTACTATCATGTTTTATAGTTTCTGCTTCCTCGAAGTCATACATCGCCTTGAATTCGTTGTTTTCGAATGTAATACCATTGTATGCAGACACGTGAACGCAGGTGAAACCGTATGAAACAACTTCACAGTTTTTAATCACGATATTCGCACTGGTATTTACATCATCATCACTTAGCGCAGCACAGTTCCAGTCTGTACCTAGTCCTTCTAAGTTACCAGAACCAACACCATTATCGATATCAATAGCATTATCGGCTGTTTCCACATCTGTAGAAGCACCCACAATGTTTAGATAATTAAGTGTAATATTTTTTGAACGACGTATTGCTACGTGTTGAAGTGTTGCACGCGCACCATTGTTTAGATAATCTATAGAACGAACTATAAGTGGTGCACCACCAGACATATTTATATTACGGAAGAATGTGGCTTGTACTGTTGTTTGGTCACCACCAGATAAACCTACTTTCTCAAATCCTTTATAGTTTATGCCAGTAGGCACAATTTGCATTACAATTGGTTTGATAAGAGTAATCTTATCTTGTTTCCAACCGTATGTTACTTTTTCTGCTTTGCAAACCCCTTGAATAGTTTTAAGTGTAGCCCAAGCATCATTTATACTCTTAAATTTAAGGTCACATTCGTTATTTATAGTTAGAGTATTGTCGATAGTAACATATACTGTATCGCCTGTTAGCTCATACTTACATTTATTATTGAAGTATTTGGTATTAGGAGAAAGAATAGTCTCACCATCTGCCACCACGAATGCACGATAACCATACCAAGCATTGCTAAGGCCAGACGCTATACCTGTGAAAGAGCCATATTTTTCTAGAGGTGTTTTTGTTGTTGCATCAACTCTATAGGTATAAGATTCTTCTGTAGGCTTGCAACCACCTTCTTTTGTGGTTTCGCACAAGAAGAAACCATATTCTGTAATATCTTCTACAGCACATGTAGCTTCTAGGAATGCACTTAACACCCAGTTGTCAGCTGTTCTTTCTTCTGCTTCGTAGCTTAGTATCACAGAAGTACCTTTTACGTATTCTTCGGTGTCATCGTCTATATCGCCACCGCCACCTGCACAGCCGCAAGTGCCGCTATAAGTACCATTGGTAAAGTTTGCATTTTCCCAACCAGTAATAGTTGTTAAATCTTTATAGATAGAACAGTTGTCTGTTTGATCTTTTACACCAGCATTATTCCAGTTGACAGCAGGGTCTGTATTGTTATTTGCATCTTTTCTTATCCATAAATAACCTTCCCATTCACCATCTGGCACTTCAGCATAGAAAATATCGCTAGCATCTGGACAAACAGTTGCTTTTACAGATTTCTTTGTACCTTTTGCATCATTGTATAAGTAAAGATAGAAGTTTACTGCTTCAGAAGGTAGATTCCACAATTCTGAACCACCTGTATTTAGGTATAAACAATCAAAAGTGATATAGGTAGAAGATTCTCCACCACCACCGCCACCACCTGTGGTGCCGTCGCAGTCGCCAGTAAATGTGGTCATAGTACAACCACCAGAGTTATTTGTCATCAGACCCCACTTGGTAATAACCATACAGTTTTTGGTGCCGTCCCATTTAGCAAAAGCATCATTACCACCACCACTATATACATACACCTCTTTAGGAGTCCAAGTAGTTCCATCTGTACGTGTAAATGTAGTAGTTCCATTGTAATATGCCAATTTATTGTCAGATTCACATATTTCTAGTTGCACTTGACGTGTTTCGCCAGTTTTTCCACCTTCATTTTCGCGGAATATAGCATATACTTCTTCGTTTGCAATCCAGCCACCGAAGTTGTTGGTCTTGGTATCTAGCACGAAGCTAAATTCTGTACCAGTGCCTCCACCGCCACCACCGCCACTAGAACCAACTGTAAATTTAAGTTTGAAGTTTCCACTTCCATTGTTTAAGAAAATATTTTTTGTTGCACAATTTCCATTTTCTTTAACTTGAAGTTGGAAATAAACCTTCAATTCGTATTCCTTTCCTTCTGTAAGGGTAGAAGGAATAGTATATGAGACATTATCTTTTAGCCACAATTGGTCTGTTTTTGCGTCATTTAGATCCTCTTTCCATTCTAGGTCGTACAAGGTATAATCAGTATCTACACCTTCTATTTTTATACCAACCTTAGGCGCACATAATTCTGAACCACTGCTTTTGAAAGTCTTTGCCCAGAAACCTAATGTAGTTCCAGCTGCTAATGTACCCAATTGTATATCTGAATTCCCTGTAGCACCATAACCATTTCCATTATTATCATTACTCCATTTGTCTCCTACCTTGATATTCCAAGCACCATCGGTAAAGAAGCCATAAGAAGGAGTTGTTACAGGGTATTTTACAGAAACTCTTGGCCACCAAGTATCACCACTATTTGCCCATACAAGATTAAATGTAAATGTACCTGTTTCTCCATCTTTTACTAATAAACCAACGTCATCACTAGAACCGTTTAAATCCCAATTTGTACAATTAGAACTTGTCATCTGAGAATAGCCATTAAGTCTTTTCAATGATCCATTCGATTTATTATCTTTAATATGAAAATAATAATCCCCTGAAGATGATAAATTTACAGTACATGAACCATTGGTAATATCATAATATTGTGCATTTCCATCCTTTTTCCATATAATTAATTCATTATCCCATGCCCATGCACTTGCGCTAAATCCCATTAGAACGCAAAGTAAGGCAAGCACTCGTAGGGCTTTGCTGAAAGCCCCACTCATTATTGTATTTTCATAAAATCTTTTCATATATTTTGTTTTTTATTTTATTCTTACTAAGGTTCTAAATTATTCTTCACAATTATCTACTAAGTCATTAACTGTAAATGTTACAGAAGATTGAGCATTGTCCTCTGGGTTTGCACCGCATTGGTCTTTTGCATCTAGGGTAGTTACCACTGTGTATGTTTGTGGCAATTCAGCATAGATTAAAAGATTTCCACTACCTTCTATTACCTGACCTTTTGTGATTTCTGGTGTAATAGTGTATGTGAAGTCTGCACCCACAGCATCTACAGTTACATTTACTGCACGCCATGGAGTGGTTTCATCTTTATCTATGGTAGAAGATATTCCAAACTTGATAACATCATCAAATTTGTCTATTTCTTTTTGAAGGCCTGTTATACGTGGATCAGTATCAGCATCACCTGCAAGCCATTCATTAAGTTGTTTATATGAGTTATCGTAATTTGTAGCACCGCCACCACCGTAGTTATAATAACCTGTACTTTTTTCACTACAAGCATCTTTGCCACGAGATGTCACAGGCCATTTTTTGAACTCACGAGTAGCTGCTCCTTTTTCATCTAGTATTTTTTTGTATGCAGCAGTTTTTGTTGTAGTTGTGGTAGGATGTAGAGCTCCTCCTTCTTTGGTATGCAATGCCCAACGTTCCTTAATCTTTTGCAAGAAGCATGGGTCTTTTAGCAGACCAGAATACATATTGCTACCGTTGTATTTTCCAGTCCACCAGAATGGAGCAGGGAATTCATCAGAATATACATCTGAGTGCTCGATTAATAAACCATTTATGTCACCTCTGCCTTTTCCACTACCTGTAACAGTATTGTTGAAACTTAACTCGTAGTCCCATAGAGGCCATGCTTCAAACTTACCACCTGTGTAAACGAATATACAAGAAGCACGATATGCATCCACGTTTTTGGTAAACTCGTTTAAGATGAAGAAGTCTGCCCAAGATTCATAATTGATTAGATCACGTACCTTTGTGAAGTCACCTTTTGAAAGTGCAGATTCAAATTCGTTTACCTTACCAAGTACAAAACTGTAAACATCAGACCAGTATCCACCATCGTCTTCAATATCCTCTTTTTCTGGATATTCAATTTCGAAGCGTTGATCTACTTCGGTGTCGTAAGTACTGATACCTGTTTTACCTGTTATATCAGACTCAAATGTTTTTTGGTCGCCAGAAGATAATTCATAACGGTCTGCTGCGTCTGTTTTATCAAATTTCAATATAAACTCACGTTTAGTATCGTCTTTAACATCCCATTTAATATCAACACGTTTTTTGTTTTGTGTTACTTTATCCATAAATACGTAAACACCTTGGTACTGACCATCTATGTAAAGTTCCACATATTTGTTTTTAACACCCCATTTGCCTGTCATAGCAGAGTATGTTTCCATAGCTAGGATGTTACGCATCATAGAAGGATCTACGTATGCTGCATAAAGCACCCAATCCTTATCTTCTGC
>JAEIGA010013975.1_pt1 | contig 12205 bp, 8 predicted proteins | sample 9270691 | NCBI WGS metagenome assembly JAEIGA01 (sample SAMN17057246, study PRJNA624740) | gut metagenome | biome: biome; isolation source: fecal sample | host: Bos grunniens | place: China: Xizang | collected 2019
CATAATAACGCGAGCCATTTCGAGGACTTTGTTAGAGTAACCCCATTCGTTGTCGTACCAAGAAACAACTTTAGCGAAGTTAGCATCGAGAGAGATACCTGCGTTAGCATCGAAGATAGAAGTAAGAGCGCAACCGCGGAAGTCAGTTGAAACTACAGCGTCTTCAGTATAGCCGAGTACGCCTTTCAATTCGCCTTCAGAAGCAGCTTTCATAGCAGCGCAGATTTCTTCTTTAGTAGCTGGTTTTTCGAGAACTACTGTGAGGTCAACTACAGAAACGTCTGATGTAGGAACACGGAATGACATACCTGTGAGTTTGCCGTTGAGTTCTGGAAGAACTTTACCTACAGCTTTAGCAGCACCTGTTGAAGAAGGGATGATGTTTTCGAGGATACCGCGACCACCACGCCAGTCTTTTTTAGAAGGACCGTCAACTGTTTTTTGAGTTGCAGTTGCAGCGTGAACTGTTGTCATAAGACCTTTTACTACGCCGAAGTTGTCGTTCAATACTTTTGTGATAGGAGCGAGACAGTTTGTTGTACAAGATGCGTTAGAGATGATGTCTTGACCTGCATATGTTGTGTGGTTTACACCATAAACGAACATTGGAGTTGCGTCTTTAGAAGGAGCAGACATGATGACTTTTTTAGCACCAGCAGCGATGTGTTTGCGTGCTTTTTCGTCTTCGAGGAAGAGACCTGTTGATTCAACAACTACGTCAGCACCTACTTCGTCCCATTTGAGGTTAGCTGGGTCCATTTCTGCTGTGAGGCGGATGCGTTGTCCGTTAACTACGAGGAAATTGTCTTCGATAGCAACTTCGCCTTGGAAACGACCGTGAACTGAGTCGTATTTTAACATGTAAGCGAGATAGTCAGGATCGAGCAAGTCGTTGATACCTACTACTTGAATGTCGTTGCTGAAGTTTTGGATTGCAGCACGGAATACCATACGTCCGATACGGCCGAAACCGTTAATACCGAGTTTAATCATAGTTTTGTTATTTTAAAGTGTTAATAAATTGCTGTGTTTTTGTCTTTGAACTGCAAAGTTACAAAAAAATATTATATGTTGTTGCTTTTTTTTGAAAAAATGTTGTTTTGTTTTGTGTTGGAGTTTTTTTTATTATTGTTGCGCTGTTTTATGGGGGTGGAATATCTATGGGTTAGAATAGGCCGATGATTTTGTTGTCGATGACATCCATTCCGCTTGATGCTGGTTGTTTTGGGAGGCCTGGCATGGTCATGATGTCGCCCATGAGGGCTACGATGAAGCCTGCGCCGATGGATGGTTTGAACTCGCGAACGGTGACGGTGAAGCCATGTGGGCGTCCGAGGAGTGATGCGTTGTCGGAGAGTGAGTATTGGGTTTTGGCAACGCATATTGGGAGTTTGTCCCATCCGTTTTCTTCGAATGTTTTGATTTGTTTGTTGGCTGATGGTGAGTATTCTACGCCGTCGGCTCCATAGATTTCGCGTGCGATGATGTTCATCTTTTCTTTGATTGGGAGGTTGATGTCGTAGAGGTGGTGGAAGTGGTTGGCTCCGTCGTTTTGTTCTATTTTGCGGATTACTTTGTGTGCTAGGTCTTCGCCTCCTTCGCCTCCTTTTGCCCACACTTCGGTGAGGCTGATTTCGTGGCAATTGGCTTCTGCCCAATTGAGTAGGGTGTTGATTTCGTCGTCGGTGTCGTTTGTGAATCGGTTGATGGCGATGACGTATGGTACGTTGAATTTGCGTACGTTTTCGATGTGTTTGTTGAGGTTTTCGATGCCTTGTAGGAGTGCGTCGATATTTTCTTTATTGAGATCGGCTTTGGCTACTCCGCCGTGCATTTTGAGGGCACGGATTGTGGCCACGATGACTACGCAACTTGGGGCAAATCCTGCATAACGTGCTTTGATGTCCATGAATTTTTCGGCTCCGAGGTCGGCTCCGAAACCTGCTTCGGTGATGACGTAGTCGGCTAGACGGCGTGCCATTTGTGTGGCAATGACCGAGTTGCAACCATGGGCGATATTGGCAAATGGGCCTCCGTGGATGAATGCTGGGTTGCCTTCGAGGGTTTGTACCATATTAGGTTTGATGGCGTCGCGCATAATCATAGCTACGGCACCAACGCAACCAAGTTCGGCCATAGTGACAGGGGTTTTGTCGTAGCGATAGGCGATGATGCATTTGCCGAGGCGAGATTTGAAATCGTCCATATCGGTAGCGAGGCATAGGATGGCCATGATTTCGGATGCTACGGTGATGTCGAAATGGTCTTCGCGTGGGATGCCTTGTAGAGGTCCGCCAAGACCTACGGTGATGTTGCGCAAAGAGCGGTCGTTCATGTCCATGCAACGGTGCCAAACGATGCGGGTTGGGTTGATGTTGAGTTGGTTGCCTTGATAGATGTGGTTGTCGATGAGGGCAGCCACGAGGTTGTTGGCTGTGGTGATTGCGTGGAGGTCGCCTGTGAAGTGGAGGTTGATGTCTTCCATAGGGATGACTTGTGCATAACCACCACCTGCAGCGCCACCTTTGATTCCCATCACGGGGCCGAGGGATGGTTCGCGTAGGGCAACTAGAGTTTGATGTCCAAGGCGATTCATAGCATCGGTAAGACCGATTGTGACGGTAGATTTGCCTTCGCCAGCAGGTGTAGGGTTGATGGCTGTGACGAGGATGACTTTGCCTTGCTTGTTGAATCGATTGTCGATGGCGTCGAGGCGTACTTTGCATTTATATGGTCCGTAGTATTCGATATCTTCGGGACATAGGCCTACTTTGTTGGCGATATGTTTAATTTTCTCGGGTTGTGATGCTTGTGCAATTTCTAGGTCAGTCATAATAATAGAGTTTTGTTTGGTTAATAAAATTTAGTTTGTTAATGGGAATAGGTATGCTAGTGAGAGTGTGATGCATTGGTTTGTTGATGATTTGAAGTACTCACTAGCGGAGTTGCCCATGACGTTGTTGAGTCCGAAATAGTAGCGTGCATCGATTGTGTAGATGCCGGTGCGAGTGTTTAACTCGAAACCGAGTCCGCCCACGATGCCGTAGTCGAAACGATTTTTTGCAGGCAATGCGTGTTGTTGTGCGTCGGACATAACAGTGTTGTCTTGTATGAGATATGCAATTTCTGGACCGAGGTCGATGAAAAAGCGAAAAAGTTGTTGCCCAAATGTGATATGGGTCATAAAGGGCAGTTCGATATAGTCGAGACGGCGGTGACCATAGGTGTCTTTGAAGCCTTTTTGTGCGTAGTTGAGTTCGAGTTTTATGCCAAAATATTTTTCTGATATCATGCGAAATTGCGCTCCGGCATGGTAGGTCATGGGCATTGAAGGTTGACTGATGCTAGGATTGAAGAGCATCATCGACCATGATGTGCCACCGCGGAGGCCTACGGCATATTCGGGGTATGCTTGTTGTGAATAGGCAAAGCATACACTGAATAGGAATAAAATGGTGATATAGATTCGCGACATGTTATTGTTTGACTTCTTTTATAGATATATTGTCCCAACGAAGGAGATAGTATTTGGTGTTGAGCCAACGGCCTTCGGTAAACTCAAATGTAGGATATGATTGCATATAGATTGAAGGCGATGTTGACTGAGGTTTGCCATTGATAATGCCATTGAGGGCATAGGTGGTGAGGTCGTAGCCGAGTAGGTCGTATTGAGCACCCACGGTTTGCTTGCGGGCACCAAACCAGGCTTTGTAATTTTGTTTGTACTCGTTAGTTTCTTGTGCATAGAAGAGGGAGTAGTAGAGAGTTTGTGGGTATTTTTTGATAATATTAGTACCCCAATCTTCGAATCCCCACACCTGGAGTTGTGGCAATTGATAGCGGTTGAGACTATCGATAATAGGAGCTACATCGTTGATTTTTGATGAACCGAGCACAAGTATTGTTGTGTCGGTGCCGACCATTTGTGTTAATGAATCGACATATTCTGGTTTGAGGGTTATTTCTTTGAATTCTTTTCCGTTTTCGACTAAGAGGGATTTAAGGTTGTTGGCAAAAATTTCGCCTTTGTTGGTGCAATTGTCGAAATGGGCAATGATGTATTGCAAATTGCGATGGGCAAATGATGCGGTTAGTACTGTAGAGAATAGATAGTCTTGAGGTGGATTGAATTGCAATAGGTTAGGATGATAGTAGGTAGAGTCTATCTTGCTTGAAAATGGAACGATTGTGGTGATGTTATTCTCTTTGGTGTAGGTGAGCACTTGATTGAGTTGTTCGGAATAGGCAGGGCCAATGACGATGTCGATTTTTTGCTCTTTTAATTGGAGTATGACTTCATCGATTTTGCTTGTTGATTTTGGCAAATTATAGGTGTAGACATTGGCAGAGATGCCTTGATTTTTTGCATTATTGAGGGCTAATAGCGATCCGCGATAGAATTCGATGAAGCGTTGGAGATTTTTTTCTTCGTTTGAATTTTCGGGTACAAGTGGTAATAGATAGGCTATGTTTAGTTTTGAGTTGTTGTTAGGTGTAGTTGATACGACAGGGTCAATTACGAGAGGTGTAATTGTGTTGATTGTGTCGTCGGTAGGTTGTGGTGTGACGTGAGTTTTGTGTTCTTTTATTGGTTTATTTGGTTCTGTTGTTTGCTTGATTTCTATTGGTTGATTCAACTTTTTTTCTTCGATGTTAGATACATTGTTGTTGGAATCTTGCGAGTTGCCTTTTTTGATTATTATTACAGAACCTGCTTTTAGACCATCGTTTAATTCGGGATTGAGTGCAATGAGATCATGAATAGCTACGTTGTATTTTTTTGATATTGAGAATAGAGTCTCTTTCTTTTGTACTACATGAGTTAAGTCAGTAGTAGTTGTTGTAGAGACTTTTTGTTGACTAGGAGCGGTAGCTGCCTCTTTGTTAGTAGTTATTTGTTCTTTTTTTGATATTATGATGGTTTCGCCTACTTTGATTCCATTTTTTGCGTCAGGATTGAGTGCTATGAGAGTGTCGATAGGCACGTTGTATAGGCGTGAAATGCTATAAAGAGTCTGTTTGGCTTCTACGATATGAGTAGTTGTAGCTTTAGTTTCAGACGTAGCGATAGTTTTGTGAATAGGGATAAGTAGTTTGTCGCCTACCTTGATATTGGTGGTTAGATTGATGTTTGCTTCGTGAAGGTCGTTTTGTTTGATGCCAAACTTGCGGGCAATAGCAAACAAACCATCTCCAGGTTGAATGGTGTATTCATAATATTTGTTACCATCTTTTTCTATAATAGGATAGTCGTGAGTTTGAGCAATGCAAATTGATAGACTAAAGATGCAGATTATGAGAAAAAATAAACGTTTCATAGGCATAAGTTATTTAGTCGCAAAGGGCATATAGGTCGCCTCGCGGATTGATTAACATTGTTGGTATATTTGTAGTTTTCAGTATTTTGCGTTCTTTTGGGCCGAAGATCAAATCGTCGAGTCCGTAGTCTCGCGATGCAGATATGATTAAGATAGAATTTGGTGTATTAATGTGTGATTTTGCTGTTTCGAGTTCGATATTGCTACTATCTTTTTTCCCTTGAGTAGTGGTGTAGGTCAAATCAAAGGAGTTGAACAACACCTTCATGGCTTCTATATTGGTTGCTGCTTTTGTTCCATAGTCGTTAGGTTGATAGAATTTTATGTGACTATTGAAATGTCGGGATAAAGATGATGTATAAGGTCCTTTTTCGCGTTCCTCTTCTAGATTGGTAACGGGAAGTAGAATTGTTTCGATGTTGTAGTCGAGAGGTAGGTCATTCTTTACGAATATATACGGTACTCTTAGTTCGCGACATTTGTTGAGGTATGGTTGTATTTCTCTGTCGTTGTTGAGACCAATAATTAGTAGTGCAGCGTCTTCTTCTTCTATTATTGAGCCTATATTATTTAGGACATCGGTTGTGATTTCACGCATAGCAAATTGCATTTGACTGGCAATGAGAGATGCTACAATTTCGCTCGAGCGAGAATCATTATGTATTATTAATATAGGGCGCATAGGTGTTTGGGTATTATTATAGTTTTTCTAAAAGTTCATCTTGATTTTTTTGTTTACGTTTGTTTTTGCGTTCTTCCTGCTCTTGAGCTTTAAGTTCTTGTTTTTGAGCTTCGACATCGGCTTGTGTTAGACGTTTAGGTTGACGGAATATATCGTCTTTTGATGTCGGGCATATATCTATTTGCCAAGTGAAGTTTGGTAGATAAAGCATATTATTTGTCACTTGTGACAATGGATACATCACTGCCGTAGGCGAAGGAAATACATTGAAACGTTCGAGTTGACCTTCTTTGAAGTATATTGTCATATAACTACTTTTGATGGTGTTTAGTCCAATGAGGTCTCCTTGGTCAGTAGGGTAGAATATCGATTCAACATTTCCCGAAATATCGACATAATCCAATTCTTGTTCTTTTATATGTGCGAGAATTTCTTTGCCCGACACTTGATTGTAGTGTATAGTGTCTTCTTCTTGAATCATTATGGCATTGTCGATAACATGCATTCGTTCTATCGAACCATCTTTAGGGTATAGATGTATGGTGTCGCCAGTGATTTGTTGGTTGTTATTCCAAATGATAGGCATTTGCATAAGGTGTAGTATCGAGTCGCCAGAAAAGAAGGTGAGAGAATCGCATACAGCCTGAAAATCATTATGATAGAGTCGCACATTGTGGTATGCTAATGTCATTTTCTCTTCTTCGCCTTGGGCGTAAGAGTATAGGGTGTCGCCATGTATGTAGGTAGTGTCGGTTTGTGAGTATTCTACCATCATTGCCGAGTCGGTGATAAGTCCAATGTCACCCTCCTCTTTGTAGTAGCCATAATGACCATGTAGGCGTATTTTGTTGAGCGAGTCTTTCAGTATCACATTATGGAATGCCTCGCCAACACCATTGTTTTTGTCGTAGAATATGGTGTCTCCTTGCAATGTTTTTCCATTACCATGATTGATAAATGGTTTTTTGAGAAGTTGCGATTTGTCGGTATCACTATTATACCATCCCAATTCAGAATATATTATTGTGCTGTCGGAATGGTAGATATGAGTAGGTCCGAGAATGGTTGCCACTTTGGTTTCGGTGTCGTAGGTGAGAGTATCGCTTTTGATAGTCGAACTACTATTTTCTCCTACTACATCATATCTAAATTCGGCAAGTTTTGTATTGGAGTAGTAATAGCCATGTTTCGATACGAGTGTGTTGAGAGAGTCGACTAACTTGCCACCACAGGTGTAGTAACCAAGGTTTTTATTGCGATTGTAGATGAGTGTGTCCGTATAGAGTGTAACTTCGCCGTTAATCATTTTCACATCGTGAAATAGGTGACCAATGCGACTATTACCGTTGTAATTCAGACGCTTTGAATATATCTCAAGCGAGTCGCCTTGTTCAATTTTCACATGACCATATGCTTTGAACGAGTTTGTTTTCTGATTCATATGAGCCGAATCGCAGTAGAGATAAACATCGTCATGGCGCAACACTACGTTGCCAATTAAGACTTGTATGTCGGGCAAACTATCGTTGTCGAAACGAACTAAGTCGCTACGTTCTAGGTATATTAATGTCTGTTTTCCACTACGTTTAGTGGTGTCTTTAGGTGATGTTTCTTTTTTTATTTTCTTCTCTTCTTTTTTAGGCGGAGGAGGTAATTGTTCTTCTATCTTTGGTTTGTTAGGATTGACAATTAGTTCAGTTGGCATTTGGGCATAAACAACACAACTGCACAGTAATAGCAATATTACTGGCAGTAGTCGTTTAATTTGTGTTGTTTTATACCTTATTTTTTGATCCATTCTTTGAATTCAAAGTCGCAATCGCGCCATTCTGGTGATATATAAATATATGTGTCTAAAATTTTCTTTTTGAGCCATTCTTTGATGGTTTTTTCGCGGAGTTGACTTTCACACATAGTTTTTAGGGTTTGAAAGTCGTCTGTTAAATTGGCTTTGTGGGTTGGTATGTAGTTCTTGAGTTTTACGATTGCAAACACTTCACGTCCAAGTTTTTGTGAGAACATAGAGAATGGTTCCGACACTTCACCTGGTTTCATAGTATACACCAATTTTGCAATTTCAGGTGGAAGATCTTGATATTCAAATTTCGATGAACCGCTATTTTGGTTTGTCATCAAACCATTATTCATTTTAGTATCTTTGTCGGACGACATAAGCGAAGCTGCTGCATCGAATGTGAGTTTATCGGTGCGAATGTCTGTTGCTATACTATCCAACGTAGTAAGTGTTTTTATTTTTATGTCACTTGTAATTTTTGGACGGAGCAATATGTGACGGCAGTTCACACGGTCGTCGCGACGTTCGATTAATTGAATGATGTGGAATCCAAACTCGGTTTCGATTACACGGCTAATATTGCCTGGTTCGGTGAGAGCAAATGCTGCATTAGCAAATTCTGGCACAAATGTACCACGACCAGCAAAACCCAATTCGCCACCTTGTTTTGCACTTTCGGTATCATCCGAATAGAGGCGAGCTAACATTGAAAAATCTGCTTCTCCACTTTTTACACGGTCGGCAAATTCACGGAGACGATTTTTTGTAGCTTCGATAACATCGTCAGGAATAGGTGGTTCGATGGTGATAATTTGAACCTCTACTTGAGCTGGTATCGTAGGTATAGAGTCTTCCGACAATGTATTGTAGTATTTGCGCACATCCGAAGGTGTCACTTGAATGTTTTGCACCAACGATTGCTGCACCTGTTGCACCAACGATTGGTCTGCGATAGTTTGTCGCATCTCTTCTTTTATTTCGGTGTAGGTTTTGCGATAGTATTCCTCCAATTTTTCGCGCGAACCTATTTGGCGAATAAAGAAATTCATTTGCGAGTTGACTTGACTCTCTACTTGTCCGTCATTGACTTCGATACTATCAATCTTAGCTTGGTGAATGAATAGTTTTTGTATTGCTATCTGTTCAGGTATTATGCAATAAGGTTCGCCCTGAATGCGTTGTCCTTCGTATTGAGCACGAATGCGCTCTTGTTCCACATCAGAGCGTAATATCGCCTCGTCACCTACTACCCAAACCACACCATCAATCATATTTTTCTCTTGTCCTAATACGACAATTGAGATTAATAGCACGAATAAACTAAATGCAAATTTTTTCATATTTTAATTATTCTCTATTTATTTTTATTTGATTGTGACGCACTCCATATTCAAACATCTCTTTTTCGAAATTGTTAAGATAATCCATTTTGTGTTGGTTGTACAACATCGTTTGCACATCTTCTTTTATCATATCGAAAGGAGCCACCTCGCCAGGAGCGATATATTCGGTTACGTTAATCAGAGTAAGATGTAGACTATCTTTCTCTTCGTAATAACCAATTTTATTGATTTTTAACTTAGACGTTTCGACATTTATTACATCTCCAACCAATCGCCAATATTCGGTAAACAAAACATAATCAGTTGCGTATTGCAACGCATATTTTTCTATATCTGCAATATTTTCGTTGAGGTTTTTGAATTTACGCTGTATGTTATCTGTTTTTATGTTGTTTGGCACTTTGATGATAGCACCTTTTATCACAGCGTCTTCCAACAAAAACAACTCTTTGTTCGATTCATAGAATTGTTTTGCCTCTATTTCGGTCGGAAGCTTCACTTTTTCGCTTACCATCTCTTGTTGATAATTGTGTATCATCAAACGTTGGCGATATTCCTCTACCATTTTGTTTATTTCTTGTTGGTTTGAAACATTGCGCTCAGCATTCTTTAGTGTCAAAATATTAGTCGCCCAACGTTGAATATAAGCCTCTACAATCAATGCACTATCCGAGCTCGATGTTCCTTGTGGCACAATATGCTCAATATCTTCTTTGTAGAGAAAATTATCTCCAACCGAGGCTATAATACCTTCACTTTCACGCTCTTTTATATATTGTTCTATATACGAGCATGATGAGAATGTACTTATGAATATTATCAACAAAAATAGTTTTTGGTTCATCTTATCTAAGTGTATTTAATACTTCTTGATTAATTACCACTGGATATTTGTTACGAAGAGTTTCAATCCAAGTTTTTTCAAGGTAGTTTTGATAGTCTGCAGTAATAACTCCGCGCACATCGGTGTACGATTCTGGTTTCTTAAGTGTTTTGCCTACTACAATTACAACTGGCAATTCAGAATCTATTTCTGCATCAACAATTCTATTTTCGTCTTTGAATTTGGTAATATCGACGTGGCAATTTTCACCTTTTTTCCACAAACCGCGTTCAACAGAAGCCAATGTTGTTGAGTCGTTGTTCACTTGTGTGCGAATGTAATTCACCACAGAGTCTGGATTCATTTTTTTGATTGTTTTTTGCAATTTCTTTGCAGTCTCTGTATCTTTGCATTTTATTACGAAGCCTTTGAAACGTGGCTCCTCCCAAGCATAATTTTTCTTGTTGCCTTTGAAGTATTTAGTCAAACCATCTGTATCTTTGATTGCTTTTTCCCAAACTTCGCGGTTCGAAACATCAAATAGCAATATCCCATCGTGATATTCACGCATCAAGTTAGCAAAATCTGCATATTTTGCTTCCAATTGCGAATCTTCATATTGGAGCAATTTTATCTCTGCAATTTGAGCTACTTTTGTGTCAACATCAGTACCCATTGCTTTAGTTGTAATGTAAAATGCTATGAACTCGCTTGCCGAAACTGTTTGATCTGCAAATGTAATCAAAGCATCAACTTGCTCTTCGCATCTAAGTTTCAATATCGAATCGTTGTGAGCATATTGTGCTATAAGTTTTTTTACTTTTTCTATTTCTGCAGTATTAATGGCGAAGTTATATTCTTCTTTCAACTTGCTGATAAACGACTCTTTTGCCGCAGTCGAACGACTATCGTATTGCATCATACGTTGGATGTCTGCTTTTTTCTTTTCGAAAGGTTCAACTCCTTTTTTCTCTTTTACGTTGATGATGTGGTATCCGAATTGAGTTTTAATGATTTCAGAAGTTTCGCCAGCATTCAATGCAAAAGCAGCTTTTTCAAATTCTTTCACCATTCTGCCTATGCCAAACCAGCCTAAGTCGCCACCTTTTTGAGCCGAAGCTTTGTCGTCGCTGAGTTCTTTAGCCAATGTCGCAAAATCTTCGCCAGCATCAAGACGTTGTTTGATTTCTAGCATATCGTTGTATTTTTTCTTCTGAACTTCTTCCGACATGCGTTCGTTGCACATTTTCATTATATGACGAGCATTCACTTGTCCCCATGCCGGACGGCGATTGTGCACTTTTATGATGTGGTAACCATAGTCTGATTTAACCGGTGTAGATATCTCATTTTCCGACAATTCATACATCGCTTTTTCAAATGGCCATACCAATTGCAAGGCTGTAAACCAACCAAGGTAACCATGATTACGTGTAACAGATTGGTCGGCCGACACCTCATCTGCCACTTTGCCAAAGTCTTCTCCTGCTTTCAATCTATCAATCACTCTAAGTGCTTGATTGTATGCTTCTAATGTGTCTTCTCCTTCTGCTTTTATCAATATATGACTCACCTCGCAGTCTTCACTGAAGTGGCTATATGCCTCTTGATATAAAGCATCTTCCAATTTCGCGTCAGTCAAATATGGCTTAGCCAATTGTTTGCGATATCCATTCAATTCGCGTTTGAATGCAGGTGTAGTATCTAGTCCCTGTGCCTTTGCCTCTGCCACTTTCAACTTAAAGTTTACAAACAAATCTACATATTCGTCCAATGTTTTCTTATCTATAGCATTGTCCGAGTTGTTTTTGTTGTAGATGTATTCAAATTCTGCTTTTGTTACAGGCTCACCGTTGATTGTCATCAACACCTCTTCTTGAGCCGACAATTGCATCGCTCCGATAAGAGTCAATGTCGCAATAATTAATTTTTTCATAGTTCTATATTAGTTTTTTATTATTTCTATTTTCTTTGTCCCAAGAGCACCAACCAAGATGCTCTTGAGTATTTCTATTTCTAAAATGAGTAGTGAACTCTCAATTTTATCGCCAGAGGCTCAAAGACCTTCGGTTCTCAATTCTCAATTAAAGAATTTCCTGTCATATCAGCTGGAGCTTCAATGCCCATCACTTTCAATATCGATGGAGCCACGTCTGCCAAAATACCATCTTTCACTTCGCCTTTGTATGTGTCTGATACGAATACAAATGGCACTGGGTTCAACGAGTGTGCTGTATTAGCCGA
>JAEIGA010013976.1_pt1 | contig 12205 bp, 12 predicted proteins | sample 9270691 | NCBI WGS metagenome assembly JAEIGA01 (sample SAMN17057246, study PRJNA624740) | gut metagenome | biome: biome; isolation source: fecal sample | host: Bos grunniens | place: China: Xizang | collected 2019
GACTCAGAAAGAAATGAGTTTGGAATAAATATAGATAGCTCATCTTTATACATTACCTTAAATTATATAAAATAAACTATATAAAGATTACCCTACATTTACATAGCTATCACTAAATAGACTTACACATTTACAAAATATTATATCAATTATAATATCCGTAGCTTCTTTTTATGCTACCAACTTTTTTATACTCAGAGAATATATTAATATTAAATATAGAATATCCACTATATAAAGGTATTGTTTTTTTAGATAAAAATTGATTAAAAATAAGAATTAATAAATTTTAAATTGTTAAAACAATGCCCTAACCACGATTACATCGACCATCTGTTTTTCTTTATTGTGAAACTCGTAAATTTTTGGAATTGGAAATTCATATCTGAACAAATGGGTAATCTGCAAACCATTATCCCCATAAAATTTAACTAAAAAATCTTCCGTAGATGCCATGTGAAATGAATACAAAACATCAGGATTCAATTCAATAGCCTTTTTTACAAATTTTAAATCCTGACCTTTATCAGCTTTCTTTTGAGATCCGAAAGGAGGATTCTGAAACACAGTATTTACATTCAAGCCCTCATTAAAATCACAGATATCGCTGACAATGAAATCTACATTATCCACTTTTAATTTTCCTGAAACTTCATTGGCCAAATCAATAGAATCCTCATCAATATCTACACCAATTGATGAATTAGCGCCCATTAATGCACATCCAATTGCAAATATGCCTGTGCCACAACCCAAATCCAAAATATCCTTATATTCAATATCACCTAATCCAAAAGCATTCCAAATCAAATCGGATGCAATGATGGATGGGGTAGTGTACTGTTCAAGACCAACCTTAGGTTTTGGGTGAGATGGAATATTTTGAAGTCTCATTTCTAAATGTTTTTTACGAGTAATTTTCTTCATCTTATCAAATAATTAATATATCATTTATTATATAATTATATTATTAAAGAAAAATTACTTTGAGGTTTCATATGTTTGAAAAAGTATTAGTTGCAAATAGAGGAGAAATCGCAATAAGAGTTATGCGAGCTTGTCGTGAACTCGACATCAAAAGCGTAGCTATTTACTCTGATGCAGACAGTACTTCTCTTTATACAAATTATGCAGATGAAAGTTACCCATTAGGAAATCCTTCTCCTGCCAAATCTTATTTGAATATTGAAAAGATTATAAACATAGCTCTCGAATCTGGTGCTGATGCAATTCACCCAGGTTACGGATTTCTAGCTGAAAACTCCAAATTTGGAGAAGAATGTGAAAAAAATGGAATAAAACTCATTGGACCAAGCGGAGATGTAATCAATAAGATGGGAGACAAAATTACGTCAAAAGCGCTTATGAAAAAAGCAGGCGTTCCGGTTATTGAAGGTACTCCAGAAGGGGTTACCGACATAGAAGAAGCAAAAGAAATTGCTCGCCAAATTGGTTATCCTGTAATCGTTAAGGCTTCCGCTGGTGGTGGAGGTATCGGTATGCGTGCAGTTTATGAAGAAGATGAACTTGTACGTGCAATCGAATCTACCCAATCAGTTGCTTCAACCAACTTCGGAGATTCAACCGTATTCATTGAAAAATACCTTGAAAAACCACGTCACATTGAATTCCAGCTTTTGGCTGACGAACATGGAAATGTTATTCATGTTGGAGACAGAGAATGTTCCATCCAAAGAAGACATCAAAAACTTCTAGAAGAAGCACCTTCTCCAATTATGACTGAAGAGCTAAGGGAAGAAATGGGTGGAAGCGCAGTGAGAGCTGCAGAATACATTGGATATAAGAGTGCAGGTACTGTTGAATTCCTATACGATAATGGAGCGTATTACTTCCTTGAAATGAATACACGTATTCAAGTTGAACACCCTATTACTGAACTTGTTACAAATACTGATTTAATCAAAGAGCAAATCAGAATAGCCAACGGTGATGAATTAAGCTATGAACAAAAAGACATTCAAGTAAGAGGGCATGCTATTGAATGCCGTATCAATGCAGAAGATCCACTTAATGATTTTGCGCCAAATCCGGGTAAAATCACAGGTTACAGATCCCCTGGAGGTCCAGGTGTACGTTTAGATAGTGGTGTATATATGAATTATACAATTCCAACATTCTACGATTCCATGATTTCAAAATTAATCACTTATGGAAGAAATAGAAATGATGCAATTGACAGAATGAAAAGAGCATTAAGCGAATACATCATTTTAGGTGTTAAAACAACAATTCCATTCCACAAAGCAATTATGAGAAATCCGAATTTCATTTCTGGTGATTTGAACACTCACTTCATCGATACCTATAAGAAAGGTATTGAAGCTGAAATGCAAAATGTCATTGAAGAGGATTTGGAATATGTGAACAGGCTCAAATCAACATTTATGCCTGGTAAAAAGATTGCTGCTATCTCAGCAGCTGTTGGATCATATCAAAACATGGCAAAACATAAACACATGCAGAATAAATAAACTTGGGGATTTTTAAATGAAAGAAGAGATTATTAGACTATTGAAAAAAGAAGGGAAACTTTCAGATGAAGCAATTGATGAGATACAACAAATGGAAATTAATGATTTTGCAGATTTTGTTAAAGAAATAGGAATGCAAGAAACATCATACATCAGTGCTTTAGAGATTTCAAAAGATTTGAATACCCAATATATTGGAAAAAATTTATATGTCTTCAAAGAAGTAAGTTCTACAAATACTGTAGCAAGATTCTTGTCAATGAATGACATTGAAGATGGTTCTGTAATCATATCTGAAAAGCAAACCGCTGCAAGAGGCAGATCTGGAAAAGGATGGGAATCCCCAATTGGTGGCGTATGGTTGTCAATTATTTTAAATCCTCATGTCGACCACTCAAAACTTCCTCTCATTACATTAGCAACAGGCGTTGCAGTTGCAAAAACTCTTGAGAAAATTGGTGTTGAAAAACCGGAAATCAAATGGCCAAATGACATTATGATAAATGGTAAAAAAGTCTGCGGAATATTGACTGAGGCAGTAGCTAAGTTCAATACCATTGAAAGTGTCATCATTGGAGTGGGAATTGATGCAAATTTAGACATTGAACAATTCCCTGAAGAGTTAAAAGAAGGTACAACAACACTTGAAAAAGAACTTGGAAGAAAAGGAAGTGAAAATCTTTTAATTAAAATGTTCTTAGAAGAATTTGAAGAAATCAGCGAACTTTTCGACAATGAAGGATATGAATCCATCTTAAAAGAATGGAGAAAACGTTCATACTCTATTGGAAAAATAGTGGAAGTTAGAGAACCATTCAACAAACACTATGATGCATATGTACTGGGCATTAGTAAAGAAGGAGCATTAGTTGTTGAAAAGATTGATGGAACCTTAGCAAAAGTAATTTCTGGAGAATGTATAATTAAAAATTAAATACAATCTCCCTACATTTTTCTTCATTTGTGATTACTTCCTGTAATTTATCAAATGAAGATTCTATTTTTTTATCCAAATCATTTAAATTTAAATTAAATGCATCGCTTGTAGATAAATCAAATCTTATTGTGGCAGATGCACCTGGCATAGAAACAGAAGGGATTGTAATAATCCCATAATCTTTTAATAATATAAATGAGAAAACAAAAGCCACATCATTATCAGATAAATGATGAGAAACCTTAATTTCATCATTCAAGTCTTCAGGTGAAATCATAACTCCTGTAGGTGTTTTCTTGAAATTATTAAATTTTTCACTTAATAAATCAAATAACTCATCCTTTCTTGAAAAACTATTGATTAAATTATCCTCATTAAAATTTTTAATACCATTTAGCATTGCAAGAACTACAGGCGGTTGGGCTTCAAGACCAAATTGATTAACTTTTACTTTAATTTTATCAATCAACTCTTCACGACCTGCCATAAGTCCACCTCTAGGACCTGGCATTAGTTTATCAGTACTTGTAATTGCAATATCCGCACCCAAATCACAAGCCTTAGCCTGATTGAAAACAACAGTTCTAAGTCGTGCCCCGGAAGCATCATCCACCATAACAGGGATGTTCTTTTCATGAGCCATTTCAATAACTTCTTTAAATTCTTCTTCATCAATTACCTGATGATCCATTGTGGAACCTGTAACAACAACTAATGAAGTATTTTCAGGTATTGAAAATTCATCAAAATCATCGGTTTCAAAATAATTGGCACCGACTAATTTGCAGCTTCTAGGAATTGATGGATGAGCAGGCAACTCAGCAAGATAATGTACCACATTCGAATCTTCACTAACTAGAGTCAAAATCGCAGCCAATATGCCGGAAGAAGTCCTATTCAATGGAAGGACTTTTTCACCACCCATATGATCTATTCCAACTTCTTGAAGTGCATCTTCAAAAATAGCGGGACCAACATATGTTTCCAAAAGACTTACTTCAGAAGAAGAGGCTATGAAACCTCCAGACAGACCTGTTAGATCAAATAATTCATCTCTTCCTTTAGTTTCGACAATGTCTTTAATAATTGAAAGAGCATTTTCTCTTTTTTTGACTTCATCTAAAGAACTATCAACTATCATCTAATCAGAGTCGTCTAATTGTAATTTATAATCTTCAAAGAATTCCACAATTGCTTTTAATTGTTTTTCATCAAGGTCCATGGAAGCATATTCTTCAGTTTCAGGGATAATATAAGTATATTCAGCAAATAAAACTTTACCATCAGGATTAGTAATAACACTTATTTCATCAAGTAGTTTTTCAGGATTTTTGTTATGGAATTCAATTCTAAAAGTAGTGCCTATTTTTTGAGAGAATTTTTCTTTTTCGTCAGGTTCCCTGTTACATTTTCTAATTTTTGTCATTCTTGATTTCAATTTTTTTTCTGCAAGTCCATTAATATCAGCCATAATAAACACATCCTCAAATAATCAAATAAAAAATATAAATTAAAATATACTATGAAATTAATTTATATATAAGTATTCCTTTTTAATACAAACATTAATCATACAAACTATTGCCCTTACTATCCATAGCAACAATAAGAGGGCCAAAATCCTTAACTTTTAAATTCCACATAGCTTCAGGCATGCCAAGGTCCAACCAATCCACACTTTCAATTTCTTCAACTGCATCGACATATAATGCAGCACATCCACCAGTAGCCACCACATAAAGCGCATTATTTTTAATTAATGCCTCACGAACAGTATCATCCATTCCACCTTTTCCGATGACTATTTTAGGCCCCATATCTAAAACATCACTTTGATATGGATTCATTCTCATTGAAGTAGTAGGTCCAATTGCTACCATTTCATAACCATCCTCCTTCTCAGCAATGATAGGACCTGCATGAAAAAGGACTGCACCTGAAATATCCAAAGGAGCTCCTTGTTCAAGAAGTCGTTTGTGGGCTTGGTCTCTAGCGGTCAATATATTTCCAGTTAAGTAGACTACATCACCTGCATTTAATTCATTTAAATTTTCATCTTTAATTGGAACATTCAATTTTCTTTCCATTTATACTCCTCATTTAGAAATAAATATTTATTAAAAATAATTAATATAACTATATCTATATAAAATTTTTAGATTTAATAAAGTTAATGGCTAAAAATAATAACGGGGAAAATTATGTCAAGTATGAGTAGTGTGGCAGGACTGTCAAAATATATCACAACCCTGCCGAAAACTAAATTTTCAATTATTGGAATGTTGGTTTTGAGTTTTTTATTAGGAAGTATCATTTATCTAATTGATTTAATTCCGAATACAGGGATTATAGAAGATTTTTTTGCTGGAGGACTATTCGGTATTGCAGTATTTGGATTTACCTCAATAATGAGCGGTGCTTTAAACCAACAGGTTATTAGTGTACTTCATGGGATAAATTTAAAAATCAAACATTCAATGTTTTTATCTGCCCTCTCAATGACAATACTTGGCATAGTAGTTATTTTAGGATGTGTAATTTCACAAATCTTTAAAGTGGACATATTCTTAAATTCCATGTTATTTGGGTGTGTATTAATTTATGGATTTAATACGTTGGTTTTCTGGACAACCTCAAAGGTAAGATTTTCAATTGCTGCAATTACTGGCCTTATTCAGCCAGCACTTATTTTGTCAATGTATACATTAATTACCTTCCTATTTATCGATACCAGTTTTCTCGGACCGGAAATATTGCAGATTACAATTAAAGCTATAGTTGCAGCAGTAATTTTTGTAATGGCCATTTATACATTTATAACCGTTATTGCTTCCCCATTTAATAAAAATTTGGGAATAGGTGCTTTAGACTTATTAAGCTTGTTTATTGCTCACATGAACGAAGGATCAAATTCGCTTGAAGGTTTATTTGAAAATATGAGTGAAGCAATTGAAACAATTGTTACTTTCATCAGTTTTAAAACCGAAAATGGTATAAAAGCCCTATTCATATCCCCATCTGTTCATCCAGGACCTTTAGGAGACCTTGGTGGGTCCAACATGCCAACCATATTAGCAAACAAGTTTGACCATTTCACAATGGTAGCGCATGGACCTTCAACTCATGACTTCAATCCTATTGCAGTATCCGAAATAGACAAAGTCGAAGCGTCTGTTAGAAGAGGATTGGAAAAAGTAGAATATTCACCTGATGCGAGCAAGTTCATAAGATATAACTCCGAAAAAGCGAATATAGGTGTTCAATTCTTTAATAAGGGAATGGTAATCCTATCAACATTTGCTCCCGAAGCAGTTGATGACATTGAATTTGGTGTTGGGCTTACAATGATGGCTCAAAGCAGAAGCAGATGCCATGTAAAAGATTCAATAATTGTTGATTGCCATAATTCATTTTCTGAAGAAAGCGGAGAAGTTTTACCAGGTAATGCCGAAGTATTCCAATTAATTGATGTTATAGATACAATTAATCCTGATCAAAACAAATACGACATCAAAATAGGTTGCTATGAAGACAACATGGGCGCTTTGAATAAGCATGATGGAATTGGTGAAAGTGGCATAAAAACAATGATTGTTGAAGTTGACAATCAAAGAACCGCATATGTCCTTTTTGATTCCAACAATATGGAAATTGGATTCAGACAGGAAATCATTGACGCAGTAAGTGATTTGGACATTGATGAAATTGAAGTAATGACAACAGATACACATACCGTCAATACAATTTCAAGAGGATATAACCCAGTGGGAATTGTAAAAAGGCCAGAAATAATAAAATTTGTTAGATTAAGTATTCAGGAAGCATTATTAGATTTAGAAAAAGTAGAAGTTGGAACTGGAACCGAAAAAATAAAGAATTTAAACACTTTTGGACCAAAAAACTCAACAGAACTGATTTCAACAATAAGCTCTGTTGTGGCAGTGAGCAGAATTATAGCTCCAGTTTTATTGATAACCGCATTATTAATAGTATTCGTGTGGTTATTCTACGGGGGATTATAAATACATTACAAATAATGTATATGCAATAACCCAAGTAAAGTAAAATGGTGCAATTCCATCCCATAACCATTGGGAAAATCCTGAAATTTCATCTCCAGCGATTTTTTGTGAGAATTGACCAACAAAGTACAATACAATTAACGCAACAAAGAACGCTAATATATCATTTTTAAATCCAAACCAACCGACAGTGAAACCGGTTGAAAGAAGTGCTGCAAAAAGAGCTGCAACAATATGAATAGTAGTAACTTTAACAGTTGTGTCCATGATATCCTCCATAAAATTAAATATATTAATATAATTTAGTAAGTTATAATATATTAAAGTATTGATAAAAAGGTGGTAAATAATGAAACCCATGTCAAATGTAGACATTTATACAATTAGTGATGAACTAAATAATTTATTAAGTGGTGCTAGAGTTGATAAATCATTTCAACCTACAAAAGATATTGTAGTGATGAGATTTCATGTTCCCGGAACAGGCAGAATTGATTTAGTGATGCAATGTGGCTCTAGAATACATATAAGCCAATATCCATTGGAGAATCCGACCACACCACCGACATTTCCAATGCTCTTAAGAAAAAGGATTAAAGGAGCTCACGTTGAAAGCATAAAGCAGCATAATTTTGACCGCGTAGTTGAAATTAAAGTTAAAAAAGATAAATATTATACAATTATCGTTGAGTTATTTGATAAAGGAAATATAATTCTATTAGATGATGAGAATAACATTATTTTACCTCTTAAAAGACAGCAATTAAGTGCAAGAGACATAAGCTCTAAAAGAGAGTATGCATTTCCTGAAGAAAGAGGAATAAATCCTATCAATGTCACTGAAGAAGAATTAAAAGAATTATTCAATAATAGTGACAGGGATGTAGTAAGAACACTTGCAATGAATGGGCTTGGAAGCTTGTATGCTGAAGAGATTATCGAACGAGCGAACGATGTTGTTGATATAGATAAGAATACTTTAACAACAGAATTGGACGATGCCCAAATTTCTGGAATTTACAATGCTCTTAAAAAATTATTTGATAATTTAAAAGATGGATTAATTAAACCACAAATTGCAAAAAAAGATTCGAAAGAAGATGTGATTCCGCTAGATTTAGTTAAATATCATGACTTTGAAAAAACATACTACGCCAATTTTAATGAAGCATGTGATGAATTTTATTCTAAAAAAGTTAACACAAACATCAAGGACATAAAAGAAGCTGCATGGAATAAGAAAGTGAACAAGTTTGAAAAAAGATTAACTTTACAACAAGAAACCCTTGATAATTTTACAAGAACAATTGAAGACAGTCAACATAAGGGAGAGGTTATCTATTCTAATTACCCTTCAATTGAAAACATCATAAATGTTGTAAACACAGCAAGAGGTAAAGATTACTCTTTTAAAGAAATTGGAAAAATCTTAAAAAAGGCGAAAGAAGATGGAATGTCTGAAGCGCAAATTTATGAATCCATCGATAAGATGGGTGTTTTAACATTGGACATTGATAATACAAAGTTAATTATCGATCCAAAACTAACAATTCCTGAAAATGCAGAAATATATTATGAAAAAGCTAAAAAAGCAAAAAGAAAAACAAAAGGTGCTTTAATAGCTATTGAAAATACTAAAAAACAATTAGAAGAAATCAAAACTAAAAAGGACATGGCAATGCAGCGTGTTGAAGTACCTAAAAAGAGAGTGAAAAAGAACTTGAAATGGTATGAAAAATTAAGATGGTTTATAAGCTCCGACAATGTTTTAGTAATAGGCGGAAGAGATGCAAACAGCAATGAGAGCATTGTTAAAAAATATTTAGAACCAAACGATATTTATTTACATGCAGATATACACGGTGCAAGTTCAACTGCTATAAAATTAAACGGAGCTAAATTAAATGATAATCTCCTCAAAGAATCTGGAGAGTTTGCAGCTTCATTTTCATCTGCTTGGTCGATGGGCTTCACAACCCAAGATGTATTTTGGGTTCATCCAGACCAAGTTTCAAAAACACCTGAAGCAGGGGAATTCTTAGCAAAAGGGTCCTTTGTTATAAGGGGCCACCGCAATTATATTAGGGGTGCAAGAGTAAAACTGGCAGTTGGAATTGTTGACTACGAAGGAAAAAGAATTATGGCAGGTCCAATAGAAGCGGTTGAAGCTCATTGTGACAATTATGTTGTATTGAAACCAGGATTTACAAAAAAAGAAGCAATAGCTAAAAAAGTATTGCATAAAATTAATGAAGATGACCTACTAACACTTGATGACATTATCAGAGTATTGCCTTCAGGAAAATGCGACATTGATGAAGACTATCATCAGAGAAAAAAATATGAAAGGAATTAATCCTGATAATTTTCAGGATTATATTCAAAATATTCATTTGAATTCATAACCACAACATCAATGTTAGGGTTAAACTGACTTACAAAATTAGCAAAAATTGCCGGATCTTGTTCTATTGGCGGGAAAGTATTGTAATGCATTGGGATAACTATTTTTGGGTTCATCCACATTGTAGCTAAAGCGGCCTCAAAAGGACCCATTGTAAACTTATCTCCAATAGGAACCATTACTACATCAGGTTTATATATTGCTCCAACAATATCTTTCATATCACCAAACAAACCAGTGTCACCACAATGATATATTTTAGTTCCATCTTCAAAGGTTATTAAAAAGCTTGCAGCAGTCCCTCCAGGAACTATTTCTTCAACAACATCAATATCTGATGAATGTTTAGCTTCAAGCATAGTGAACTTAATATTTCTAAATATAAAAGACCCACCAATATTCACACCAATGTTCCTAATTCCTTGTTTAGCTAAAAAGAGTGAAATTTCGTGAATACATGCAATAGGAGCATTGGTACTGTTTGATATTTCTAAAGCATCACCAAAATGGTCAGAATGTCCATGTGTTAGCAGAATTATATCTGGATTTAATTCTTCTACCGGAACTTGACAAGCAGGATTATTGCTAATAAATGGATCTATCAAAATTTTTATATTATCATCACTAACAATTTCAAAAGCTGAATGACCTAACCACCTAATTTCCATTAAGCTGTTCCCCCAGCAACACTCATAAGAATATTTTCATCTAAACTTGATGCAATATTCCAAGTTCTTTCGAAATCAGCCCTAATATTTGAGATGGAAGTTCTATCGTCAAATACCGCACCATATTCTATGTCATTTTGACCATCTGAAATAATCATTGCATAAGAATCATCAGTTATCAGATTAACAGTATGGACTTTAGGAACTGTTTTAATATGAACGCCTTGTTTTAAAAGAGAAGATATTAAAAACATATAGGACATGTCTGAAACATCAAATTCATCGATGATTACTCTAGAATAAATTGTAGGCACATGAGATAAGAAGCCATCGGATAAATCGGTTAATGAAGGAATTTCCAACATGATTTCTTTATTAACATGAGCTGCTAATTGGTCAAATGCTTCTTGAGAAGTTACTAATCCCCCATTACAAACTACATAACTTTTAAGCAATTTTGGAACTGGTAAACTTTCAGGATTATTAATATCAATTTTAATATCTCTAGTTTCAGCCACTTCAGGTGCTACTAAAGTTTGAGTATCGGCAACTTCATTAACAACAGGAGCCGGCTCTTCTAGTGCACGTTTAATTTCAGCAGATTTGTCCTGTTCAACAACAAATGGTGGTATCTCCTCAACAATATAATCTGTTTGGCGTCTTTTTGGAGTTCTAGTTACTTTAATTGGTTTTCCGTAATTTGGGGTAAAGACTAACTGCCTATCCAAATCAATGTCTCTTTCTTCCCTTTGAACCACATTTAAAACAGCTTTAGGATTATCAGCAAATGGATCTTCATAGTATTCGCCAGGAGTTGCATCAGGATAATCTTCAATAACTAAGTCTTCATATTCCAAATCATCCTCATAATCATTATAATCCCTACGAATTTTTAAAGGCCTGTTTGCATTATCTGATTTCATTTCAGATGAGGATAGATTGCTTTCTTTTGATTCTAAAAATTCTTTAATCAAATTAGTAGTCCTATCTGCGTTTGAATCAACAAAATAGCTAACAATCATTATCACTCCAATGATTGAAATGATCAAACCGACTACTATTAAAAAATCTAATAATTTATATACACTTGTCTCATACGCTATGAGAACACCAATTACAAATAAAATAAAACCTGAAATTAATTTTATTGTATTTCCCACGATTTCACCCTTATAAATTTTTAATCACTCTATTATTTAACTACTATAAAATATATAACTCACTATTTATAAACCTAATGGAAAAAAACACGAAAATTAGATGAAAAAAGCAAATAAATAATACTTTTTATTAAAATAGTAATATTAATATAGTGAAAATTATAATTTAATAATTGGTGAATACTATGAAAAAAATCATTAATGAGAATTCTGGACAAGGTGCCGCCGAGTACATTTTACTCTTTGGTGGAGTACTAGTTATTGCATTACTGGCATTAACTATCTACAGGTCATATATGGAAACAAGTGATGTTAGCTTAAAAGCAAAAGATGACATAATTGATGTTAGAAATACTATACTCGACAACAGAACCCATGTTTAGTGAGAAATTAGATAACAAAGGACAAGGGAGTGCCGAATTAATTTTAATAGTTGGCAGCCTAATAATAGTAGTGCTCCTTGTAGGAAGTTATATATCAAATATGACTGAAAAAACAAATACAAATTTAAAAAATTTGTTA
>JAEIGA010013977.1_pt1 | contig 12205 bp, 4 predicted proteins | sample 9270691 | NCBI WGS metagenome assembly JAEIGA01 (sample SAMN17057246, study PRJNA624740) | gut metagenome | biome: biome; isolation source: fecal sample | host: Bos grunniens | place: China: Xizang | collected 2019
AGGATCTACGTAAGCAATACGCATCGCCATACGGAGCTTGAGTGAGTTTGCAAACTTGCACCACTTGATTGCAGTACCGTCATACACTGGGTCAGCATTCTGAGAGATGCTGGCAAGTCTGTTCTCTGTGAGGGTTGCGATAACCTCGTCAAGCTCTGAGAACATAGTCATATATACTGTTTCCTGAGAATCATAGGCAACAGTAAGTTTTCCACCCTGACCGATCTGTGAATAAGGAATCGGACCGTATGTATCTGTCACTCTGAGCATCGCAGCCACCTTGATGATCTTCGCAATAGAGATTGTGAGAGGATCGTCAGTGATGTTCTGCAGCTCTGTCAGGTTCGAATAAAGGGTAGGAATGATTCTGTCGCTGGCCATGAACACTCGTGTCCAGTCGTCAGTTGCATTGTAGTTATCGATTGTCTTCTGCCAAGCACCTGTAGATGAGTAGTATCCAGCCATAGGACCACCGAGAAGGCAGTCTGTGAACTGAGCGGTGTTGACGTCAGTAGAAACCACTGTACCGCAGATGGCAGTGATGGCAGCACCGATGGCATAACCATCAGTGAGAGTCTGCTCCTTGCTCACCTCGTATGGGTTTGTATTTATATCCAGGTAGTTGCCTGTACAGCCCACAATCGCAGAGGCTGCCATAGCGATAACTCCTGTCTTTATAATAATGTTTCTCATTGTCGCGACGTTTAGAAGGTTATTCTCACATTGAAACCAAAGTTACGGAGTGCCGGCATCATGAAGTGGTCGATACCCTGGTAGTAGTTACCTGTTGTAGCGACAGCCTCAGGATCGAACGGAGCCTTGTTGTAGATCATCAACAAGTTTCTTCCGACGAGAGAGAGGTTAAGGTCACACACGTTGCCAAGCATCTTGCGTGGGAAGGTATATCCGATTGAAGCCTCCTGGAGACGTACGTTGGTTGCAGAGTAAGTGTACTCCTGAGGAAGTGGATTAGAACCACCGACAGATGAGTACCATTTGTTTGCATCCACGCAGTCACCGCCGTTGATGAACACTCCGCCCGCATCACGAGCTGCTGCTGAAGCCTCTGAAACTCCATAGTAGTCGAGGACTGCCTGAGTGCTTGAATATACGATACCGCCGATTCTTGCAGTCACGAGGAAGCCGAAGTTGAAGTTCTGGATACGGAAGTCGTTGCGCCATGAAAGGTTCGCCTTAGGGAGCACTGAACCGAGCTTCACATAATCCTTGGCATCGGTAATCACATTGGTGGTAGTGGTACCATCCTCGTTGATGATGATCATGCCGTTAGAATCGTAGTTGTAGTCAACGAGAGAGTAAAGGTCTCCAAGTGTACCGCCCTCCTTGAGAAGGAAGTGAGCACGGCCCAGACCGTTCATATCAAGAAGATCCACACTGAAATACTCACCGGTAGCTGCATTGAGCACATTCTCTGCGAGTGAAACGATCTTATTCTGGTTAGTCGAGAATGTGAAGTTCGACGACCAGTTGAAGATGTTCCAATCCTTCTCGAATCCGAGAGTGAACTCACATCCCTGGTTAAGGACGTTACCGGACTGGATAAAGATTTCAGATGAACCCGATCCTGTCGAGATCTGAGGATTGAATGTCTGGTTGAGAGTGTTGGTGTGATAGTATGTCACATCCATATTGAACCACTTGAGGAATCGCATCGACAGACCCACCTCGAATGAGTTTGTAAGCTCCGGCTTGAGGTCGTACATAGGATACTGAGTCTGGGTGTTCCAGCTCAAGCCGCTTGAATTCCATTTGTACTGAGGGTTTGCGATGTAACGCTCGAATGCCGTACCCACCGATGCATATGAAGCACGGAGCTTCACATACTCAAGGTTCTTAGGCATGTTAGGGATGATCTGAGAAAGAACTACAGAGGCACCTACTGAAGGATAGAAGAACGATTTCTTGTTCGAGTGAGGTCCTGCGAGCTGAGAAGGCCAGTCGTTACGGGCTGTAACTGTAAGGTAGTAAGCTCCCTTGAAGCCGACCTCGGCAGATCCGAAGATTGACTGAGTCTGCTCACGCCATCCTTCCTGCATTCTCGATGTCTTTGCAGAGTTGCTGAGGTTCTGTACGTTGAACACGTTTGCAAGGCCTGGCTTCTCGTCTGTAATCTGACCGTCTGCGATAGGGCCTCTGTTCTTGAGGGCATCGTAAGACATGTCTGAAATCGAAGCACCGATGTTTGCCTGGAGTGTCCAGTCGTCACCGAATCTCTTGTTGATGTTCACCAAGGCATCCGCATAGATCTGACGGTCCTTCATTGTGCTGATACCATAGAGACCATTGTTCGAAAGCTCAGTAAGCTGAGTAAATGTAGATGCGTAGTACTTCTCAGTGTAGTTAGTGATGGACTGGTCCATACGGATACGGCCCGAAACGCTGAGCCAGTCAAGAATATCATAAGAAAGTGACGCGTTCAACATGAAACGGTCCTTCTTGTTTTCACGAAGGTTACGGTAGTTGATCCAATATGGGTTCTGCATGGTCATACCGGCATCACCGATCGGCCAGTACTGAGTTGAGAGACGACGGGTCATGTCATATCTCTCGTACATCTTCACTGCCTCCCAGTCATTCCCTCTCGGGAAGATATATGCTCCGACCAGAGGGTTGTTGTATGTACCCTGGTTGATCATATTGCGGTCTTTCTGAAGGATGTAAGTCGCTCCTACGTCGAGGTGCATCTTATCATTGAGGAAAGAAGTCGTGTTGCGGAATGTGAAGTTATAGCGATGGTAACCGTTGTTTGGAACGACTCCGCGAGAGTCGATTGCCGAACCTGAAAGATATGTCTGGTTCTTGGCGTTACCCATTGACACCGATACGCTCTCAGTGTTGGTCACACCTGTCTTGAAGTAATCCTTGGCAGGGTTATAACCAGGGTTGTTTGCCTCGTTCATGAGATTACCCCAGCTGCGTACTGTAGAACCTACTGAAGAGCTGAGGTCACCGGTTCCGTATCTGTTCTGGAAACGAGGAAGAACGAATGGGTTCATGATCTCCACGCCCGCAGAGGCATTGACAGAGACCTTTCCTTCCTTACCTTTCTTTGTTGTGACCACGATAGCTCCGTTGGCTGCATCGGAACCATAAAGCGCCGCTGCGGCTGCTCCTGTGAGGACTGAGATCGACTCGATGTCTTCAGGGTTGATGTCGGCGATAGGGTCTGATGATCCCTGCGATCCGAACTCGGTGCTGCCGTCTCTGGCAGTAGTGTACATAGGAACACCATCAATGACATAAAGCGCATTCGATGACTGCGAGATGGACTTCTGTCCACGCATGATCACCTTAGATGCACCTCCGACTCCTGAAGACGAAGCATTGATGACAAGACCCGCAACCTTACCGTTAAGGGAGTTGACGAAGTTTGCATCCTTGTTCGCTACAAGGGCATCAGCATTGACCTGCTGTACATTGTAAGAAAGGGCTTTTTCTGAACGTTTGATACCGAGAGCTGTCACCACTGTGCCTTCCATGAGGATGGCGTCGTCTTCCATTGTGACATTGAAGACTCTCTTGTTTCCGAGGGGGACGTCTTGAGTCTTATAACCAAGACAAGAGAACTCGAGAAGAGTTGTCTCGCCCGCTGTTGATGGAAGGACGAATTCGAACTTACCATCTAAATCGGTGCTGGAACCGACTGTGGTGCCTTTGATAAGGACAGCGACACCAATGAGAGGATAACCTGTTGCATCAACAACAACTCCTGAAACCTTGTTTCCATCAGGATCCTGCGCATACGCCGTACCGGTAAAGCCGGCCAGAAGTACCGCCACAAGGGTAAGAAGTCCAGTCATCCTTGACAATAGACTTATTTTCATTATTAGTCAGTTATTAATTATTAAATTGGTCACTATGCATTCATTCGGATTCAAGCATAGTCAGTTTGTAAAGGTACGTTTTTTATAACAAATTACAACAAAATTTCGTCTTTTAGACAACAATTTACAACCTTCTGACTATTATTTGGAAAAAAAGAAAAGTTGCGCTATATTTGTCTTGTATTCATTCGGTTTCAAGTCACCTGGACCTTTAGGCCTCAGGTTTTTTCTGTTTGATATAACGAAACCGTTTATGCACGAAAACATTTCCCGAAAATCCCCTTTGAAATGGGTGCCTTCGGCATATTTTGCCATGGGACTCCCTTTCGTAATTCTCAATATGGTGTGCGTACTGATGTTCAAGGGACTCGGTATCGCGGACAGCCAGATTACGCTGTGGACATCTATCATCATGTTCCCTTGGACACTGAAATTTCTCTGGAGTCCGCTTCTTGAGCTTGTGCCTAACAAGAGAATCATTGTCGTTGCAACTCAGATTCTGAGCGGAGTCGGTTTTGCATGTGTTGCACTTGCCCTGCACCTGCCGCATTTCTTTGCCGTGTGCATCGGATTGCTTGCAGTCGTAGCATTCAGCGGAGCTACACATGACATCGCTCTTGACGGCCTGTATATGGCTGAACTTTCGGAACAGGATCAGGCCAAGTACATCGGCTGGCAAGGGGCATTCTACAACATTGCAAAGCTTGTTGCAACCGGATTACTGGTATATCTTGCCGGCGTACTAATCGATCAGCAGAAGGCTAGCGGAGCGACAGATGCAGAATCAGCCCTGTATGCATGGACAATCATCATGGGTGTCGCAGCTGCGCTTTTGATATGCCTGGGTCTCTATCATAGATTTGTCCTTCCGGCAGGAAAACGCGCAGAGGATTCGGAGCAGAAGTCTTCCCTTCAAGAGCTCAAAGAGGTCATTTCAGATTTCTTCAGCAAGAAGAATATATGGATTTACATTGCTTTCATCATTCTCTACAGATTGGGCGAAGGCTTTGTCATGAAAATCGTACCTCTGTTTTTGAAGGCTGACGTGTCGTCTGGAGGTCTTGGACTAAGCGAACAACAGATCGGATTGTTTTATGGTACATTCGGAGCTGCCGCCTTCGTACTGGGATCGCTCCTTGCAGGATATTACATTTCCCATTTCGGTCTGAAGAAGACCCTGTTCTCGCTTGTATGCATATTCAACCTTCCGTTCCTGGTTTACGCATACTTTGCATGGGCGCAACCTGAGTCGGCTCTACTTATTGGCAGCGGTATAGTACTTGAATATTTCGGTTACGGATTCGGTTTCGTTGGTCTTACATTGTTTATGATGCAGCAGGTAGCTCCTGGAAAACACCAGATGGCCCACTACGCATTTGCAAGCGCAATCATGAATCTGTCCGTAATGGTAACCGGAGCAGCATCCGGATTCCTCAGCGATGCTCTCGGCTACAAGATATTCTTCATCGCAGTCATGGTTACAACCATTCCAATCTTCATCTTAAGCAAACTCGTACCATTCAGACAGGAAGAGACACCAAAACAAGAATAATCATTAAAACTAAATAACAATGAGCAAAGATATTAAAATTGTAGGCGAGCCAATGCCGGATATGCCTTGGGAAGATCGACCTGAGGGCTATAAGAAAGTAATGTGGAGATATTCTGGAAACCCTGTTATTCCGCGCGACCTTCTCCTCAACTCAAACAGCATATTCAACTCAGCAGTCGTTCCGTTCGGAGACGGGTATGCGGGAGTATTTCGCGTCGATGACACCAACATCCGCATGACCCTTCATGTGGGATTCTCAAAGGATGGCATCAACTGGGAGCTTGAGCCTGAGACAATTAAGTTTGACTGTGACATTCCTGAGGTCGGAGATTGGGTATATGGGTATGACCCACGCGTTTGCAAGATTGAGGATAAGTACTATGTTACATGGTGCAACGGATACCATGGACCGACTATCGGCATCGCATGGACAACCGACTTCAAGACCTTCCATCAGCTTGAGAACGCATTCCTACCTTATAATAGGAACGGAGTGATGTTTCCACGCAAGATCAACGGTAAGTACGCCATGCTTTCTCGTCCATCAGATACAGGTCATACACCTTTCGGAGACATCTTCTACTCTGAGTCACCTGATCTTGAGTATTGGGGACACCATCGTTTCGTGATGGGTCCATCTGACTTCGAGGACAGTGCATGGCAGTGCTGTAAGATCGGAGCAGGCCCTATTCCTATCGAGACATCGGAGGGCTGGCTGATGATTTACCATGGAGTTCACCGCACCTGTCAGGGATATAACTACTCGTTCGGCGCTGCCCTGCTTGACCTCGAGCAGCCATGGAAGGTTCTTGCCCGCACAGGCCCTTACCTCCTCCACCCAGAGACACTTTACGAGTGCACCGGAGATGTGCCTAACGTATGTTTCCCTTGCGCGTCCCTCTACGATCCTGCAACACGCCGCATCGCTGTTTATTATGGTGCTGCGGACACTTGCGTGGGAGTAGCATTTGGTTATATTGATGAAATCATCGAGTTTACAAAGAAGACTTCAATCGTAAAATAGATTCTTCACTTTGTTCAGAATGACAAGTATGAAATTCATTAAGACGACTATGAAATTCATTAATCTGATAGTTGCATCCGGGCTCTTGCTTGCCGGTTTTCCGGCAACTGGAGCAGGGATTGCCGATCAGGTCGGCAATGACAGCGTGGTCGACTACGTAAACACTTTGATTGGTACAAGCAACTTCGGAACAACAAACCCAGGCGCAGTGTGCCCGAATGGAATGATGTCAGTCACTCCATTCAATGTCATGGGGTCGGAGCGCAACACATGGGACAAGGACAGCCGTTGGTGGAGCACCCCGTATAGTTCCGACAACTGCTTCTTTACAGGTTTCTCCCACGTTAACCTTAGCGGAGTGGGATGTCCGGAGGTGGGGCTTGCCCTTACAATGCCTACCCATGGAGACCTGCAGGTGGACTATCATATCTATGGTTCAGAATACACCGGGGAGGTGTCAAGGCCCGGATATTATGGATGTAACCTTACTGCCCATGGTATCAAGGCCGAGGTGAGCGCCACAACCCGCACTTCCATCGAGCGATATACCTTCCCTGCCGGGAAAAGCAATATCATCGTGAATTTCGGAGAGGGCCTGACTAATGAAACCGGAGCCTGGCTTCGTAAGGTAAGCGAGACTGAGGTGGAAGGAATGAGACTCGCAGGAACCTTCTGCTACAATTCACAGGCAGTGTTTCCTGTATATTTTGCGTTTCGCATCAACAAAAAGCCTCTTAAGGGAGGTTTCTGGAAGATGCAGCCTAAGATGAATGGAGTAGAGGCAGAATGGACACCTGATGATGGTACGTATAAGATCTACCAGAAGTACGGAAGAGAGATTGCTGGTAACGACATCGGATATTTCTTCTCTTTTGAAACCGCTGAAGGCGAACAGGTAGAGCTGCAGATGGGAGTTTCGTTTGTAAGTTGTGCCAATGCATGGGAAAACCTGAATGCTGAGCAGGCGAAGCTTGAGCCGGGAGTGTCCAATTTCGAGAAAGTGCGCGCTGCGGCTGAGGACGCGTGGGAGTTAGACCTTTCACGTATCCAGGTCAGCGGTGGAACTCAGCGCGACAAGGAGGTCTTCTATTCTGCTCTATATCACACACTTATCCACCCAAGCATCCTCAACGATGTAAACGGAGAATATCCCCTTATGGAGAACGATGGAGTGGGCAAGGTTCCTGCTGGACAGAACCGCTACAGTGTGTTCTCACTTTGGGACACCTATCGCAACCTGCATCAGCTGATGACTCTTGTATATCCGGAGAGGCAGCTGGACATGGTCCGTTCGATGGTGGACATATATAAGGAGTGGGGATGGATGCCTAAGTGGGAACTCTTCGGACGTGAGACATTCACCATGGAGGGAGATCCTTCGATTCCTGTCATCACCGACACCTGGCTCAAAGGGCTTCGCGATTTTGATATAGAGACTGCATATCAGGCTTTTGTGAAATCGGCAACGACACCTGGAGCTCAGAATCTTATGCGTCCTGATATCGACCCTTATATCGAAAAGGGATATGTTCCTCTTGGAATGTATGCTGCAGATGCATCTGGAGACAACTCCGTTTCTCATGCTCTTGAGTACTACATCGCAGACTATGCACTGTCGCTTCTGGCAGCAGACTTGGGCCATGCTGAAGATGCAGCAAGATTCCACGCCCAGTCTCTTGGATACAAGCATTACTATTGCCCTGAGTACGGCACATTCCGCCCACGCTGGCAGGATGGCACCTTCCTTTCGCCGTTCAATCCACGTCAGGGTGAGAACTTCGAGCCTGTACCGGGATTCCACGAGGGAAGCGCATGGAACTACACTTTCTATGTTCCTCATGATGTACTTGGCCTGGCTAAGCTTATGGGCGGCAGGAAAGCTTTTGTGGACAAGCTCCAAAAGGTATTTGACGAAGGACTATATGACCCTGCGAATGAACCTGACATCGCATATCCATATCTTTTCAGCTATTTCAAAGGCGAGGAGTGGAGGACTTCAAAGATTGTTTCAGAACTTCTTGACAAGTACTACACCACCCGTCCGGACGGCATCCCTGGAAATGATGACACAGGAACAATGTCAGCATGGGCTGTATTCTCGATGATGGGATTCTATCCTGATTGTCCGGGTTCACCGACATATACCTTGACAATGCCACGCTTCGACAGAGTAGAGATCGCCCTCGACCCTAAGTACTGCAACGGTCGCGACCGACTGGTCATCACCAAGGGAAAACACATGAAGGGACGCATCAGCCATGCAAAACTGATCAGCGGCGCCAGACCGTAATCACTATGGCGCTGACTATCAGAGAATTAACACATAGACGGTGGGGGATTTTACCCACCGACAACAATATAAAAGATTATTAATCAAAACATTATGAAATACGCCAAGTTATTAGCCGCAGCATCATTATGCCTCCTTGCAAGCTGCAGCCAGAAAACAAGCTATACTGACCTGGTGGACACATCCATCGGAACCGGAGGACATGGCCATGTTTTCGTCGGTGCAAATGTGCCGTTCGGCCTTGTGCAGCTCGGCCCGACAAGCATTCCGCAGGAGTGGGACTGGTGCTCAGGCTACCATGTGAGCGATTCAACCGTAATAGGTTTCTCACACACACATCTGAGCGGAACCGGCATCGGAGACCTCTTCGACATCACTGTCATGCCGGTTATTGACCAGCTCAATGCAGAAGGTATCAGCACACTTACTTTCGCTAGGGGAACAGAAGACGACCCTGCTTCAGGACTTTGGTCGTATGCCGACCGCACAAAGGAAGTAAGCCGTCCAGGCTATTACAGTGTGCCACTCATGCGTTATGGAGTGACTGCTGAGCTTACAGCAACTGACCGTGTCGGACTTCACCGTTACACATTCCCTGCATCTAAGACAGCCGGTATAGTTTTCGACCTTCAGAATGGAGGATGCTGGGACAAGGCTACAGAGACTTTCATTGAGCCTTGCGGAGACAATGCCCTGCGCGGCTATAGATATTCACGCGGTTGGGCAAATGCTCAGAGAATATATTTCTATGCCGAGTTCTCGAAGCCATATAAGGATCTTCAGATTCACAGCATCGACTATATGCCGTTATTCGCAAAGGCGGACTTTGACACCGCAGAGGGCGAACAGGTGATGCTGAAGGTTGCGCTCTCACCGGTGAGCATGGAAGGTGCACAGAAGAACCTTTTGGCAGAACTTCCCGGTTGGGACTTCGAAGTTGTGAGAGCTGAGGCCGACAGACGTTGGAACGAGGAACTTGGAAAGATCAAGGTGGAGACCAGTGACAAGGATGCCAAGAAAGTATTCTACACAGCACTCTATCACGCAATGATTGCACCGTCCGTATTTTGCGACGTTGATGGATCATACCGCGGAGCTGATGGAAACACCTACGCAGATCCAGGCCACACGACTCATACGACATTCTCTCTCTGGGACACATATCGCGCAGCGATGCCGCTTTACAGCATTTTCCAGAATGAGCGTTATGTGGACATGGTCAATACTATGCTAGCAATCTACAGGGAACAGGGCAAACTTCCGGTGTGGCATCTGCACGGATGCGAAACAGACTGCATGGTGGGCAATCCTGGCATTCCGCCGGTAGCGGACGCAATAGCGAAAGGGCTCGAGGGCTTTGACTATGCGCTTGCCTTCGAGGCAATGAAGGAATCAGCACTCAGACCAGACAGAGGACAGGATGCCCGCATGAAATACGGATATATTCCTTGTGACATCTTCGGCGAGTCGGTGGCATACGACCTTGAATATGCTCTGGCTGACGGTGCACTAGCACTCGCAGCAAAGAAGCTTGCGGAAACGGCAACAGACGAGGCTCTTGCCGCCACATACACAGAAGCAGCAGAGTATTTCAAGCAGCGCAGCAAATCATACAAACATCTTTTCGACCCTCAGCTCCGCTTTCTCAGAGGAAAGAACAGCAAGGGAGAGTTCCGCAAGGAGTACAGTCCTTTTGCTTCGACCCACCGCGCGGATGACTACTGCGAAGGTAACGGGTGGCAGTATACCTGGCTTGTACCACATGACATGGACGGCCTGATGGAGTGCTTCGGGGGCAAGGAGAATTTCATCGGCAAACTTGATTCTCTCTTCACGGTGTCATCTGTTGTGGAAGGTGCCGAGACATCTCCTGACATATCCGGACTCATCGGACAATATGCACACGGGAACGAGCCTAGCCACCACATCCTATATTTCTACACTATGGCAGGACAGCCATGGAAGACTGCAGACAAAGTGCGACAGGTGCTCGGGACCCTCTACAGCGCTGAGCCTGACGGACTTTCAGGCAACGAGGACGTGGGACAGATGTCATCATGGTACATCCTTTCGTCACTCGGATTCTATCAGGTGGAACCTGCTTCAGGACGCTACTGGTTCGGCTCACCTGTCTTTGACAGCGCAGAAATATGTGTGGGCCAGGACGAAAAAGGATGTCCTGTGACACTGAAGATTATCGCAGATGACAACAGCGCCGACAATCGTTACATCCAGCGGATCACTCTGAATGGAAAGGCATACACAAAGGGATATATTGACCACAAGGATATATCAGCCGGGGGTGAACTCGTCCTATATATGGGCAATGAACCAAAGGTGTGGTATTGCGCCAATGAGCCGGAGGAATATAAGGACCAACGTCCTGCACCAGAAGACAGGCTCTTCACTTCTGAAGCCGTCGAAGCAGAGATTGCACGTGTAACTGAACTTCTTGAGAATCCGCGACTTAAATGGATGTTCGCCAACTGTTATCCCAACACGCTGGACACGACAGTACACATGGTTGAGGATGAGAACGGGCTGCCAGACACTTTCGTATACACTGGAGACATACCTGCAATGTGGTTGCGAGACTCGGGAGCTCAGGTATGGCCTTATGTAAGGTACATCAACGAAGACCCGAAACTCAGGAATATGATTGCCGGGGTAATCAACAGACAGTTCAAATGCATCTGCATAGATCCATATGCAAATGCATTCAACGTAGAACCGATCGGCGCAGCAAACAAAAGCGACTGGCCTTCTGCTGACCCCTATGTATTTGAAAGAAAATGGGAAATAGACTCGCATTGCTACCCGATTCGCCTTGCCCATGAGTATTGGAAGACATGTGGTGACACATCTGTGTTTGGCGAATGGTGGATTGAGGCTATCGGCAAGATCCTCACAACACTTAAGGAACAGCAACGCAAAGAGGGACATGGATCCTATTTATTCCTTCGTACCACTGACAGACAATTAGATACAAAATGTGTAGTTGGTCGAGGAAACCCGGTCAACCCTGTCGGCATGATAGCGTCAGCATTCCGTCCGTCAGATGACGCAACAACTTTTGAATTCCTTGTACCATCTAACTTTATGGCTGTCACATCACTGCATAAAGCAGCCGAGATTCTTCGTGAAGTTAACCAGAAGCCAGAACTGGCTCAGGAGTGTTCAGAACTTGCAGAAGAAGTTGAATCAGCGCTTGAAGATCACGCTGTGGTTGAGCATCCTGAATTCGGAAAGATCTATGCCTACGAAGTGGACGGATACGGCAGCCGCTTCCTTATGGATGATGCAAACGTACCTTCACTTTTAGCCATGAGTTATCTTGGGGACGTGCCGGCAGATGATCCGACATATATGAACACACGTCGTTTTGTCTGGAGCAAGGCGAACCCGTATTTTCACCGCGGTCCAGCAGGAGAAGGAATAGGAGGACCGCACATCTGGTCTGAGGTCATCTGGCCTATGAGCATCATGATGAAGGC
>JAEIGA010013978.1_pt1 | contig 12204 bp, 7 predicted proteins | sample 9270691 | NCBI WGS metagenome assembly JAEIGA01 (sample SAMN17057246, study PRJNA624740) | gut metagenome | biome: biome; isolation source: fecal sample | host: Bos grunniens | place: China: Xizang | collected 2019
ATCTCGCGGATGTAGGCGATGTGGCGGTAGACGGGGTTCAGCGAGAATACGAACTGAAGCTTCGGCGTAAAGTTCCCCACCGTGTAAAAGATGGCGGAGCCGTACATGATCAGCTGCAGCGCGACAGACCAGAGATAGTCGATGTCGCGGAAGAAGATGAAAAGCGCGGAAAGGACCATGCCGATGCCGACATTGAAGAGCAGCAGCGTCATGATTGGATAGACCAGGCACAGAAACCGCCAGGTAAACGGCACTTGGTCGATTGCGCAGAAAATGAAAAAGACAATCAGCGTCAGGGCGAAGTTGATCAGAACCTGAATGTTGACGGAGAAGAGAAAAAGATACTTGGGGACATTCACCTTGGTGAAGATGCCGGCATTGCCGAAAAGGCTGCGCATGCCGCTGCCGGTCGATTCGGAGAACCAGTTGAACGTCAGCAGCCCGCAGAAGAGGTAGGTGGTGTAGTGGTTCACGGTCCGGCCGAAGAACTGCTCGAAGACAAGCTTCATCACCAGCAGCATCAGCAGCGGAGAGAGCATACTCCACCCCATGCCGAGGACTGTGCGCTTGTACTTCTTCTTGAAGTCGCGCTTGACCAGCTCCTCGAACAGGAACTTATGCTGCTTTAGTTTCCCGAACATTAAGGTGTATTATACCATATCTTACCTCGCGCCGCGCATGAGCAGGACGGCGAATATGGTGCGCAGGAGGATCCAGAGGTCAAGCCAGGGCGACCAGTTGAGCGCATAGTAGGTGTCGAGCTCGACCCGGCGGGCGTAGCCGGTGTCGCTGCGGCCGGAAACCTGCCAAAGCCCGGTTATGCCCGGCCGCACCGAGGAGAAGACGGCATACGATGAGCCGTACTTCTCGACTTCCTCCCGGACGATCGGACGCGGGCCAATCAGGGACATCTGCCCCAGGAACACGTTGAAGAACTGCGGCAGCTCGTCCAGGGACGTCCGGCGCAGGAACCGGCCGAGCAGAGTGACGCGCGGGTCATGCGCGAGCTTGAAGTCCAACTCGTACTCGGCCTTCAGCTTGGGGTCCTTCGCCAGCATCTCGGCCAGGCGGGCGTCGGCGTCGGCGTACATCGACCGAAACTTCCAGATGCGGAACTCGCGACCGCCCTGCCCGATGCGCCGGTGGCGGTAGAACACCGGTCCCCTGCTCGTCAGCTTGATCAGCAGCGGGATGACCACGAAAAGCGGCAGGGAGAACACGAACGCGACCGCCGCGAAGAAGCCGTCCGTCACGCGCTTCTGGAACCGCTTGACCCTCATGCGGCCCTGGTTGACCATCTCCAGCCCGCCGAGGCCGCCGAAGCTGACCGCGCGCGCACCGAAGATCGGGAAGGCCCTGGCCGACGGCAGATAGTCGATGTAGGTGAACCAAGACGCGAATTCGCCCATCTGCGCGCGGAACATGCGGTCGTCCTGGCAGGCGATGAGCATCTTGATGTCACGCTTCTTCGACTGCGGGACGATGTCGCGCAGCGTTCCGAGGTAGGGAATCTTCCGGTTCTGGAAGTCCCGCTCGTTCCAGGCGCGGCGGCGGCGCTTGCGGCCGATGCGCTCGGTGCCGGCAAAGTAGCCGACGATGCGGATGCCTGAGTATGGGTCACCGTCGAACTCGGCGGCAATGCGGTGCGCCGCGGGGCCGCTGCCGGCGAGGACGGCCGGGATCTGGCCGATGCCGAGGCGGCAGAGGGCGCGTCGCATCCAGTTCCGGAACGACTGCGCCGACGCGGCAGTCAGCAGACAGGCGTAGACGCAGACGGCGCGGGAGATCCTGCCGTCCATGCTCTGGTAGGCAAACGCCATGTAGGCGATTGCGCCGGCATGGGTCAGAAACGAGGAAACGCACAGGTGACGAAATTCCTCGACCGGTCCCAGCGGCGCCGACGGGTACATCCAGTTGCCGTGGTAGAGGTTAAGCGCGGCATTGACGCAGACGAACACGGCGATGACCGGAAGGAAGCGCAGGTAGTCGACAGGCTCATAGCCTCCCCACGGACACGACGGCCATCCGTGCGCGCGCAGGAATGCGCCGAGCCACCAGTAGGCGAACACCACGGCGGCCCACGTCGCGGCGATGCAGAGCATATCCGCGGCGGCCAGGGCGATGACCCGTATGCGTCCTTGCGTGAACATGCCTACCCCCCGAGCCGTGCGCGGCACCTACTCTTCTTCAGGTTCTTCCGGGGGGTCGTAGTCGTCGGGATTGGAGAGGTACTTCTCCGCCTCTTCAATCCCCATCCATTCGTAGCCGGTCAAGTCGTTGTAGGCCTCCCTGGCCTTCTCGGCGCAGATCTCCTTGGGACCTTCGATTATGTCCAGGAGCTGCTGGACGACCTCGACGCGGCGGTTGCTCTGCTCCTCTTCGTCTTCGACCTCGTCGATGTACTCCTGGGCCGCGGTGCCGAACTGCCCCGAGATGGAGTCGATGGCGTCGGGATACGTTATCGTGCCCATTACCGACAGCGCGGTCGAGAACCTGAGCTTCGGGCTCTCCACCTCGGCAAGCGCGCACTCCCAGTTGTTGATGGCGAGGTCGCGCACGGTTTCGTCGGGGTCGGCGAGCACGCCGGTCAGCTCGGCCAGGGCGTCCTGTCCGCACCATCCAAGCGCCTCGACCGCTTCGCGCCTGACGTCCGCGTTGGCGGACGCCAGCGCCTTGACGGAGGCCTTGATGATGGCCTTGTGGTCGTCGGAGTCCAGCGCCTCCTGCACGCTCTCCGCCAGTTTGCGGTCCTCCGGGCTCATTCCCTCGAACAAGTCCACGTCGACCAGCTTGCCGGTGGCGAAGGGGCGGGGCTTGGCCAGCTTGCCGCGCTTGCGGCGCTGCTCCGCGCGGCTGGCGGCATTGGTAGCAGCGGGCGCCGACTCGATCTTTTCGGACGTCTCCACCGCCGCCTCGTCAACTGGCTCGCCGCCCTTGGGCGGGAGCAGGAAGTAGACGGCGGCAAAGGCGGCCAGCACCACGCAAATGATGCCGACCGCGGCGAATGCCAATGACCTTTTGCTCTTCATGAGATGCCGTTGCGGAGCTCGGGTTCCCTGCTTAGTTGGAGTACTCGGAGATCTTCTCGGCGACCGCGTACTCAACGTTGCTGGGGAACTTCTTGTAGACGGCGAGGATGGAGTCGTTCTTCATCAGCGCCTTGGAGAGGCTGGCGTTGTACTTCAGCGTCCAGGTGCCGGAGACGGCCGTCAGCTCGGTGGAGTCGAGGTCGATGCACGGGCAGTAGATCCACGCCTCCGCCATGTCGGTAGTGTCGTCCTCGCCCTCCTCGACGTCGCCGCAGAAGGTGCACGAGCCGGGCTTGCCGGCGGTCGTCAGCGTCGGCCCGGGCATCCAGCCGGCCATGTTGCCGCTCATTGACTTAACATAGCTGCCGCAGTTGAGCTCGGGGTCCTCGCAGGGACTGACGGTATACTCGATGTTGAGCGTGCCGAAGCCGGCGAACGACAGGAACGCGCCGGAGTCGTCGGTGGACTCGCCGATCGTCCAGGCGCCCTCAACCTTGTCGCCGTTCTTGTCGAAGGCGTTGAGGACGTGCCAGTGCATGTCGTCCATCAAGATGATCGGGTACGGCTTCTTGGACTCCCAGATCGCCGCGCCGGCCACCTGGGCGGTGTCGCCGACAGGGCCCCAGATGCCGAGGATCGACTCGCACTCGCAGCCCCAGATCACGCCGGTCCACTTCTTGGTGCCCTGCTTGCGGTAGACCACGGTATCGGTAGTCGGGTTGAACGGGTGGTTCTTCTTCAGCTTGCCCTTCTGGGCGATGGTTGTCTTGGCGGTGACCGTCAGGTCGTAGACCTGCGCGGCGGCGGAGTACTCCTCCTCGACCTTGGCCTCGGAGGCGACGGCGACCAGCGCGGTAAGCGCGGCGGCGGACATTTTGGCGGTTATGTTCATTGTATGTTCCTTGTTTGGTGTTGACTGGAAATCACCTGGTCCATTTAGTCCTCGCAGGCGTCGCAGGACGACACCTTCACCGCGAACGAGCCGTCCTTGCCGGATCGGACGCTGCAGTAGGCGGTGCCGTCGACCACCACGCCGGATACCTTGCAGGACTTGGCCTGCAGCCTGCCCCGGGTCGATTCGACGTAGAACTTCATCGAGCCCGAGAGCGCGCCGGTCTGGGCCTTCATCGTGGCACGGAACATCGAGACCTCAGTCCCGGACCAGAGCTTGCGGGTGACCTCGACCGGGTCGCCGTCGGGATCAACCACGACCGGGCGGCCGCCGAGCGTCTCCGGCGGCTCGGGAATGACCAGTTCGTATTCGCTTGCGATATCACCGGTGCCGGGGACCGAGGAGTAGATCGGCCGCCAGCCGGCCGCGAAGCCGTTCTTGCCGGTCGTCGTCCAGAAGCGAATCTCGGAGACGTTGAAGAGCCAGCCGTCCTTGAACCAGAGGCAGCAGCCGAAGCCGCCCTTCTTGCCGTCGACGGAGACCGGGATGCAGTAGGTGTCGCTGTCGCCGATGATCGCCTTGCCGGTATAGGAGGCGGCGGTGCCGTCGGGCAGGGTGCCGCTGAGGGTGGCGGCGCCGGACTTGGCGACCTTCACCGCGAAGCCGCCGAAGCCGCGGGCGGAGGGCGCTGGCGCGTTGGTGACGTTCATGGCGAGCGTCCAGATGCCGGGGACCAGCAGCTTCCGGCGCTCCTTGGCGACGGCGTCACGGGCCTTGAAGACATCGCGCGCGCCGGTGACCGGATAGACGGCATCGCCTTCGAAATAGGAGCCGCGCACGCCGTTCTCGTCGAACATGAGGTCGAAGTAGGAGCCGTCGCCAGCGTCGCTTTCAAGGATGACGGAGTCGATGCAGCAGTCGTGGCCGACGCCGCTGAACTTGCGGTTCTTGCCGCCCATCGTCAGCGTCGCAGTGATCTTGATGTCGCGCTGCGCGTTCTTCCGTCCGACCTTCGCCTCGAACGTGCCGGCGATGCCGGCGGCACCGGCCGTGAGCCAGCCACGGTAGGTCTCCAGGCTGTTGCCCGGAAGACCCCATTCCTCGGGGTCGGAGCAGAGTCCGCACTCTTCGTCAAGCGCCTCGCTGACGATCGAGTCGATTTTCTCGACCACGTAGTTGTAGGCATCGTCGGATTCGCGGTTGGTCGACCCCGGAGAAAAACGCCCCGCCTCGGAGCCGTTGGGAAGGTAGATTATAAGCGTCGGGTACCCGACCTTGCCGTAGGTGAAGTCCTCGGATCCGTCCCACGTCTTGATGGAGATCTGCGTCGCCGAGTCAAGGGCGAGTGACTTCTGCAGGCGGTAGAGGTCCATGATCGCGTTCAGGCCCTCTTCCTTCGTCAGGCCGTTCTCCTCGAGGTAGTCATCGTCGTAGAGCCAGCACTGGAAGCCCCAGCCATCGCCGTACTCCGGGTATTTGCTCTTCCACAGCTGGGCGTCGTCGACATGCATGCGGTATGGAAAGTCAAGCATTACGAGGTAGTAGCCGCGTTCTTGGATAAAGTTGCGCCACTGCGCCGCATGGTCCAGCAGAACCTTCTCCTCGAACGCCTCGCAGTGCGGGCACCACCATGACCCCGTGGTGAACAGGATAAGACCTCTTCCCTCGGCGATTGCCTGGGCGCGAGCCGCCTCATAGTCCATCGTCCATTCGCCGACCCTGGCTCCCCGCCAGCGCGGGCAGGCCGCCGTGGACGGCATGCGAACGTTGTACTCAAAGGCCGACACCGCCAGGGATCCAAACACCGCAGCCGCGGCCAGCGCCATCCTAATGTTCTTCAGTTTCATTTTTCCTTTCTTTCCCCCTTTGGATTTTGCCTAATGCAATTCATTTCTCCAGCACAACCGGGCAGGTGATCGCCGGTTTCTTGCAGGTCGCCGTTCCCACCGCCCTGCCGTCGATGACCATGGCATTGACAGTAAAGGTCGTCTTGGTGACCTTGTGCTTCGCTTCGTTGATCGTGTAGGCGCTGAACGACCCCTTGAGCGTGGCGGTCTTCGCGTTGGAGGTCAGCTTAAGCCCAGGAAGGTTGGTCTTGCCCTTGGAAGTGTCGAAGACCAGCTCGTAGACTGCGGGCTTCGAGCCCTTGACCTTGACGAACTTGAGCGTCGCCGCCTTGGCAAGCGTGATCTTGCCCTTGGCGTTGATCGGCACCTCCACGCCGTTCGGCAGCATCTCTTCCACGACGGGGAGGCCGTTGATCTCCGCCGGCAGTCCGCTGACGCTGAACTTGTAGACGCCCTCGGAGAGTCCCTTCGAAAGGTCGGTGGTCTCGGCGACGAGCTTGGTGCCGTCCGCCGCGGTAATCGCCGCGACAAAGCCCTTCGCGCCGACTTCGAGCGCGACGAGGGTGCCGAGCTTCTTGATGGGCTTGTCCGAGACGACGGCGGACTCCGTCTCGCTGACCGGGACCGGCGTAGCCGCGAGAGAATACGACTTCCCGTCCAGCAGCTTGAGCGTAGCGGAGATCTTCGAGGTGCCGTTCTTGGCGGGCTTGGTGAACTTGACCATCATCGTCCCGCGGGGATTGCCGGCCTCGTCATACACCGCGCCGCTGTAAGGATACGCGCCCTTGCCGGCCTTGGTCGGGTTAAACGGCCCCAACGCGCTGGGCTCGGGTTCCGGATCTGGGTCAGGTTCCGGATCTGGGTCAGGTTCCGGATCGGGCCCGGGCTCGACGCCTCCAGAAAGCACGATGTCATTGCCGGCGCTACCGCCAAGCGTACCTTCCACGTTATAGGTGGGTTCGAACGGATCTTCCCAAATGGCCCCTTCTTTCTTGGACGTTACCATGCGCTTGGCGCTGACGGACTCCGGCAACGCCACGGAGATCGACTTCCCTTCGCAGGAGACCTTGTAGGTCGCGCCGCCGGCAAGCACGAACGCGTAGATGCCGTTTGCGTCGGTCTGGACCGAATCGACAGTCTTGCCGCTGCGCGACGCCTGCACGACGGCGCCGGCGACGGGCTTGCCGTTTTCGTCGAGCACGCGCCCAGAAAGCACGTCTCCGGTCGCGTCAGGGAAAATGTTGTAGATCAGCCCGTCGATCTTGTCGAAGAGGTATGCGGTCGACCCCGAACCGCCGACGGACTTGTCCAATTCGTACCAGGCATCGTCGCCGCGGACGTTGCACCAGCCCATGTTGAAGTGGAAATACAGCCTGCCGCCGTGGAAGCCGTAGCCGTCGACCAGCGCCTGGTGGACGTTCTCGTTGGACGACGCATACAGCGTCACAATCACCGGGCACCCGGCGTCGAGGTTGGCGACGATCGCGTTCTCCAGCGCGGGGAACGGACTGCAGGATTTGATCGGAACATACCCGACTGCGCTCTGATAGCCGAAGACCTCGCGCAGCTGTACAAACGAGAACATGCCAAAGGCGAAAGTGCTCCCGGAAGTAAACCACGAATGCAGCGACGCCGCGCAGTCGAAGGTAAGCTTGCCGATGGCCGCGCGGGCGGGCTCGTCCACACCGCCCGTCGTCACCGCCGGCATTGCGTCGTAGTCGTACTTGCCGCCGTAGGCGAGCGACACCTCGTCGCCGTCGACCTTGCAGCGCGAGGTCGCCGACTTGATGGACGCCGGGTAGCGCCAGTACCAGCACAGTTGCGCCATCGGCGTCGCGCTGCAACCGCTCGGATAGTGGTTGGGGGTAGCGTAGTTGAAGCAGGGGTTGCCGGTGTTGGAATAGCCGGTATCGGTCTTCTGACCCCAGTGGGAGGAAACGAGCACGTCGACGCGAATGTCGTCGATCGTCGGCAGTCCAAGCGTCTGCAACTCCTCCGCCGACCAGACGAAAGACAACGCCAGCGCCATGACGGCGGACATCAGAACCTTCTTCATTGTTTCCTCCCTTCCTTTTAACCACCCAGCCGATCGAAGCGCTGCAGCGCCTCGACCGGCAGGATGTCCACTTGCGAACCTGAAACCAACTACTCCAGCGAGCAAGTGCCGACGTAGGTCTTCCTGCCGACCTTGACGGACACCGTGCCGACGCCGACGCCGTTCACGACATACCCGCTGACCTTTGCCTTGTAGGTCTTGAGCGTGGGCTTCTTCCCGTCGTCGAGGGAGAGCTCGTTGGAGGCGTAGAGGTTGAACGACCCCGAGAACACGCCGGTGGCGGGCTTGTAGGTGATCTTGACGGCGTTGAGGTTGGGGTAGCGGTCCTCGTCGAACTCCGCGAGCTCGTACCAGGTCTCGCCGTCCTCGCGGTACTTGTTGTACTTGAGCTTCGGCGACGCGCCGAAGTTGAGCGAGGTGCCGTTCTTGACGGTGGCGACCGCGCCGGCAGGGGCGTCGACGAGGAAGTCGTAGTTGTCGTTCTCCGGCTCGAGGTCCTCGAAATCGGCCGAGAAGAACACCTCTTCGCTCTCGAACTTGCCGCCGATCACGACTTCGCCAGCCTCGACCAAGTAATCGTCGTTCTCGCCCAGCACCTCGTAGTCGCCGTCATTGTTGACGAGGTCGAATTCCATCGCCCCGACCGGCTTCTTGAACGCGACGGTAAGGCCAAGGAAGTCGCCGTACTTGTCTGGAACAACGGTGAGCGACTTGGTGAAGGTCTTGCCGGCGAACGAGGCGATCTTGAACGTCGCCTTGAGAGTCCCCTTCTTGGTGTTGTACTTGCCGAGCGTAATCGTGGCACGGCCAAACAGCTCGTCGCCACTGTAGGCGACCGCCTGGATCGTCCGCGCCTTCTTGAAGAACACAGCGGGGTTGATCTCCTCGCGCTCGACTTCCTGCTCGAACGTCGCCGTGACCGTCAGGTCGGACTTCACCTTGCTGAACGACTTGTCCCAACCGGTGAACTCCCAGCCCTCGTTGGCCGTCACGGCCGGCGCCACTGCGCCCTTGCCGCTTTCGACCTGCTGGGTGAGCTCGCCGGTGGCCACGCCCTTCTCCTCGTCGACGACGAAGGTGACCGTGTAGAAGACAGGATCCGGGTCGGGCACGACTGCAGAGAACTTTGCGTTGACCGTAAGATCGGACGTAACCTTGGCAAAGTCCTTGTCCCAGCCGGTGAAGTTCCAGCCGTCCTTGGCCGTCACGGCCGGCGCCACCGCGCCCTTGCCGCTCTCGACCTGCTGGGTGAGCTCGCCGGTAGCCTCGCCCTTCGCGGCGTCGACGACGAAGTTGACCGTGTAGTAGACAGGATCCGGGTCAGGCACCACGCCGTTCGGATCCCAGTCCGGAATCAGGAAGTCGACCGTGTCCATGATCTGCTGGGTGTTCGAGGTCTTGGAGCTCGCCCCGTACTGCGACATATTGCCCTTGTAGGCGCTGAAGCCCTCGAGCACTTCCACGCCCTGGGTGTTGCTGGGCCAGTACACGGCGGCAAAGGGGAACGCCTTGATCGCGCTGGGGGCGTTCTTCTTGATCCACTTCTTGACGGTGGAATCGCTTTCGATGAAGACCATCACCAACTTGCGCTCCGCCATCCAGGAGAGGAACGGCTCCTTGTTCATCTCCTTTTCGACGGCCTCGCAGTGACTGCATCCGTTGTTGGCCCAGAGCAGGAACAGCGGGATGTTGTTTGCCTCCGCATACTCCATCGCCCCGTAGTAGTCGGACGTCCACACTCCCGGCTCGACAGCGCGCTGCGTGTCAATATACCCTGCAGTCACCTTGAAGGCCGCAAGCGCCAGAGCTGCGCAAAGCGCAAACGACTGCACAAACTTGTTGATTTTCATGGTTCTCCTTTCAGGCACACTATGTGCCGTTTTGGTGTGTATTATATCATAATCCCAAAACGCAGTGTCATAAATCTTTCTTATTGAGGGGGATAAAATTCGTCCATATCGGGACATAGCGCTCGCAGCCCGGCACCAGTTTCATCCAGTCACGGGCGGTCGCATACGCAGGATGGTGGGCGGCCAGCAGCGTCCCCGCAATCCACAACAGCTTCGACTCGCCGAGAAGCTGCGCGGGGACTGCGTCGGGGCCGACCGACGGCGAAAGCAGCAGCAGGTTCGCGGCCTTGCAGGCGCGTCCCTCCGCGTATGCCGCAAGATAGTCGGAGACGTTTCTGCCCGCCACGATAACGGACTCCGCCTCGGCCGGCAAGTCGTCGACTGAATAGACGTAGGCAGAGGCGGCAGCGTCCGGATGCTGCGTGTAGTACGACAGGATCTCCCTGCCCGGGAAGCCGCCGCCGGCCATCACCAGCGGATCGCCGACGATCCAGACGCGCGGGCTGCTGCCGTTGACGAGCGTCGCCTTGCCGCTGGGTCTCACCGCAATCTTTGTCGGACGCTGCATCATCTTCCCGGCGACCACGAGCCCGACGACCGCCACGGCAGAGAGGACTGCGGCCACTAGCGCAGAGACGCACCACTGCCGCGCCGAAAGCCGTCCGCCCGGGGCGGCGAGTCCGAGCAGCGACGCCAGCGGCAGAAGCCAGAGTTCCCAGTCCTTGTAGACGGGGTTGAAGCATCCGGCAAGGCCGAACGACAGCCAGAGCGCCGCCATCAGCGGCCTGCCCTTCATCGCCAGGACCAGCCCGGCAACCAGCGCCAACGCCCATAGCAGCACATAGAACCAGCCCGCGAACCACCCGCATTCCGCCATGCTCATGACATGAGTCCTCACGATATGCGACTCGTCGAAGACATACCAGTTGAGACAGGCGTTGCGTCCCGGCACCTCCCCGCCCTTCCAGCCCAGGGGCGCGTCGGAAAACATCTTCACGGCGGCCTCGCCGACTTTGAGCCGCCTCATGTTGCCGGGGTCGAGCGAGCGGAACGTATTGACGACGCGGCCGGCGTTCCCGCTGACGACCAGACCGGCGACAAGGACGAAAAGCCCCGACAGGAGGATCAGCACACCACGACGCGTGAACAGCTTCTTCGCAAACGCCGCGGCAAGGGCCAACAGGCCGACTACGGCGCCGGCAAGGGCACCGCGAGATCCAGTCGCCAACAGACCATAGGCCGCCGCGGCCGCCAGGAAGCCAACGGCGATACGCACCGGTCCGCGAACCAGAAACAGCAGCCAGACAAGGACGAGGAGAATCTCCGCCAACAGCATCCCGGCGCAGTTCGGATTGGAGAACCACAGCCGCAGTCTGCTTCCGTCGTTTCGCCAGGTGTCGGCGCCAGAGCCCTTTTCATACGACCGCTGCTTCTGCTCCGGGAAGAGCAACGCAAGGTCGTCCGCCGGAGACCCGGGCTGGGCGAAGGCGTACTTCTTGCCGTCAAGCACCATCAGCCGCAGCCGGCCGGCGACGAAGGTAAAGGCGGTGCGCAACTTTCCGCCGGTATACTGGGGGTCGGCCCAGACGTCGATGCGCCGGTCCTTGACGACCCCCAGCCACGGCTTCTGACCCGACAAGACGCCCTGTTCGGCGTCGGCCAGGTCGAAGAGCCGCGCCGTTCCGTCCGGCTGGACCATGCGGTACGACACCGGGCTTACCGGATAGATGCGCGAATCCGTGGGGGAGTTCGTCGACGCCGGATCGAAGTCCAGCCCGTAGAACGCGGCGGCGATGACGATGGCGGAGAGCATCATTTGAAGTCCTGCTGAGTCAGCTTCCAGACGATGTTGGTGCCGTCGGGATACTCGATCTTCAACTTGGCGATATTTTCCTGGATGGCGTTGCGGATCTGTTCGACCCTCTTCAACTCGCGCAGCGCGGCCCGGGCCTGTTCCGGGGTCTCGACATCGTAGAAGTAGGGCAGGCGGAAGAACACGCGCGAGAAAGAGTATGTCTTGTCGTTGTCGTCCTCATCCTTGCGCAGGATGGCGAGCCCGCCGTCGGACTCGACCGGCGGCGTGATGTCGCCGTCCTTGATGGTAGGCAACAGGGCGAGCACCGCTTCGTCGCCCTCGAGCTGATCGCGGGTGAAGCATCCCCATTCGCAGCCCTCGTTGATGTACTCGTCTTCGCTGAACTTCGCGGCGGCGTCCTCAAACGTCAGTTCCTTGGATACGATCTTCTGCCAGACGTTCGTCGCCTTGGCGAAGACGCAGGCGTTGGTGGCGGCGGCGATAGCGTTCGCCTTCTTGATCTGCTCCAGCCGCTCGGAGACCATCGCGTCAGTGACGACGACTTCGGCGGACTTGACGACATTGTTCGTCATTACCTCGTAGAGGGCCAGCTCCATGATCATGTCGTCGGCGTAGTGGGCGTCCTTGCCCAGCATGTACTTCAAGTCGGCGAGGTTGTGCCGGCGCTTGAGCTTCCGCGACAACACCCCGTACTGGGACTCGAATCTGCGCGTC
>JAEIGA010013979.1_pt1 | contig 12204 bp, 8 predicted proteins | sample 9270691 | NCBI WGS metagenome assembly JAEIGA01 (sample SAMN17057246, study PRJNA624740) | gut metagenome | biome: biome; isolation source: fecal sample | host: Bos grunniens | place: China: Xizang | collected 2019
GTCGATGGATATGTTGCCCGCGGTCACATCATGATAACGAGGGATCAGATCGACCAATGTGGACTTTCCGGATCCGGACTGTCCGACGAGTGCCACCATCTTGCCCTTAGGGATGGTCAGGTCGATGTCGGCAAGGACTTCGCGGCCTTCTTCATAGCTGAAGCATACTCCCTTGAACCTGATCTCTTCGTTGAATCCGTTCATTTCGGCTGGGATTGCGGGCTCCTTGATATTGTTCTCTGCGTCCATGATCTTGTCGATTCGCTCCATGGATGCAAGTCCCTTAGGGATGTTGTATCCGGCCTTGGAGAAATCTTTGAGAGGATTGAGTACGCTATAAAGTATCACCATGTAGAAGATGAATGTAGGAGCGTCTATAGGCGAGGCGTCGCTGAGGATGAGTGTGCCGCCGAACCAGAGCACGATCATGATCATGCATGTTCCGAGGAACTCGCTGACCGGATGGGCGGATGCCTGTCTTGTGGCTACCTTGCTTGAAGCACTCTTGAATTCGTTTGCGGTATCTGCGAATCTCTTCTTCATCTTGTCCTCAGCGATGAAGGCCTTTATCACGCGCAGTCCTCCGAGAGTTTCATCAAGCTGAGACATCGTCTCGCTCCATTTCTCCTGAGCCTCAAGTGATTTCCTCTTGAGTTTCTTGCCGATGGCGCTCATTCCCCATGCCATGACAGGGACCACCGCGATGGTGAAGAGAGTCAGCTGCCAGCTGGTGACGATGAGTGTGGCGAAGTAGAAGAATATGAGGATAGGGTTCTTGATAAGCATGTCGAGAGAACTTGTGATCGAGTTCTCGATCTCGTTCACGTCGCCGCTCATCCTGGCGATGATGTCGCCTTTCTTCTGCTGCGAGAAGAAGCCCATGGGAAGGCTGAGGAGCTTGTTGTATACCTGGGTCCTGATGTCCCTTACGATACCGGTCCTGATCGGAACCATGATTGCGGAAGAACCGAAGTAGCATGAGGTCTTCAGGGCTGTCATGACCATCATGAAAAGGCCGAGCAGGAGGAGAGTCTTCGATGCTCCCCATGTGCTGATCGCCATGGTAACATAGTAGTACATGTTGTTCATCGCCATGTCTTTCAGCGGTGCTCCGCTGTCCCATGGGATGAATTCGTACACTGTCGTGTCCAGACCGAAGAGGATCTGGAGGATAGGGATGATGAGCGTGAATGAGAATATGTTGAACACAGCCGACAGGATGTTCAGAATGATGGACCATGCCATATATCCTGTGTACGGTGATGCGTATCTTTTGAGCAGTTTAAAGAAATCCTTCATGATAAAAGCGTATAACATACAAATATAGCAAAATTTGCATGCATACGCTAAAATATTTGATGCTTTACAGCATCTTCTCCAGCCAATGGTACATCAGAAGTATCCTTTTGCGAAGGATTTCAAGGTCTATTGTCTGTGCGGTGTCTCGGGTCTTGTTGGTGTTCATGGTGATGCCCGATGTGAAGAGCACGGCAGGGATGCCGTTGTCGATGAATACCCTCTGGTCAGAAAGCCGGTAGAACATCTTGGTGAAGTTCCTGCTTCCGTAATATGTCAGGTCTATGTCCATGTCGATGGCATATGTGCGGTTGCAGAAGCCGATCATCTCCTGTGCCGAAGGCTTGAGGGAGTGGTTTCCAAGCATGATCATGTAGTCCTTTCTGCCGGAGGCGAGGGGAGACATCGTGCAGCCGACCTGGTCGATGTTGACCATGAGGGCGATCTCGTCTTTTGTTATTGGACTACCTGATTGAGGGTCAATGAGTTGCTCGTTTTCAATCATGCGCCATAGAGCCTTCGAACCGGCCATGTCGATCTCCTTGCCGTCAAAGGCCACGAAGATCACATTGTGGTTGTGGGTCTTGCCGCTGTCCTTGTATTCGGAGAGCATTTCGGCCAGGCTCATAAGCGCGACTGTGCCTGATGCGTTTGCATCTGCACCGGGGTATGTCTTCCCATCCAAGGTTCCTATGTGGTCATAGTGGGCCCCGACGATGATGTATCTGTTTCGTGTGGTGGCTTTGGATCCGGGGAGCATTCCCACGATGTTTCTTCCGTATTTTCTGTCCTTGAGGATAGCGGCGTGGCCGTAGCTGTCGCCGATCTTGAGGAGTCCCATCCTTTCGAACTCCCTCTGGAGCCATATGGCCGCCACTCCGCCGCCATGCTGACCGCATCCTCTGCCTTCACACAGGGTGTCGCATAGAAATTCCAGACGTTCGAGAAGGACTGCCTTGGTTACGAGCCTCCTTGCATCCTGATGCTCTCTGGCAGCCTTGTTCTGGGCTGATGCCTGAGGTCCGCATATGGCCATGAGCATCGCCGCCACAATGTATATGGCGCCTTTCACGGATTTTTTGGACCTTTTTGTCTGCATGAGCGTAATAAATGACTATATTTGTAGTTTGTCTTACGATTGCTCCGGCAATCAGGCCGCGAAATTAGCAAAAAAAATTGATATGCATAGAATCCTGAAATGTCTGATGGTGCTGCTCCTGTTCTTTTCTGCGGGGGCTTTCGATGCATTTGCCCAATATGACAAGGATGTGTTCTATATGCGTGGCCGCACAGCTCTCGCCGATGGCAAGTATGCCCAGGCAATCGACAATTTCAATGTCCTGGCCCAGCTTGATACGGCTGACTACTATACTTTCTTCTTCCGTGGCATCGCCAAGTACAACCTTGGAGACTTAAGAGGTGCAAAGAAGGACTTTGACAGATCCGTGCGCATCAATCCCGTTTTCACTTCCGGATATCATTACAGAGGTATTACCGAGAGCCGCTTCGGCAACTATGACGAGGCTTTGGCCGACCTCCAGAAGGCGATAGACCTCCGTCCAGGCTATATCGGACTGTATTTCAGCCGCGGAGTGACATATTTCCTGTCGCAGCAGTTCGAGAAGGCGGTTGCGGATTTCGACAAGTATATCAGGAAGGAACCTAAGGATCCGTCTGCATATCTGAACAGGGGAGCAAGCTACCTTTTCCTGGGTGATACGCTCAAGGCTGTGTCGGACTATAACAAGGCCATCGCCCTTGACCGCTTCGACCCGGAGGGATATGTCCGCAGAGGCCGCCTCTATGCATCCCGGAACGATTATGAGAATGCGATCGCCGACATGGATCAGGCCATAAGCCTGGACACGACAAACACGTTCGCATATTTCAACAGAGCCATAATGTATTATGAGCAGGAGCGTTACAAGGAGGCCATGGCGGACCTGAACAAGGTGCTTGAGGATGAGCCTGGCAATGCCTTGACTCTCTACAACAGAGGTCTCATCAACGCTCAGCTTGGTGCATATGAGGAGGCGCTGGACGACATGGACCGAGTGCTCAACATCAACCCTGAGAATGTCCTGGCATATTTCAACCGCGCTTCCATCTTCATCGAGATGGGTCAGTATAGGAACGCACTGGAGGACTATGACAGGGCGATCGAGCTGTATCCTGACTTTGCCAAGGCATATATGAACAGGTCATATGTCAAGAACCTGCTCGGTGACCACAAGTCATCCAAGAAGGACTACGACATAGCCCAGAAGAAGGTCAGGGAATACCGGGAAAAGAACATGACGGATGCCGGCTCGTTCGCCGACACGACAAAGAAATACAGTGCTCTCCTTTCCCTTGATGCCGAGTTCGCAAAGAAGGACTTCAATGATGAACTTCTGCAGAACAGGGACATTGACGTGAAGCTCCGTCCGCTCTACAAGTTTGTGCTTTCGGGTGAGAAGGATGTCATGAACTATGCGCTTTCGCGTGGTTATGAGAATCCTCTCCTGGCAAGGTTCATGACTATGCTCCCTGTAGGAACAAAGGTTCAGAACGAGTTTGTCAGACTTACCGCAAAGCAGATGGCGCAGGTGGAGAGCTATGCCTGGGACGGTCAGACTCCTGAGCAGCTTTTCGTCCGTGCATTGTACGAGAATGATCAGAAGCATTTCAATTCCGCTTTGGCGTACTATACAAAGTCGATTGAATCCGCGCAGGAACAGGCGCAGGATGTGGATGCGCTTTACGCTTCGTTCTACCATATGAACAGAGGCGCTCTCCGTGCTGAGATGATCGAGTTCCTCTCTACCATTGAAAACAATGTCCAGGTCCTTTCGATGGACGATACCGGAGCGGCCAGGGCAAGGGTGAAGGATCAGGTGACAAGGCAATATGACTACAGTGAAGCGATAGATGACATGAAGGCTGCGGCTAAGATTCTGCCGGACATGCCGTATGTCTATTTCAACCTGGGCAATCTGTACTGTCTGTCTGCCGAGCATCTTGCATCGATAGAAAACTATACAAAGGCGATTGAGATATATCCATACATGGGTGATGCGTATTTCAACAGGGGCCTTGTGCTTATATATCTGAAAGATAAGGAAAAAGGTTGCATCGACCTTTCGCGCGCCGGTGAGCTGGGAGTGGCGGATGCGTACGGTGTCATTAAGAAATATTGTGAGGAGAACAATGATTAAGGCGTTGATTTTTGACATGGGAGGTGTCCTTGTGGACCTCGACATAGAAGACTGCAAGAGGGTTTTCAAGGAAACCATAGGTTATCATGATATAGACAATCTTATAGATGCATGCCATCAGAAGGGCATATACGGAGATCTCGAGGAGGGTACGCTTTCCGCTGAGGACTTCCGCAAGATTGTCCTTGCGGGATCGGATCCGGGAGCGAAGGAGGCCGACATCGACCATGCCATGTCTCACATTCTCGTGGGCATCGACCCGGCAAAGGTGCAGCTTCTGAAGGATCTGGCCGGCAAGTATGACCTCTACATGCTGAGCAATAACAATCCGATATGCCTTCCGTTCTCGAGCAAGATGTTCGACGATGCGGGCATTCCGCTCAAGGACATCTTCATCAAGTGCTTCTTCTCATTTGAGATGAAGGCTCTCAAGCCGTCCAAGTCATTCTATCAGGCTGTAATGCGCGAGATCGGAATCCCGGCTGAACAGATGCTTTTCATCGATGATTCCCAGAAAAACGTAGACAGCTCCATCGAGGCCGGTCTTCCAGCGGTGTTCTATGAGCCAGGCACAGACCTCGCCGCACTTGTATATGATGCATTGAATAGGGAGACTTGCTGATGGTAAAGTTCATGAGCCTGTCAAGCGGAAGCTGCGGCAACTGCTATTATCTGGCCACTGAGAAAGGTGGCCTTCTGATCGATGCCGGTGTCGGCTCCGTCAAGCTCAGAAAGATATTCCAGGAGTACAATCTTGCCCTGGATTCTTTCTCAGCCGTCCTGGTGACTCATGATCACCTGGACCACATCCGCCATCTTGGGCCTTTCTGCAAACGTTTCAAGAAGCCGGTATACACGGCCAAGGCCATCCATGACGCCCTTGCAAGACATACTTTCACCGCTTCCATAATCGGTGGGTATCGTCGCGTACTGGAGGAAAACGAGTGGAACGAAGTCGCAGGCATGAAGGTGCGTTATTTTGTGGTACCTCATGATGCGACCCAGACAGTCGGTTATGCCATTGAGGCTGATGGTCACAAGTTTGTGATAATGACCGATATAGGTCGTATGACCGACGAGGCGGTGGATTTCGCCCGTCAGGCGGACACCGTGGTGATCGAGTCTAATTACGACATGGATATGCTTATCCGTGGTCCATATACGCATGAACTCAAGATGAGGATCATCCAGGGATGCGGCCATCTCAGCAATGACGAGTGCGCAAGCGCCATAAAACGTTTCTGGCATCCGGGTCTGAAAAACATTTTCCTGTGCCATCTCAGCGAGAACAACAACACTCACGAACTTGCTTACGCCTGTGCGGCCGAGGCTCTCAAGGAGATAGGTGTGGAGAAGGGGACCGTATGTCTGAGATGTCTTCCAAGACGTTATCCTTCACCTCTTTTTACCCTTTAGTCAAATTTCAGTTTCCATGTCTTGAAATGACGTGATGGAAGTGTCAGATATCCGTCACGTGTTTCTGCATGCTTTCCGTTGACTGTCACGGACATTCCTTCTGGGATCCTGACGGTCAGCTGTCGAGTCCATCCTGTCCTGATGACCATTTCTCTCGGACGTCCGTCAGCCCAGCCGAGGTCCACTGTGGCTCCGCCGCGGACCTTGAATCCTTTCAGTGAGCCTTCCTTCCACTCATCCGGCAGAGCAGGCAGTATGTTTATGAATCCTTCATGGCTCTGAAGGAGCATTTCGCCGATGCCTGCAGCGCCTCCGAAGTTGCCGTCGATCTGGAACGGTGGGTGAGAGCAGAACAGATTCGGATATGTTCCGCTTATATGATGGCTGCCGGCCGGGCTAGGCTCAAGAAGGCTTCTGAAAAGTTTCAGGGCTCTGTTTCCGTCACCCAGACGCGCCCAGAAATTCTGTTTCCATGCGCGGCTCCATCCTGTGGCTTCGTCGCCTCTGCGATTCAGCGTAACTCTGCATGCTTCAGCCAGTTCCGGTGTGCGTGTCGGTGATATCTGGTTGCTTGGATGAAGGCCATAAAGGTGAGAGACGTGTCTATGGTGGATGTCGGCCTCTGTGTAGTCTTCCATCCATTCCATCAGGTAGCCTTCAGGACTGATCCTGTGAGGTGCAAGTCTGCCCAGTGCAGCTGTCATCTCATCGCAGATGCCGGTTTCTCCAAGGATTTCTGCTGCGGCCAGGGTATTCGTGAAAAGTTCCCTTATGATCTGGTTGTCCATGGTAGGTCCCATGCAGATGTTCACCACGCGTCCGTCCATCATGAATCCGTTTTCAGGTGATGATGTAGGTACTGTGACCAGATAACCGTTCTGCGGTTCTTCTATCATTGTGGTGAGGAAGAATCTTGACGCCCCTTCGAGCGCCGGGTATATTCTCTTCAGGAATTCCTTGTCTCCTGTATACAGGTAGTGTTCCCAAAGATGCGCGCACAGCCATGCGCCTCCTGTGTTTGTCGCTCCCCATGACGGGTGCTCTCCCGGAGCTGTGTAGTTCCACACATTGGTCATCATGTGCTGTACCCATCCTTCCGCCTCGGCTCCGTAGAAGTCTTTAGCGGTTTTCTCTCCGCTTTCTATGAGTCCCAGGGTCAGCTCTGCCAAAGGAAGATGCAGTTCGGAGAGGTTGCCCTGCTCGACGATCCAGTGGTTCATCTGGACATTGATGTTGGTGTGGTAGTCTCCGTTCCATGGAGTCTGGAATGAGTTTGCCCACAGGCCCTGAAGATTCGGAGGAAGACATCCTTCCCTTGTGCTGGAAATCAACAGGTATCTGCCGTAATGGTAGTAAAGCGCGGCCAGTGCGTTGTCCTGGGCGCCTTCTGCGTAGGCCTTGAGTCTTCGGTCGGTAGTGAGATTTTCTGTGCCGGCAGAAGATTCCATGCTTATGGATGCCCTGTCATATAGATTCCTATGTGCTGCTATGGCTTCTTTGTGAAGGTTCTCCGGTCTGGTTACGGCGTTGATCTTTGAGCGGGCGACACTGTCGTATGCATCCTTTTCAAAGTAGTCGGTGGCTGCACTTACGATGACCCATGCCTTGTCTGCGCCTGTCACATGTATGTATGGGGTTCCGGTCGAGTCGGTTCCAATGGCTTTTTCTCCGCCTTTGCTCATGACTTTGGCGTATGATGAATACCTCATTCCCGGTACACCCTCTGCTCCGCTGTCCAGGCTTCCGTGCATCCTGATCATGTCCCCGTCAGCCTCAAGCCTGCATCTGCCGGCTCTGTCCAGGAACATTCTGAAGCTGACATGCCCTTTCCGGTCAGCCTTGATTTCCATTACGGCGACATCTGCGGGGCGCGAAGTGTAGTATCTTCTGCTGTGTCTGATGCCGTCCAATGTGAACTCGGTCCATGCGGTGGCCGTCTTCAGGTCAAGCCCTCTTGTGTATAGGGTGTCATTGCTGTCCGAACCGTATTCGTATTCCAGACATATCCGTCCAAGGACCTCATAGCTTCCGTATGTTCCTCCGTCAGTAGGCTTGTGAGGCACGAACCGCTCATACATGACGTCCTGCGCCTCGGCATTCCTGCCCTCAAGCAGCAGGGATCTGATTTCAGGGAGGCTCGCGGCTGCATCCGGGTTTGCATAGTCTGCTTCCGAACCGCTCCATAATGAGCTTTCGTTGAGTATCACACTCTCCTGACGCACACCGCCGTAGGGCATCATGCCGAGGCGTCCGTTTCCAAGCGGCAAAGTCTCTTCCCATGCAAGGGCAGGGGTGTCATACCAAAGAGTGGATTCCGGTGCCATGGAATGCTTCTGAGGAGCGTTGCATGCAGCAATTGCTGCTATGGTCATTATAAGCGGTAGCAACCTTTTCATATGTGGACGTGTTTTCGCAAAGTTAACTAATAATTGCTATATTTGTACGATTTAAACATGCATTGATATGGCATTCAGATTATTCAAACGCAAGCAGGACAAGAGGCCTTCCATGAGGGTCAGGCTGGTCCGTGCATTAGGCTCCATTGCTGCTGTCCTGCTGCTTTCCGGCGTCATTTCCATTCTGGAATATCGCCGTATGAGCGACTATGTATCGGAACTCATCGCATCAAACATAAAGAGCATCAATCTTTCACAGAGGCTGTCCGACATCACTCAGGAGTATGACCAGCAGATGCTTGCCGTGGTAGTGACCAACGACATATCTCTCATGCCTGAGTTCGATCTGGCTCATTTCACTGACCAGGCCGATTCCCTCAAGGCTTCCGTGAAGTCTCCTATGGGTATGGAAATGGTTGACACTGTGGTTGTGTCTTTCGACGCATTCATGAAGACTTCCATGCGTTTCGATGAGGTCTTCCTGGCTGATAATGTCAACACGGGAGAATGGTTCTTCGGTACCCTTCAGCCAAGATACAACAAGTTCCGCAACGATATCGACGTCCTCAACGAGGCCATCCATAAAGAGCTGCAGAACAATTCGGCCGATTTCGATGCCGGATTTTATCGAAGCATCATCCCTGGAGTTGTCTCCGTCGGAGCAGGTCTGCTGATGATCTTCCTTCTTCTGTATTTCATCATGGCCAACTATGTGAACCCTATCTATAGGATGTCGGACGGTATAGATGCATACAGGGCTACAGGAAGAATGTTCGTCCACTCTTTTGACGGTGACGATCAGCTTGCCAATGTAAATGAAGGTCTTGCTGACCTCATAGAAGAAAACACTGAACTCAAACGTAGGATCAAGGCATTGAGGGAGAAGGAGTAGGATGAACATCAAAGCCATATCGCATAATGTGGGCATGGCGCTGCTGGTCAGTGCCCTGTTCATGTTTCTGTCCATCATCGTATCTCTGATATACGGGATGGACTCTGGCTTTACACCTCTTCTGATCAGTTTTGTCATCACTCTTCTTGTGGGTGCGTTCCCGTTCATCTTTGTGCGCAAGCCCGGTCCCATGACGTTGAGGGACGGATTCCTGACCATTGTGCTGTCGTGGCTCCTTTCGTTTGTATTCGGAATGATGCCGTATGTGATGTGGGGAGGTGAATTCACTCTTGTGAATGCCTGGTTTGAAAGCGTGTCAGGATATACGACGACAGGTTCGACCATCCTGAATGATATAGAAGCGCTCCCGCATAGCTTGCTTTTCTGGAGATCCTCCACACATTATATCGGCGGTCTGGGAGTTGTGGTCTTCCTTCTGTTGGTGCTTCCGGGTGCCAGCCCGTACAGGCATAAGCTTACCAACATGGAGATGTCATCCCTGTCCAAGGAAGGATACAGGTATAAGTCCAACAAGGTGGTGATGATCATCACGAGCGTCTATCTTGGTTTCACGATTGTGTCCCTTCTGTCGCTTTGGGCTGCCGGCATGCCTTTCTTCGATGCGTTGAACCATGCGTTCAGCATAGCGGCGACCGGAGGATTCAGCACAAGGAACCTTTCGATAGGAGCCTTTGACTCAGATCTTATAAACATGATCGTTCTTGTGTTGATGGCTGTCTGCGCGATGCATTTCGGACTTATCTATGCCGTGTTTGTCACCAGGTCATTCAAGCCGTTCAACAATACGGTCGTAAAATATTATTTCGGTTCCATAGCGGTCTGCTCGCTTTTGATCATGCTTTCTTTGCTGACCAAAGGAGGCTATGACAGCGTGGGCAAGGCGGCGATGGACGCATCTTTCACCGTCGTGAGTTACATGTCCACTGCAGGATTTGCGATATGTGACAACTCTATGTGGCCATGGATGGCTGGAGTGGTGCTCCTGTTTGTCTCATTCCAATGCGGTTGCTCGGGATCTACTACAGGAGGTATCAAGGTGGACAGGATCCTGATCGCATTCAAGGCTATCGGCCATGAGATACGCCATCGACTGCATCCGTTGGAAGTCAGCCATGTGCGTTTGAGCGGCCATCATCTGTCGGACAGCTCGGTGAAGTCAGTCATGATGTATATAGTGACGTATGTGCTCCTGATCTTTGTTTCCATTCTGGTGGTGATGATGTGCGGGACAAATGCGACTGATGCGGTTTCCGGTGTGATCGCTTCGATCGGATCGGTCGGTCCTGGACTTGGAGACCTTGGAAGCCTCGACAACTATTCGGCCCAGGCTTCCGTTGCCAAGTTCGTCTACACTCTTGACATGTTCCTTGGACGAGTCGAGATATATCCTGTGCTCGTTGTTTTGTCTATGATGTTCAAAAGGGGAAGATGATGGGGAGGAGTGATTTTCTGTATAATGGATTCCTGTCACATCTCAGGCATGATCCGACCTCATGTCAGGATGGCCTTCTGAGAAAGGTCGCGGACTTTGTGAGTTCGGATGATGACGACATCCTGGTAGTCAACGGATATGCCGGAACGGGTAAGACGACGGCATTGTCTTCAGTTATAGCTACCCTTAAGGAGTATGGGACAAAGTGTGTCCTTCTTGCCCCTACGGGTCGTGCGGCCAAGGTGCTGTCGTCATATGCCGGTCAGCCTGCGTATACTATCCACAAGCATATCTATCGCCAGAAGTCCGTCGGAGGAGACGGTTTCGGACAGTTCTCGCTTGCCCCAAACAAGGACAAGGAGACACTTTTCGTTGTGGATGAGGTGTCGCTTATCGGCATCGATGCCGGTCAGCAGCAGACGAGTGCGGCGTTCGGATCGGGAAATCTGCTGGATGATCTGATTGCGTTTGTGCGTGCGGGAGTCGAGTGTAAGGTGATACTGATCGGAGATTCTGCGCAGCTGCCTCCAGTGGGACTGGATGCCAGTCCGGCGCTTCTGCATGACTACATGGCTATGATGGGAGGTGTCGTGTTCGCGGAACTTTCGACCGTTGTGCGTCAGCAGCAGGAGTCGGGTGTGCTTCACAATGCCACATTGATCCGTCAGCTGATTTCGGAGATGGAGTATGGTCCAGGTGTGATGGATATATGTGACCTGGGTCTTGAGGTGGAAGGGTTTGATGATGTCGAGAGGATAACCGGAGGTGACCTTATCGAGAAGATTTCGGACGCTTATGCCACATATGATGAGGATGAGACGGTGATTCTGTGCCGTTCCAACAAGCGTGCGATCAAGTATAATCTGGGAATACGTTCGACGGTCCAGTATAAGGAGGAGCGCCTTGTGCGCGACGACAAGCTGATGATTGTCAAGAACTGCTATCAGTTCCTGGAGGGCATCGAGGGCATGGATTATATAGCCAACGGGGATATAGCCAAGCTGAAGAAGATTTCGAAGTTCGAGGAACGGTATGGGCTCCATTTCGCGGAGGCGCGCATTTCGTTTCCGGACTATGACGACCAGGAGATTGTGGCGAAGGTGATATTGGATACGTTGGAGTCGGAGAGTGCGTCGCTGACTTATGAGCAGTCGAACATGCTGTATCAGGGAGTAAATGAGGATTATGCGCATCTGACGACCAAGAAGAAGAGGTATGAGGCCGTCCGTGAGGATAAGTACTATAATGCATTGCAGTTGAAGTATGCCAATGCGATAACGTGCCATAAGTCTCAGGGAGGTCAGTGGAGATGTGTGTTCATTGACAATCCGTTCTGGCAGGAGGAGCTGACTGTCGATGATCTCAAGTGGCTCTACACTGCCATCACCCGAGCGACCGAAAAGGTTTATCTGGTTAATTTTAAGGATGAATTATTTACTGTGTGATACTGGTTGTGTTCGTCAGACTACGGAGCAAAGCTCCTATCCCTCCCACCTTGCGGTGGGCCCCTCCCGCTCACGAGGCCGCGGGCGGCCACGGTCTGACGAACATAAC